>Ga0116229_10002919_pt1 | contig 27968 bp, 18 predicted proteins | sample S1TSphgellanicum_3_FD_87313 | JGI IMG/M metagenome (GOLD analysis project Ga0116229, IMG submission 87313) | Host-associated microbial communities from peat moss isolated from Minnesota, USA - S1T2_Fc - Sphagnum magellanicum MG | ecosystem: Host-associated > Plants > Peat moss > Unclassified...
AAGGTCTCATAATTCATTCTGTTAGAAATTCAAAGTCTCCAAAACCTGCCAAAAGAAGCCTATATTAATTTATTATATCAACACCGAAAACACACAACAGAGGAGACTATTAACACACAGAAGGATCGCAGGTGAAAAACATCGACCTACAGAGGTTCTAACAAAGAGAAATTTGTGATCCTAATTCTATACTTTGTGTGGAATGAACATTTTCCTCCAAAGCAGGTGATGTGCAAGTTGAGAAATTCATGCGCCGGCAATGAGGCAATGACAAATGCAGGTGGATAACAATTGCATGAGACAACAGCATAACATATGAGAAACGCAGGTGCATAACAAATGCATGAGACAACTGCATAACATATGCTGGACCAGCAAAGGTGCTCATAATTTTCTTGGACAGCTTTACAATGTGATGGGTACAGAATCCCCACTGCTGTTACCTCCATACGTGTAGTGTGCCCTGCATCAGCTTCTACGCATTTGAAAAATGCATCTTGGGCCTGGAAACAGATTAGATAAACTGTAAGTAAGGTCTGACTGTTGAGACATTCCATCTGTATTTTATGCAGACACTTTTTTCATTCAAACGGCTGAACATGATTGTTGTCTGCAGCAAACCACTATGCTAAAGGGGTTTTAGAGTTTGTACTCTGAGCTACTAGATGGCTATGTCAATGACTTTAGGCACAACATTTTCCAATGTGAAAAGACAAGGTACAGATTAGCATCAAAAGGATAATCAGATCTTCACATGTGCATACCACATTCGTATGAGAGAATCTCCTTGAAATCTGACCTTATCAACAGTACTGAAGCTATCTCAATCCAAACTAGTAATTCAGGTTTCTGCAATGCAATATGATCATATCCTTCTCCATGCTGCAGCTTACTCCATCTTGGTGAAGTGATGCCAGGCCATAGAGCTCTTCCAGCCAGACAATTCATCAGCTGCTATACATGTCTAAACTCATCAATCCTGCCTGTTGAAGCTCAAGGATTTTGTTGCTGCTGTGATGCTGACTTTTGCTGGCTGTCCCTGTCCATTCTAATTCATTATGCTTTAGGGAAACTACAAAATCATTCTCATCAACTTCTTCACAAGTTAGATGCCGGATTTCTTTGCAAAAACTTCAACAAACTCCAAATGCATGAGAAAACTGGAAAATCGATAAGAACACAAGAGTTCCTCAACACACACACAAAGCTTTTGTTGTATATAATTATTATGTGATTGATTGATTACCATATCACAGTTTTGTGAAACTGATTGATTACTAACTGCAGAGATGATGAGCATAAAACATATATTTCTGTTCTATTTGGCGTCAGTGGCATTGACCTATTTCTCTGAAACCTGCACAATTTTTCTTTTGTCATGCAAATACCAAATGCTTCATATGTGTTGATTATGACAAAAATATGCAATCTGGCTCATAGCTGAAGTGAAATACATCAATACAGGTGGTGGTTGTAGTAACAAAGTTGCCATGATTTGCACAATGATCAAGATGTATTTGTATTGTGTTTTCACCATAGTTTGTGAAACATAGCAGAAAGCCTATTCAAGAAGTATTTTGACCTATGCTATTGTAAGGGGGCTTTGGTGAAGAATTACATCCCCAAGAGTTTATGAGTGGAATTTCATGCTGCATTCCTTCCTGTTTTCCACCATAATCTTGGATGTGATAAATGCATCAGACGAGGGGCATATTGTTTCAGGTCCAGGAGGTCATGACAAGAACCAAGTATTTTATATCTATGTTAAATGCCTTGCTGACTGTGCTGCAGTATGATTTCTTCATCTTTTGGATGGCTTTGATCTCATTTGAAATTTGTGTCAGGTGTGGGAGACTTCCAGCCAAAGCGATAAAGGAAATAAATGGCTGACCTAAGAGCAATCTGCTCTATTTGCAATAAAATATGTGCAGCCCACATGTAGAAAGTTGATTATACACATTACTAGCCCAAAGTTCATTATTTCAGACTACTCTCCGCAACACATGTTCTTTACAAACAACACTCTCAATAATGGTGAGCAAGATCAATCCAGCCCAATGCCTCCAATGTCCCTGTCCATAGACTCTAATGAACTGTTGGATCTTCAGAAAGTGGACGATCATCCTTCATCACAGAAGTCTTTGTGTGGTTAGAATTCAGCAAAAACCAGTTCCTCATCAGTTGCATACTGTATAATCTTTCCTGTCCTGGCACTGCCTTCATCTTCTGTAAGCTTCTCACGACCAAAGGTTCTGGAAATATCAAGAGCTTTTGTTGAAGATAAACTGGATTTCATAAATTCATGGCAATCAGAGACTATCCAGCATGAAAATCAATAGCAGAATTTGGAAAGGTTTTCTTCTCAACCTTTGATTTGATTTAGAGCTTTTCTGGCTCTTTCTCAAGAGTATCCTGAAATGTATCAATGGCAGAGTTGCTTGAGGTTTCGCTTCCACCACCTTCAGCAAGCAATGCTGCTGCACGTTCCTTCTCCACCCTTTCTCTTTCACAGTCAGTTATGCTCTGCACAATGTCAAGCATTGCACCTGTGGCCCCAAAGAACACGAGAGGTGCATATGATTTCTTCTTGATCCCCACCGGAATGGCTATGAGTGCTCCCAGCACCGAGAATATCCATGACCTGCATCAAGTTCAAAACACCTTACGAAGCTCCATCTCAATCCAGAACCAGTTCCAGAAACCTAGATCCCCTATAACAACCGAGTTGACTGATGGCCGACATCTAAGGCTGCACCTGTGCGAGATTCCAGCCCTGAAAACCACTTGCAAAGTTGCCATCGGTCCTAACCAATGCGCCACTGTCTTGATGCTTAAAAAGAAGTTTAAGAGGGCGCACGCATAAGTGGAAGCATGAGCAGAAGAAAAAGAAGAGGAGCAATAAGAGACTCATTACCCGTAGAGTGAACACTCATCCAAGTTGCGATCTGCTTGCTGCTGCGACGAACTTGCCATCACCACTTGTGGATCTGCAACAAAAAAAACCGTCGCAATCAACAACGCCACCGACGCAAGAAATCACAAATTTGTGGAAGATAGATCCACAACGTTAGGGTTTCGCCCCCCAAACCCTAACATAGGAATATGCAGTCTTGGAATCATGATCGCTTTGTTTCTTTGAGATCCTCGATCATTCTTCTATCTTAGGAGCGGCAAACCCTTCGTCTCCGGATTCCAATCACTCCGGAACAACACCCGCCCAGTGGTCAACCAGTTTCTTCCCAGAAACTATTCGTCTTCCCAGACGTGTCCAATTAGGTCGATCAGGTGCGTTTCAAGGTTAGTCACGGTCTCTTCCTGCAAGGAGGTAGTCTGTGAAGACTCGTGCTCATATGCTCAAGCTCCAAATGAATGCAGAACTTGATCTGAGTTACATGAACTGAGGACCCATTTCATAGTAAGATGATAGATAGTCTGTGAAGTTGCGCTCATACTAAAAGCTCCAAAGAATTGCAAAAGTAACAACATTCTGGTGCATCATAACTATCTTGCTGGAACTTCTACACATGCAAAAAGAATTTTGTGCACCTTGGGGGATGATTACCAGGTCTGTCTTTCTCGAGACACCCGACCTCTAAAGCTGCTCAGGATTGCCCAAGAACGGGTTCTCTGGTTTCTTCTCCAACCTCTTTGTGGAAGAAGGAACGAGGACGTTCTCTCTCACTTTGAAAATTTTGAATCTTTGTGTCACTAAACAATTTTGTGTCGCCTTAAAACCCTAAGCCCTAAATCTTCTCATTTAGAAAATTTTGAATCTTTGCCCAAAACAAATGCATTCCCTAATGAAAACATGGTCGGGAAAGTCATGATAAACACTAGGGTAGAACGGTCCGTGACCCAACACTTAAGCACTCAGGACAGGCCAGATCCAAGGGGAGGGATCTGTTATTTCTGATGTTCCAATAAAACTTGAACCTCTCCTCTTGGCACATCTGATACACTAACAACCCTCGAAAACAGATTAGAAATGAGAAAGTTACAATCCCCCAAAGGAAAGGGAGTCAAAAACTCAAAAAAATAAACCACCAAACATTACAAAGGTCGATTCCCAAACACTCCAAAATTCTTTGTATGTTGCTCTGTTGCTATTAGAGTTCAAAGATGATTTGTACAACTTCAGGTGACTTCTATAGCACTTTAAATTGTTTAAAATGAATTAAAAATAAGAAAGTTATAAGGTTTGAAAATAAGAAGGGTCTAAAGAGGAAAAAAAAAACACATTTTGCGAGTTGAAAAGCTTTTTTTTTTCCCTTGTTGTTTTTTCATTAATCCTTTTCCTTTGCACTTCAAAGATAATCTCTACAGCTTGAGGTAGCTTTCCCATGACATTTTAAATCACTCAAAATGAAGCACATATGATGAAGATATTAATAAATGTTTGGTCATAGACAGGCAATTGGTGATGAGCCGATGGTCTACCTTAACAAAATAAATTACATTCATTTATAGTAAAATTTCAAGGCCGGGTAAGTGATGTAAAATTAAAAAAATTAAAACAGCTTGAAATAACTTGAGAATGGCTAGATGAAAACGGGATTTCCATCTTCAAAATGGTTATGTTCCTTTGGGATCAATCAAATTTTTTAAATGCAAGACATAAAAAAATTCCAAATTTGAGGAAAAGAACTTCAGGAATCTTGGGAATTTCTCATTTCCATGAAAATTCAATTGAAAGCTATAAAGTAACTATGGAAGGGAGTAATTTCAACTTTCTCTTACAAGGGTTTGGGTTGTGATGAGTTTGTTCGAGTACACCATTTTTGTTTATATGTGCAATTGAGGTAACAAAGAGGTGCCCATGAATTGTGTCATCTTTTCTTGACATATCGAAACTTTGGGTGAAAGCTTATTATAACTGAGTTATTTTTGTCCAAAAAAAAGGATGTATAATAAATATCATAGTACATAAATAAGTTAAAATTTTGATGGCATTTTTTGACAATCTTAAATGTATGGAAAACATTTTAAAATGTGCATGATAATATTATGGAATTCAAAGTTCATTATGAATCAAATTTAATTGTGATCCAATAATTAAATAAAAAATATTGTATAAAATCAATGTATATACAATATTTAATTTTAATTTTGATAATTAGAGGGTTTCATGTTTGTGATTCATAACACATTATCAAACAAAAAAATAATTAAAAAATAATGTAATGCCCAACTACAACATCACCTCTTTTTTTTATATGCTAGTGGTTTTGTTTTTAAATGAAAAGATTATTATGCATTCATTGTTCAAAAAATGAAAAAAAAACACACATTTTTAAATGGATGTTCAATCAAAAAAAACTTTGAAATGGTCATAGATTCCATTTATGTATATCAATATCATTCACCATTAAAAAAATAGTCAAAAATTTCACATACTCTAGTTTTAAAATATATGTTAAAATTTTCAAACTTTATGACAAGTATTATTTTGTCATAAATATATTCTATACATTTAAGTTCTTCAATGGTTGTTGGAATTTTTTAAGGAATTCACTAATTTAATTTTTTGGTTAATCAAATATACTTAAAACAAACAAAAAAATTCAATATGTGATGTTGGTACATTGCAAGAAAATTAGTTACAAAATGATTATACATGTGACTACAATTTTTGAAAGGGGGGCATAATGTGTTTTCACCCATTTCACTTGTTTTAGTTGTGATCAATTAGGAAACATTTCTTAACTTGTCAACAATTTGTTGTTATTCAATCAATAAAAAATCACCATTGATACCATTTGGTAAGCTTGGGGGTTCATCATGAATGTCCTAATGACATGTTTTTAAAGAAAAACAATTATCCATTTTTTCAATTAATCATCACTACATGACATCTATCGCAATCCAAATGAGGCAAACAATAAATGTTTTATATGCAATGTTAGTACCCAAACATTGTTATTTGTTTTGGCAAATTGAAAAATTCTTTCATGGTGAAATATTGGCCATTAAAAAAAAGGAATGAAGTTAAAATATCTATTGTGTTTATGATTGATGTTCAATTTCAAATCATTTTCAAAAGGTTTGGTCAATATACATATAGTGGTATTTGCCAAAAAAATTGAAAATTGAATTTATAACCTAGGGGACATAATCTGTTGTCCCAACCACTCGCTTATTGTTATAAATTTAAAAGATAATGTGCATCCCACATATTTATTCTTGATTGTAATTCTTTTGAAATATTCAATTTGGGACTATAAAACTTTTTTTCCAAACTAAATAAATATTTCGATATGAAATTGTCAATTGTTAGTCATAGGTGTAGTAATGATTTTTCTTAATTTAATTAAGTTATTATAATTTTCATTACCAAATGTCTAAAATTTTAAGGATTGTTGTAATGGGAGGTTAGAGTTCCTTTCGATGCCAAGTAATGAATCCTTCTATTGCCCAAACACATGTATTATGTTTATTAGGTTCATTTTGTCTTTTTTGTCCTTTGTTTGTATTACTTGGTTTGCTTTAATATTCAAATGGTTTTGTGTGTGTCATGTGATTTGCATGTTATGGTTGCCTTAAACCTTTTATTAGTTCCAAGCCTAGATGTTTGTTTAATTACAAGACTAGGGTTGGTGATGTGGTTACATATAATAATCAAAATGTAACAAGTGTAGTTTAGGGAAATATGTCATGATTGTCGTAAATCCATCCCATCTTGATTTAATAACTAAAGTTTTAAGTTAAACAAAACCTTAGATTTGTTCAAATTTGAGAGTGAAGAAAAAATATGGCTTATGAGTTTAATAAGGATTTTCTTAATGTATGGGTTGTGAAATTGCGATAGATATAAAATGGATTAAAAGTGAAGATGGGTTTTCATCCACATCAACTACAAGATTTGCACAAAAGGTCATGGGGAAGCTGAAGATATTGTTGATTCTTTTGTTTCTTTCCTTCTACAAGATGCTTATAGAAATAGGACTATTTTTGCATGCCTTGTGGGCACAAAGGTCATGTTTGGGTAGCACTGTAGTACCTTGGCCATTTCAACATGTCCGTCGAATAATTAATTATTTTGAAGTTTTCATTTCAACAAATGGAATATTCCTAAATATTCAATATTATCCTTCACAATATTTTTTGATTTGGAAAAAATAATTTCTGAAATTTTCAACATTTCTGAAAACAATATAATTAGTGTCAAATTGACCAAGGTACTATGGTACATGATGGCGACACAAAAATGGTTAAATTGTTTACAATATCTTCCTTAAACTTGTGAATGAACACAAAAATGTGAAATCATTGTTTCAATTCCTTTATAAAGAAGTGCCCAAATATTAACAAATTGATGTGAACCCAAAATAATGCATGGTTGTGATCATGTATCACATTGTGCTTGTAACCATTCCCAAAGTTATGAAATCAATGAATAACATAACCATATTGTGTTATGAAATTATGGTTGTTTTTTTAACTAAAGTTGATTTTCCCTAAATGCTCAGTTGATTTTAAAAAATCAACACAAATTTTGATCCTAGCATCTTTTGAGAGTTGGGTGAATGTTGAATATCCAATTAAAGAATCATCCATGACTTTTTTATAACATGTGAAGGCCCACATGGTCTACGGTCATGTGCTTTGGAGTTAATTTATGCAAGATTTAAATGAAACTAAAACTAAAGTCACCAAACAAACCTTCAACTTTGATGGTCCTCCCATGAAAAGGCATTCAATATGTGGTTGGGTGAATATTACATCTTAATGTTTTAAATGGGTAAATATTTCTTAAGAATTTTTTTTAAAAAACTAAATCTAATTGGTTACATGACATTGAAGTATTGTATGGACTAGTAATCATTTTGCCAATTTTTGAATCAATGAACAACTTGATGAAGGTGGCCAAGCCTAAGATGTCATTATTGTTGATTATGCAACAATGATTAAGCAATCAAGAAAATTTGCTTTTAATATAACACATTAATCACAACATTGCTTCAAGTTTAATATATTCTTCTCATACAAATGTTTGGTCAATTATTCCTATGTTTCCTTTCTCTTGTGTGTTGGAGAACATATCTAGACATAGGCATAAAATGCTTGTTTTTTTATCACAATGGACAACACATTTTTGGGTAGAAAACTTCTAAGTTATAGAAATCTTGAGTTTTGTAATGAAAAAGACCCATGTCCATGTTGTGAAATTTGTTGTGAAACAAATTAAAAAGGTAGCCAACTCCATGATTGTGGAAATAGTTTTGTTGTCTTGCACATGATGTGATGGGAACTTTGGGAGTGCCCTTTTGTTAATATTAGTTGATGCCCAATTGTAATGATTCTAAGGTTATACATGATGTGTCAATATGTCCTAACGTGTCACATTAGTTTTAATATGGATGCACCTTGACGTCACATTCAAGTATTAGAGTCCATTATAAGACATGGTATGAATACACTTATCAATAAATATTTTATACACTTGAACATTTTATCTTAGCAAAAAAAAGTCTTCAATAAAGATTACAACTAATTAAACAAAATACCATTTTTTGGACATACATTTTAAAAGGGCAAGTGACATACCTTTTGTGGGATTTAAATTTAGTTTGTAATCATTAAATTTTTTTCCACACATTTTTTTGATATGTGACCAATTTTTTTAATATGTGACAAATATTTCATACATGTAATTGGAATATTGGTCATGAGTAAATTTTGCAATCAAAAATGCAATTGAGATTTTGGTCATATGTATATTTTGTGGGGTGTTTTCAAAATTGACCTACCACAACAAGAACCATGACATTGTCATGTCTTGTGTCTTGAAGCAAAATGAATGTTCTAAGATGTTAAACAATGAAGGGTGGATATATATGTTTAATCCTTCAACCAATAAGTGCCAAAAAAAAAAAGATAAAAAAAATTGAATTTTTTTTAATGTCATATGATTGAGCTTGGGTGCCACGTGGCCTAGTCTATCATAAGTGCCATGTGGCCTAACATACCTACCTTCTCAAAATTATCTATCTACCTACTTATTTCACAAATTGTTTTGTGATGAATTTTGATAAGTTACCAACTATAGTTGTAAATTTGTGCAACATAAGCCATATTTATATGATTTGGTCAAATGTCATTTATATATGTTGACCACACATTTCATTAAAAATTGATGATGTCATCATTGACATCATGTTGCTTGCAACTAATTGGTACTTATGATTTGTTTTAAGCAACTAATGTGAAAATAGCTACAAAATTTTACAAATACCAATCACAAATTTGGATTTTTCTTTTAGTGCATGTTGAAGTATAAACCAATAATGAATGAATTTTTTCTTAAAGATATTTCTATCTACATGTTCAATGCAAAATGAAATTACATCGTGTATGGTAATTAGCAAAGGCAACATTATATAAATCTCATCTTTAAAGTACCAAATGTCATTGAATTGGTGAAAGCATCCAAATAAAAAGGACAATGACAAGAAAATGTGTATCAATTTACATGATAAAAAAATTTGAAAATTTAAGTTGAATTAGGTATAAAGGTATCATAGATGACATGATGGGTCTCAATACATCCATTTGCATTTATCCAACAAAGTCAATGGATACCATGGGTTAATAGGTCGTAACTAAACACGAGTTGTTTTATTATTAGAAGTTAATAGATTAATGATTTTTGCTGAATGACACAAATAGATGCCTTTGTTAAAAATAATTGTTGAATTAATGGTTAAAATCAAATTTATTTTTGAAATTTGCAAATTTTTTCCATTTCAAGGTTTTTTGTGAACTTCATTATTATAATTATAGATGTTTGATATTACATTTGTTTTATAAATTTTCAAATTTAATCTTTGCAGTGTTGTTGGTTGGATTATTACTTTCTTTTACTTTAAATTTATTTTAGATTTTAGAATTTATTTAACTTGTATTATGTAGCATTGTTATCATAATAATTTGGAGAACAAACGTTCTTTTGATTTTTTATTTTTCATAGCAAGAGTACTTCAATCTTTCTAGTTGCTCAAATTGTTCATGACAATTTTACACAAAAATAAATTAAAAAAATAGTTGTAATTTAACAAGTCATAAACAAATGAAGAAGACACATGACATTGTATCTCGCCAAAATCACAACAATAATTTGTGTTGAATTTAACACAAACAAATATCTTCAAACTTAGTAGTTAAAGCAGATAGGTCATTGTACGAACATTTAAGTTTTCAAAGATCGTGCATTCACTCTCCCATCACTTTTAGTTGTAGAGGTTCAATGGGTTTAGATAGACTTTCATATGGTGTCCCCATTAGTCATTTACAGACCTCCATTTGGGTTTGAAACAAACAAGATAAAATCTCCCAATGGTTGAAAAAAATAGACTCAGCTCTTCTAAACACATCCTTCCATGTGTAATTAAAGTGCATTTTATAACTAGATATGTTGGACTTCAATTATAAATAATATCCCTCCTATTACAAAATGATGTGGATTTTATTTAAAACAATTTTGTATATAATAAGTTCTTCAATTTTAGGGTATCACAAAATGGTTACAAGGTGGGCGGTGTTTGCTATTAGGCCATCTTCTAATTGTTTGGGTGTTTTCTTACATGTGGGTGTTTGGTGATGGGTGGTTTTACCTTACTCAAAGAAAACTCACACAAATATTAAAGATGTCCCAACTTAGAAGGACAAGTTGTTTTCAAAAATAAATACATAGTATGTTGATGCAAACTTCACCTTTTCATCCTATTGGTATAAAAAAATAATTTGGAATCAACTTGTTTCATCACATCTATGTTTTATTTTGTTTCATTTTCAATCTTGAGTGCATATTGTTTTGAAGATGCTTTAAAACGATACATTCTACTCAAATTTACTTTTTGGTACATAACCAAAAATTAGAATGTTTTTGTATGTTTTTAACGGGTGGGTCTAGGACATTCTTCCTTTAAACTTTTGGAGTTTGACAAATTGCACATTTCTTCAAACTTAAAAGAGGTTGCAAAGAAAAAGTTGTGTGAAGTTCACAATCACAATTGATTTTGTTCACAATACACAGACATTGCATTTGCATCAACTACCAAAGCTTCTCCCAACTAACTTTCAAAGAAAAGAAAATCTTGCTAATCGATTTATGAAGGATGAGAATTTTATTGTATTTGTCTATCACATTGAGATGTCCCAAACCACAAGAGATAGTACTATTGGAAAGCCCTTGGTGAGTAGGGGTGCACCAAGTTGGTTTCATAATATTTTGACCTACAATGGAGAATCATTGTACAAGTTATTGAATATTGAACAATTTTTTCATTAAAAATTCATTTCAATCAAAACCAAAAATTATTGAGTAATTTGGGCATGCTCTTGATAACCTTGGAAAGCCCTCAATGAGTAGGACTTAATTAAGATAATTTGGAAATTTTTAGACCCAAGGTGAGGGAGATATGAAATTTTGAGTATTAATTTCTTGTCATTGAAAATTTAATTAAATTACCAAAAAAATGGTTTGGGGAGGAAAATTTAGTTGGATAACCGATTTACACTTGGGCTAATGGCACAGGCTACATAGCATATTAATATATTACTTATATATATATTAACCCAACCATATATGTAAGAATATTGGGTATTCTAAAATTTTAATATACCAGCATGGTTCTGATATTGGGTCCAAGGCTAATTTTTTATCTGGTACGAGGTAGATATAAACCTGGTATTGAAATTGGTATAATGCAAGGTATGTATCTGGTATTACATCATGTCCCTAGTACTACTACCTACCAGGCTCTGGTATGTATGATTGGAGGCAATACCTATCATACCAGTCTGATAGGGTTCTCTATACGAGTATCTCGATCTGAGGCACATGGTCCAAGTATATTGTGTATACCAACTGTGTTGTACTGATCATATATTGGGAGCAACCTTGGTGTATAGTACTGGTATGTATACTTGTATGGAGTATGGACCTGAGATAATACCAGCCCAAACACCAGGTTTCTACCAGTTTCAATATCAGCTTTATACCTACCTACCTACCTACCTACCTATCTACCTACCTCATACCAGCCTTGGAAAAAATCAGCCTTGGGCCCATTATCAGTTCAATACAAAGACGAGGCCGATATGAAAGTGTCAATATTAATCCAATACTAGTGTACCAGGCTGGTATGAAAAGTACTCTATACTAGTACCTGACTGGTATGTGAGAAGGGAAATACCAGTACAATACTGGTATATATACTCCAGGCCAATTTCAGCAATATTGCACTATTTAATGATTGGATTTTATTTGCAGACTGGCTTAAAAACACAAAGGCTAGGCTACTAGTGTCCCTTATTTGCAAAATAGAAGAAATACTAGAGAAAGAGGCCGCCTGCTGTTGGTTTGATGTGAATTCTGCTGTGAACATATGTCTAATCAGGTTGTCTTTTTATCGTGAGGAGGTGATAGTTGATATCTGTAGTAGGCAGAGTTTGCACTTGAGTGTTACCCAACATCAGTGCAAAAGCTCTCATTTCCAAGTGTTGGAAAAACTGCAGTCATCCTCCCTCTCTCTTGGAACATTTTTCATGCAATTGAAACAACACTCCTACTTGAGGTAAATTTGGTTGAGAAGGAAAGAAGTTAATATTGCCACTTGTCATAGACTGCTGAGAGTAGGGATGGGTGCCATCATCTACTGCATGGGTACTTTCAAACTGTGAGCATTTCAGCAAATCCAAGGTCTTTTGAGTGGTCAGTTGGTCCAGTTCTTCAAAGCTTTTGTAGACTGTCAATTTTTTTTGGTACCCGGTGATTTTCTGAGTGGTTTTTGTCCATGGAATCTTTACAAATGACCACAATTTCATTTTAGGCCTGCAAACTCAATAATGTGTTTTTTGCCTGTTGAAAATCTCCTGCCTTGTAAGAAAAAGATTTCACAGAGTTTTCCCTTGCGTCTGAGCATTACCTGGTCAAGATTTCCAGTCATCAAAAAATGGCACAAGCATCCATAGCTTGATGCTGGGCTGGAGTGATCTAGCACCCGCCAACACACCAGTGCCCTTTTGGGTTTCATTGGAACCCAAAACCAAACCCAGCCTTGCTTCCTTTGGATTTAATTGGCCCACCTACTGCCCCATCCTTCTCCCTTGTTCCAGTTCTGCAACCCCTTCTCTGACCTTCAAGGTGCTTGCTCATCTCAACTCCTTTTTCTTTTTTTTGGGATGAGTAGTGCATGCAACTTTCGTGTAACAACATGGCAGCCATTGTCATGCTGCTCATTCTCATTTTGAGCAGCACAATGTGGCCACTGCACTGTGTGCATGACTTTTAAAAACTTTGTAACAACACCTAATATCATGGCAACCATAGATCAATATGTGGTTTAAAAACTTTGTAACATCATGGTAGCCATCACCACCAATGAGAAATGTGGCAATGGTTGCTGCACTATGTGTGATGAAGAAATCAAGCTTTATTTGCAATCTTAATGTAGTACAAAGCTGAAATCGACATTAGCTTAGTGGAATGATCAGCCTGCATTCATCCACAAGGACGAAGCAAAACAAATAATCAAGAAGATCAATCAACACAAAAAGATCAGAGATAGAAAATCTCGAGGTAATCACTCAAACAAATCAAAACAAAGAGAGAGAATGTTCAGAAGGATAAGTGCATGGAGGCATCTAGATGAGGTGGTGGAGAGAATGTCTAAGGGACAACTACATGAATAATTTCCTGGTGTGCCACTTTAACAACCCCCCTCACGCTTGGCCCCATGATCCATCAATTTTTCTACAATGCAAAAACATATTACATAAAAGGAACTATATGTTCCACTTGCTATTTCTAATGGAACTAACATCTAATTTAATGGAAGCAACTATTGCAAGCCACTAACATTGCAAATTCCTATTTTATTCCTAAGGTTTGAGAATCTGATTCCTCCAAGTGGTTTAATTAATAGATCATCAACTTGGTGCTTGAAAGAAACATGTTCTGTATCTCTCTCTTTGGATACAACTTTTTCTTTAACAAAATGATGTTGAATCTTCACATGTTTTGTGCAAGCATAGAATATTGGATTATTTGCAAGTTTTATAGAACTTAGTCTAATATTGCAAACTTGCTAACCGTAGAGTAATTCTTAGTGAAGGCTATTGAGTGAAAATGGTAAAAACACATGAGAAACATTGTCTTAAGGGATTGTTAAAGGCAAGGCAACCTTAGCCTTGCCTTCAAAAGAAAAAAACAAGAAATGAATGAAAACAAATGCAAATTGGAATTTTTGTTATGTCACAATGAAGGCAAGAAGGTAGCTACCTTCTAACTTGCCCCTAGTACCTTTATAATGAACTCATCCAAACAAACCAATTATCTTCATGAAACTCATGCCAATATCTTCCATCTCTATTGATCACCTTTGTTCTACTATAGTTATTGTCTAATAGTTTAGATGTTTTAACTAAACATTCGAGAATTACTAAGAAAACATTGATAACTACAATATTCTACATCAAATAAACTAAATCAAATTAAACTACTTGCAAAAAGAAAGAATAAAATACCCCAAGAAATTTAGTGAACTCATAAGTGAACAATGTTCCTTAGATAAAACACCATATCCTTGTATTTCCATTTTGTAAGAATACATTATCCTCATCTTTTCCTCCTTGAATTTTCGCAAGATTACAATACAAAAAGAAAAACCTTCATTACTTAAAATGAGAAATGAAAAACCTCATAAGCCATAAGGCTTCAAACCCATAAGCCACAAAGGCTTCATCCTCTCTTCCACAAACACCCAATTGGTGGCAAACTAGTTGCCCATTATCTTATCAACAAAGATTAAATACCAAATAGTTTTATCCCCTAGTATAAACCTATCATTAATAACTAAGAAATTACTGGGAGACCTAGTGGGATAACTAGACTAAGATTTTTGTCCTTTAAAACTTTGATTATCAAAATAAATTGTGATGGATTTTTCAATTGTTTTCCCAATTTGTGCAAGAAACATCTTAAGCCAAATACCTTTTTCCATACCTTTAATCATGGCTTTGTACCCAACTTCAATTGATGAAAGAACAATGGTTGCTTGCCTTTTGCTACATGATTGGTCCAAAACATAATCAAAATAATTATCTAATAGTTCACTATCATGTTTTGTGGTCTTAAGCCCAATCGACATTAGTAAAACCACCCATAATGTTGTTATCCCCATTTTCATGAAGGATGCCATAATCAAGAGTTCCTTTGATATAGTAAAACATATGTTTCACTACATTTAAATGAGTATTTTGAAGTTAAAACATAAATCTCTGAACTACATCACAACATAACAAAGATTAGGCCTTGTGTGAATTAAATAAATGAATCTACCAACAACATGTTGGTATATTGTGGGATCATTATATTTAGAACGCATGTTAGGAACAAGCCATGATGTTTCTATCATGGGCACTTGACATTTAAGGATGCCCAATTCCTCAAGCATTTCTCACATGTAGGTTTTTGTTGAATAGTCCATCAACAAAATAAACAAATTCAACTTCGAGTCATCCAAAAGTGGACATTTCAAATTTGTTTTGGAGTTGAGAAATTAGCCATGCAATTTTCACTTTAAGGTTTCCTATCATTAAAATATTTTCTATGTATGATAGCACTAAAATTATATTTTATCTCCTTGCATGTTGTACATTTTGTAATTTGCATCTCTTCTTTCAAAACCTTACTCTTGAAGATAAGTATCAATCTTTTGATACCATGCATGTGGTGCCTATTTAAGTCTATACAAGCTTTGTCTAATTGACATATCTTATATTCATGTGGCCTAGAACCACAAAGCCTTTAAACTAAACATGTACATTTTTTCAAGTAAGTTTCCATTCAAAAATGCATTTTTAACATTAAGATGGTAAATTTCCCAACCCTTGTGTGATTTTGCTACTATTAATGATTGGATTGTATCCCATTTCACCACTAGAACAAATGTTTCATTCTAATCAATCCTTCATTTTTGCTCATAGCCCCTTACAACCAACTTGGCTTTGAACATGTTAAGTTCTCCATCAAGTCTAGGTTGATGGTCCATTTTGTTATAATAGGATGTTTCCTAAAGGCAAGACCGACCAAGCTCCATGTATAATTTTTCATGATAAATTCCACTTCTTGTTTTTATTGTAGCATGCCATCATGGGTCGCATGCAACTTCTTCAAATGATTTTGGATCTTCATAAACCATTGAGTTTATGTAGTCCAAAAGCCTCTTTGGATGCCTCTTGATGCAAGTTGACTTGTGTCACTCCTCTTGTGACAAGCCTACAAGATTGATTAATGTTGATCAACATCTTTAAAAAGTGATTGTTGTGTGGTCAAGGTTCAACATTGATATTAGTTTTGGACTTTGGAACATAATCATTGTCTTTAGGTAGGTTTACATTCTTTTGTTGAGAACTAAGTGAAGGGGTTGAATCATCCCATGAACTTCAATAAATTACATCATCATAATCATCAACAACTTAATGTTTATTTCCAACTTCCATTGAAGTCTCATCAAATTAATATTTTCTTTTGAAACTAGATTACAATAAGCAATATGCTTTGTTTGCATAATCATATCCCACACTTCATCAACCTAGGATCAAGCTTTCATTGTTCTTTTGGTCCACATGAACATAAATTGTACACTCATAAATTCAAAGATTAAAAAGGTCAAGTTCTTTGCCAAAATACATTTGATGTGGTGTAATTCCAAAATTTGCAATTGTGGGTGAGATGTTCTTGAAGTACATAATAATGTTTACAACTTCATTCCACAAATTGCAAAGCATTTTGGTGACCAAGCCAATCAACTTTTCTTTTTTTCCAATTTTTTCTTTTCTTTTCTTTTCTTTTGGATACTCCATTTTGCTATGGAATATTCGATTGTGTTAATTACCTCTAAATGCTTGCATTTTGACAATATTTGACAAAAACTTGTGAAATGAATTTGCCACTTTGATCACTTTGAAACACCTTGATCTTCCGACAAGTTTCATTCTCCACCATTTCTTTAAATGTATTCAAGGTGCCAAGTATTTTTTCAGGAAATATGTCCAAGTGTAGCAACTAAAATCATCAATTTATGTCACAAAATAATGTGACCCTAACATAGATGGCATTGTGAGTGCTCCCTAAAAATTGGTGTTAAATCAAACATTTGTTTGGCTCAATTTAGGCCACTTTGTGGGATTCACAATAGTGTTTCTTAACTATGCACTCTTCACATATATCATTGATTAATGGTCGTTTAAGAGCATTAGTGACCAAATGTTGAGTGGTGATGAAATGCAATCTGTGGAAATTTAGATGCCTCGACATGTGGTGCCAAAGTTTTGTAACTCTAAAGTTTGGACTACAACATGCAAGCACATTTTTAATGTTACATTTTTTAATTTCAAGCATGTAGGATCCATTCTTTAAATCCTTGTTGCTTTTTGTTATCACCACCTTGGGATTATTTTTCGAAACTATGACACTTTTTTCTAAGTCAAAAATTGCAATGTAGCTCTTACCAATGATCAAGCCAATTAACAACAAGTTTTTTGGTGAAACCATAAAAGGAACCACATTAGATTTTATTTTATTTACATCCTTTAACATTGTAAAGTTCACATTGTGTATTGTACAATGTGGGCTTGCCACCTTGTAGAATGAACTTGTTTTGATCTTCTTAACTTTTTGACTATATCTAAAGCTTCATTATTTATAGTGACATGTTTTGTAGCACCTACATCTATGTACCAACTATGATTCTCTCACTAAAGATGATATGTAGTGAGGGCAAAAAAACATTATGTAAAAATGTGGTTTTTATGATTGCACATAAATGATTACAAATGTTTATGCCATTTGTGACTACACATGATTGCTGATTGTTAGTCCAAACATTCCCATTGTATATGCCACTATCACAAAAATGGCAACAATTGCAAATGCCATTTACAAATGTTTTCCATGTTGTAGTCATATTTACAAGATCATGGGAAGCATATTCAACGGTTAGAATTTTAATTTTAAAACATATAATTAGATTGTTTGACTAATTTCTTGTTGCCAAACAACAACCTAAGATATATTCCAAAAAAATAGTAACCACTTTATGAGCTATCGTGTGGCAGCCCTAGAATTAGGAATTTATTTGTTGGCCCAATTGTGTGAATGTCACATAATAATAAAGGTTTAACAAAATAAGGACATATTAACCTAGGGAAGCTATGTGATTTAGCCTAAGGGAGTTAGGTTATTTAAGTTAAATTAAACTACTTAAGTTAAATTTGGCTAAACCTGGCCCCTTAAGTTTAAATATGTCAAACTAGGTTAAATGAAAAAACTTTGACTAAACTTGGCTAAATAGGGTCAAAGTAAGTTATTTAAGTTAAACTAGGCTGTTATATTAGATTACTTAAAGTAAACTTGGTTAAATTCGGGCTACTTAGACTAAATTAACCAAAATTAAGTTAAATTTGGCTACTTGGACTAAACTAGGTTAAACTAAATTAAATTTGGTTAAACTTGGCTACTTGGATTAATTTAGGCTAAACTAAATTGAATTTGGTTCAACTTGGCTACTTAGACCAAATTGGGTCAAATTAAAATAAACTTGGTTAAATTTGGGTACTTAGATTAAACTAGGTTAAACTAAGTTAAATTTGGTTAAACAAAACAAAACTTGTTTATATTTGGGTACTTAGACAAAACTATGTTACATTAAGTTAAATTTGGTTAAATTATGTTAAATTGGGTTACTAAAGTTACACTATGATAAATTAAATTACTTGGGTTAAACTTGATTAATCTAAATTAAAATAATTAGCTACTTAGGTTAAATTAAACTAAATTAAATTACTTAAGTTAAATTAGGTCAAACATTATTAAATTAAACTACATAAATTAATTCATTTGGTTTTGCTTCAGTAACCTAATTTAACCTAGTTTTGTCTAAGTAACATAATTTAACCTATGTAAACTAGTTTATTTTAATTTAACCCAAATAACTTAATTTAGTTTAATTTAGTTTAGTCCAACCAAATTTAGTCTAAATAAAGTAGTTTAATTTAATTTAATCTAGCTTAATTTAATCTTAATAATATAAGTAGCCAAATTAAACCTATGTAATTTAGTTAAATAACTTAGTTTAACCAAGTGTAGTTTGACTTGCATAAGTTAATCTATTTTAACTTAAGTAACCTACATTAATAAGGATGTGTTTTTAATTCACTAGGAGTTTTACTAATCATTTAGGTGAAATCATCACAAATTCATTAGATTAGAAATATAATGAATTCACCGCATTTTTCAATGATCAACAATGGGTTGGTATGGACAAGCAAATTCATTAAGAATTAATAACATTAGGAATTACCACATGTCACTAATTCGTTAAATTCAATTGAATTATTATTTTTAAATTTAATATTAATTCGATTTTTTTAAAATTAAATTAATATTATTTATTTATTTATGTACATAAAATCAACATACACCAATGATTGCATTAAAGTTTTACCAAGGTTTGAACTTGGAACTTCAAGGTGATATGCCATTACCATCCTACCATTTCATTTAATATGAAACAAATGGGGTGATGATTATATCTATTATGTTATTTATTCCAAATATTTTGCAAAAATCAAGTTTAAATATTATTATTTGTCACACATCATGTCCAAATGAAAAAAAAAACTTCATCATAGAACATTTTTCCAAGATGTACACGTTTTTTATATTTTAAAGAATTAAAAAAAATTGCACGTGTATTTTCCAATTTAACATATTTCAATAATGAGGGTTTGAAAATGTTTTATTTTTTAACCATTATTATTTTTCTCACACTTTTTCCAAATGAAAAAAAATTAAAGTTCATTTTAGGGAAAATTTACAAGATGTACACATCTTTAGTATTTTTTTAAAAAAAAACCTACTTAATTTGATCAAAAATACATTTCAAATTTGCAATTTCATACATTTCAACAATTGTGCCTTGAATCCTTTAATATAAATTATTAATCTCATGTAAATAAACACTAATTTATACACAGATACACACGTTCAATATCATGAATTTTATTACAAATAATAAAATTTCATTTCAAGGGTTTTTTAATTATATAAAATAGTTTAAAATATAAATAATAATTTCTTTAAATTTTTGAATAAACATAAAATTTTAGTAAATTCTCAAATTATAAATTATGAAATCAAAATATGCATTTGAATCTATGTTTACAATAATTTGAATTTAAAAAAAGAACCTCAAAGTGAATTATTTCGATTTAGGGGTAAATAAATTTATCATCTAATTTTAACATTATGTAAATTACTAACATTATATGAAAAAAGTTTTGAATTATTAATTATACACATATATTATTTTTGTTATCATAAATTGTGTTAAAATTGATTTTGAATAATATTTTCATTTAATTTTTTGGAAAGGTATTTTCATTTATGAAAATAAATTTAATAAAAATTATAACATGTTTAAAAAGTTGTATGAGTACCAAATCTCTTAATAAGTTAATAAGTATGCACATTTAATAAATATTTTTGGGGATTGAAAACGAAGTAACATATGATCTTCAAGAGGCCATGTGCAAGAAGTGGCCAAAAAACCATGTGAAACCAGAAGATGACACATAGAAGACGCCCGTTCTAGTTTATAGTAAAGAGCAAGACGCATTGGTGCTAAGCATGAGAAGACTTAGCAAGGTGCAAAAGCAGACTAGTCCCCCATATTTAAAAGGACCTTTAAGAGAGTTTGTAAACAAAAAGCAAAACACATCAAACAACACACATAATTCTTGTAGCAATATTGATGACAAAATGTCCCCAATTGGAGAAGCCGGCACACCTTAATACATCCATAGAAGAGATTAACAGTGACAATGATGACATGAATTGATGCAAGTATCATCACACAACAAGATTGAAATTTAAGGGAGAACGTAGGAAATACATTGTCTTGCTTTGAATTCAAAGAGAACCGTTAATATGTAAATGTAGGTTAGATGTTAAAGATGACAAGAAAGGTAGCTTCATTTTTGACATTAATGTATGCAATGGTAGATTCAAAACTTTGAGAAGTTCGTTTTCATCGGGATTGCAAAAAAATGGATTGTGTCATTCAGTGACGAGGAATATGAGATCAAAAATTCCAAATAATTCAAACCATAAGGATGGGACTAACATTGTGGAGAGGATTGTGTAGAACTAAAGCATGAAGATTTTTTCTACTACAAAGTTTACAACAATTGGTTATAAATGAAAGTGAGAGAAGCAATAGTAGAATTTTGGAAGATTTGAATAGACATGCAATCATGATCAAATAGCTGCCAACAAACCTTCAAGATAAGTTTACACTATTAGCAACGACACCAAAGGTAAAACCAACATGGAAATGTGAAATGAATAATTCCAAAAAAATAACACCTAGACAAAATTCCAAACTTGTGTGTAGAAAGCAATGAGTTATGAAAGAACTGATGCAATGGACATTTGCATTTTGTTTGAAGAGGACTTCATTGAATGTATAGAAAGAGGTAGAATGTATTTAACCATAGGATGTGACTTGGAACTATCATTCAAAGTAGATTGATTACACTATTTTGTGTGGGAATCATTGTTTTGAAATGTGAAAAATGAATATTTAATATGCATGGTAAATTGGATCATTCATTGAGAGGGAAGGGTGTATAGAAAGGTATGGTAAACAAAAGTTCATAACATAGGATTGTGAGTGCAAGACTTAGGTTTGTAAACTAGGAAAGAAAATTTTTACTTTGTGAAGATTGAGAAATTGGGACAAAATCAAGATGTTTTGATATAGTGATGTTTAAAAGATTTGAATGTATTGAATAATGATAGAACCTTGAATTGTAGAATTGGTGAAGTTTAGAATCCAGGATTTGGAAACTAAAATTTGAGGAATGTAGAATGCAAAATGGAGCAATTGAGGTTAGTAGGATGTAGACTATGAAATTAGAAAGAGAACCCTAGCTACTTACAATGGTGAAGTTTTGTTATGCCACATGCCTATGGTCAGCATTGGCCATAAAATGGGCCCATTAATATAGTTGGCATTGACCATAGGGTGTGAAACACCCGTATTGTCAACATTGAGGATGGAATGTCGACAACCCCATTGGTTGGAAGGAGCCATAAGGTGTACACCCTTATGGTCAAAGAGATGTAAAAAATTGTTGGTTGTTGGTGGCTAGTTAGTTGGTTGTTTGGTTGAAGGTAGCAAAAAACCCTAAAGATTAAGTAAATAAAGTTTTTGGTATATGTTTAAATGGATGGCCTTCATTTTTTTTCGATCTTCTAGAGAATTATTAACATTTTGGTTGTAGATAAAAATTCAAAAAATTACCAAACTATGGGTGTGGTAATCAAATATTTCAAATGGATTGTGTACAATGTTTTTTGAATTTTTGAATAATTGATTAGCATGTGAGTTCATTACATCAAAATGCATCCTAGTTCACTTTGGGTTTCCCTAGATTTGAGTGAATTTTGGACATTTTTACCTAGTGAAATTAGTTAACCCCTTAGTGAACAGGGACCAGTTGGTACGGACAATGAATTGTTTCATTAATACCTGGTGAAACAAGGTTATTATCAAATGAAATACAAATTTACTAAGCCATTCATTTGCTAATTAATTAACTACCCAACATGGAAATTAATTAAAATTAAATATTTAATATATAATATTATTGATAATTTCATGATTTTCAACCTATGATTTATTAACACATGTCACTATTTAGGCTAGGTTAAAAACTTAACCTATGTAGGTAGGCCATGTAATTAACCTAAGCACTTCTTTTAAGGAATTAAATAGAAAAATATTATGTTTATTTATCATTGTTGATCACACACAACACCACTCATGAGGTTTGATCCCTTGACCTTTAAAATGGAGGCAAACATCCATACCATCAAGTCACCCCACTCGTTGTGATAATATGTGACATTACATTCAATTTATCAAATACTTCATTTAAAACATTAAACTTTGGAAATTCATATCTTATTGAAATTTTATTCAAATGAAATGATTCGAGTTTATTTTTTTAAAAAATTCAATAATGTACATAATTACATTTATTTCCTTTTGAAAGTATAAAATCATTTAAACAAAAAAAAAAGTTGAATATCATTATTTAATAACATTTCAATGATCATTCATTTGAAAAAAAATGTTTAATAAATGGATAAGATTTGTATTAATATAATAATACTACCTATGCTAAATTGCTTTCAATTATTATATGGTTATTTTTCATTAATTTAAATTATTTCACCCTACACTATTTATGGTTATTTATGGTTATTCTCAATTATTTTGGTTATTTCTGGCTATTTCACCTGAGGCTACTTTTGGTTATTTTAAGTTATTTCATCTTACGTTATTTTCGATTATGTGAAGCTATTCTTGGTTACTTTTGGTTATTTAAAGCTATTTCACCTGATGTTATTATTGACAATTCTAAATTATTGTAGACTATTTCACCTTTAGTTATTTTTGTATATTATAAATTATTTCACCTTAATTTATTTTTGGAAATCTTAAAGAATTGTAATATATGGCTATTACTTGTTATTTTATTAGGCGATTGGTGGTTATTAATGGTTATTGGTACCTATTTTATTGGTGGTTATTTATGGTTATCGGTGGCTATTCTATGAATGGTTATTAGTGGTTATTCTATTGGTGGCTATCGATAGTTATTCTATTGGTGGTTATTTTATTGATGGCTATTGGTGGTTATTCTATTAGTGGCTATTGGTGGGTATTCTATTGGTGGATATTCTATTGGTGGATATTCTATTGGTGGATATTGGTGGTTATTTTATTAATGGTTATTAGTAGCTATTCTATTGGTGGTTATTGATGGCTATTTTATTAATGGTTGTTAGTGGCTATTAGTGGTTATTAGTGGTTATTCTATTAATGGTTATTAGTGGCTATTCTATTAATAGCTATTAATAGATGTTCTATCAGTGGTTATTAGTTGTTATTTAATTAATGGTTATTAGTAATTGTTCTATTTGTGGTTATTGGTTGTTATTCTATTAATGACTATTAGTAGCTATTATGTTTATGGTTATTGGTTGTTATTCTATTAATGGCTATTCATTGTTATTCAATTAATAGCTATTAATAATTGTTCTATTGGTGGATATTGGTTATTATTTTATTAATGGCTATTAGTTGTTATTTTATTAATGGTTATTGGTTGTTATTTTATTAATGACTATTAATGGCTATTGGTGGATATTTTGTTAGTGGATATTGGTGGTTATTAATGGTTATTATATTAGTGCCTATTGGTGGATATTTTATTAATGAATATTGTGGTTATTAATGTTATTATATTAATGGGTATTAGTGGTTATTATATTAATGGTTATTGGTGGTTATTGATTTTTATTTTATTAGTGGTTATTTTATTAATAATTATTGGTGGTTATTGTATTATAAGTTATTGTTGCTTGTTATATGTTATATTACAACTATTGGTGATTATTCGATTATAAATTATTGTTGGATATTCTATGTTATAATATCATAGGCTATTGATAATTATTATATTGTAAGGTATTTAAAAATATTTTTCATAGGTTATTATTTTGTATTCTAAGTTATTATATTTAGGATAAAATAATTTATAATAACATATATTAACTTAAAATAAAATGACTTAAAGTATAGCCTAATGTTAGTTGAATAATTTAATTATAATAACTTAAAAGTTTATATATAAACTTGTTAAGATACCTTAAGGTAAAACAACGTATAATAATTTAGGGTAAAATAATTTATATTAACTTATAATAACATAAGGTATAAATTAAATTAACTGAAGTAACTTAAAATAATATAGGGTATATCATAAAGTAACATATATATAATATTTTTAAAAACATAAAAATAAACTTGTTTACTACAATAAATTATAATAGTGAATTATGTTAACAAGTAATGAAACATAATGTTTACATAGTGATGTTATAGTGAAATAACTTTCACCGGCGTGAAATCAATGAAATGCAACGAATTTATTTCACTTTTTAGGTCCCATAGTGATTTAAACTATTGAACTACACCCCACTTTTGTAATAGTGCTTCCATTGCTTTGTTGTAGAGGTTTTCCAAAATGTTTAAATCTCTCATAGTTGAATATGGTGTTTTGACATAGTATACCATGTGAATGGTATCAATTATACAACAAAAACTTCATGAACCACAATTTGATAATAATAGTCATGTGAAATTGATTTTTTATAGGTTTGTATATAATAGACACAAATGTCATTTATTTGTATTGTTTGAACATCGATATTCAATCGAAAAAATATGGGGATATGCAACCATCCTATGTGCAACTACATGTGACTATGTGTTGTTTACCACTACTTTTACAACTATTTACCAACTTCACCAAATTTGGGGAGGATTTGCAACTATACTACAACTAATGTGCAACTACTATCTTCTTCATCCTCCTATGTGAATGATTCTAAGATTATATTCATCCATGAATAAGCCCCCATGCCCCATTAGTTGCATGTGTCATTTCATTAAAATGCATTGTTTACAACTACATATACGACTAAGTTTGTAGTCATATAGGACAAATCTAACTACATATGACTACATGACTAATTAATCCATTAAAACACATCACATTGGACATCCAATTATTTATGTGTCCTAGTTGTAAACATGCATATGACCATCTTTTGTAATTACATAATCATCACACACACACACACACACACCCCCTTAATAGATATATATTACATAATATATTTGTGCAAATAATATAATATAATAATTTATAATCATAATATAAATATATATAATAATTAATTATTTTAATAGTAATATTAAATTCTTATTGTTGAATAATTTATATTATTATTTTCATCCTATGATATTTTGACATGTGGCATTACATAATGCTAACTTAAAAATTTAGATTAGGAAACTAGGTAGGCCACCTAGTCTAGGTACCTAGGCAAACCTATGTAGGTATCTAAGGTTAAGTAGCCTAAGCATAAGGAATATTTGGTCAACAATAAGAAGTTAGGTAATAGGTTGATAATCAATAAGTAGTAGGTTGATAGTTAGTATATAAAACGTAAGTACCATAATACATTTATCATTCCACATCTTCTTGATAAATAAATAAATAAATAATTTTCACTTCAACATTAAAAATAAAAAAATTCCTGAGATTCCTTGAATTGAAGTCAGAAAAAAAATTGTCAAGTAATTTTGCACTACTTAAGCACATTGCACCACCGAACTTTAGAGCAAACAATCAATAATAATGTCAAACAAATTTCTAGAGCTTTTGACATTGTGAGCAATTGATTTTGAGAAAAAAATAACATTTATTGGAAATTGTTTAATTAGTGCCAAAACAGTAAAAGTACTTTGGTAGTAGGCAAGCAGGCATGTTAGTATGAAGAAAGGAGAACCAAAAAATTAAAAAAATTGTTTTTGAAAGAAAATCAGTACAAATTGATAAAGAATTAAATAGACTAAGGAACATACTAAGGGTGGTTAGTTGGGGGACAGTAACTCAATGAAAAAGATAATGTCTAACTGACATCCATCCAATCCATCCAACCAGAGTCAGGGGTGCTGGTTCATTCTGGCAACCTTAAGGTGAAGATCTTTCCACTCCACGGTTTGCTTGTCCTTTCAATTCCAAGATACAACATCTCTTATACTCATATCTTATAGACGTACAAACTACAAATTGTTTGTTGTAGTTGAAACCAGCCATCATACTACGGGTTTACTTGTCCAGTGAGTGAGCTGGGGGCCCCTGAAGATATTTGTGTGGCCACCCGCCACCATTGTCGTTCCTTGACATTAGTGCTCCTCAAACTAACCTTTATTGGAGCAAGGACAGACAGAGGCTTTGTTGATGGCGGAATTTTGTGTTTACCCTTCCTCCGTCCTAGTTCCTGTTCTCTTGTAACAAGCAACTTGTTGTTGTGTAATGGATCTGCCCCTTGTAGCAAGTTCAAAAAAGCAACAGTTCAAATAGGAATTGTTCCAATTCAAGTTCACCAAAAGATGAATATAGAGTTCACGAGTAACACCTGGTGGACATTCCTCAAAATGTGGGTCGACCAAATCCATCTGTAGTCTCTACCTTACAAGCCCAGCCAAGAAAGTTTGTCAGGTTTTAAGAGTGGTAGGTAAAACCAGGTTTCACCAGAATAAAGGGCCTGCACAAGATGAAGCCCGAGCACAATCCCATATTTTGATAAAGCCTGCAACCAAGGGCTTTACAAAGACCACAGCTCCACAATGGTGTGGCAGTGACAAGATGAGAAGCTGAGAGGCTCTCTTTACAATTTTCATAAGGCCCACAATTTCTTAGATGGGGTTTACTAAAATAGTAAAGCTGATGTGAGAAATGAATGAAATTTTTCATCTGTAATGTGATGCTCCAATACACTTTTTCTTTAAAAGCTAGGTTTTATGTTATAGTAATACATTGTGTTTTTTGCATCATCTGCGCATTAATGAAGAATGCTTTTATCCATTTGTTGGTAGTGTAACTTTTGATTCATTACAACTAATTTCCTTTTTTTTTTGGTTACCTTGGCAACTTCAGTGGCTGCTCAGCTTTTCTTTTCTATGGACTTGAGAGTGTTTGGTGTCTGGAGCTAGTATGCCTCCATTTTGTGAGTTATTGCTTTGGGTAGGTGGGGGACAAACAGAATATAGTTATGTAAAACACAAGTTTATATCATCTGCAGACCTTTGATTTACCTACCACATCAACAATTCTATTTCCTTCTCATAATAAACTATATTTCCACTATGGCCTTTGGGGAGATTGGGGCACAAACATAATATAAACTTCCAAGTGGAAGTTTACCACATCAACATACTTTTGTTTTCAAATTCCAGCATAAACCTGAGCCTTCCAGT
>Ga0116229_10002921_pt1 | contig 27958 bp, 23 predicted proteins | sample S1TSphgellanicum_3_FD_87313 | JGI IMG/M metagenome (GOLD analysis project Ga0116229, IMG submission 87313) | Host-associated microbial communities from peat moss isolated from Minnesota, USA - S1T2_Fc - Sphagnum magellanicum MG | ecosystem: Host-associated > Plants > Peat moss > Unclassified...
AACAATTGCCACCAAGGTTTTTCGTTTTTCAATTTTGTGATTTTGAAAATTTGACAAAAATTTCCCCCAAAAAAAAGAAAAATTATTTAAAAAAATACCATAGAAACCAAAAAAAAAAAAAAAATCCCAAAAGTTTCCCAAATCTTTTCTTGAAAAGATGACAAAAATTGTCATGAAAAAAAACCCCTCGTCCCTCTTTAAGCAACAAGACCATGGTTAAAACTTTTCAAAACATTTCTATGTATGGATGAATTACAATTGGGAAACTTCTTTAAAACCTTCATAAATATGGGTGATGTATGATTGGGACTCTCTCTAAAACTTTCACTAGTAATGGATGACTACCCTTTGGACAAGGATCTAAGTCTAATATGTTATGGTCATCAAATGACTCACCAATTCATGTCACCAATGATTATTAATCCTAGTGGACATTAATCAATGACACTAATAATCATTGGAGACATGAATAGTTCATTCATGATTATTGCATTCATGACTTACCAATTCATGGATTAATAGTGCACACTATTGTGGGATAGGGAAGACTAATATCATGTTGCATTGTCAAGTGGCCAAATTGATGAATGTGTGTCCATTGTGACAATCAAATTTACATGTTATTGAATTTGTTATGATGGGGGCATGGATGTGTGATCAAGTATTTACTTGTAAGAGTCTTGTTGAAGGAGAATCTTGCTCAAGAAGCATGCATTTTGAACACTCAAAACTATCATAATTATATCAATGATGTAAGAAGACCTTAAATGACATTCTCCACTTGTTGAGTGTTTTGATAGTGTATGTATAGTTAATAAAAATTTGAACAATATGATTGACAATCACAATGATACAATGACTATATGCAATCAATAGATGATTGGATGATGTGCATCCAAATAATAATATTGTTCACATGGTGTGACATGATAATGTGTTTGTTTAGACATGGGGTTAATTTAGTCATGGTTGCCTTTTAAATTATCAAAACAAATCATGTCAATCATAAATTTAATTGTAGTGTGGTATTATTGTCTATGTTCAAATCACCTTCGATTAAACTATCAAATAATGGAACAATCTAAAAGGCCAAAACAAATTTATTAGTTGGTGAGAAAACAAAGCTAAAAAAACACTTGTATGAGGAAAAATGGATTAAATACTTTTGAGCAAGGCACCTTTGACCCCTTAGTTCATACTACAAGAGTAGGCCCTTTGTCATCATATGAGTATTGTGTTAAACATAATAGTTTGAAAAAATATTGAATTCATACACTCTTGAAGCATGCAAGGTCCTTGGAAATGTACAAATTGAGTACAAAGGGTATAAACCAACATTTATCATGGATGGATTGTTGTGTGTGTGAGAGGGCAAAGTTGTTTAGAATGGGGGAAGTGGGTTTCTAGCAAGAAATTTTCAAAAGATGGCAAGACCTTTGTTTGGGTTTGTCAACAAAACCCTAAACCCATCTCTTAAATTGTCACAAATTTCAAGCCTTTGTAGTCTTGTGCCCATATTCAACTCATATGAAAAAGTATGACCAACTCAACAACAAAATTCATTACCTTCTTACTTTGGAGCAAAATATGAATGGAATTGAAGCTTGAAGGTATAAGATCTTTAAAAAAAAATGGGTACTACATTCCTAATTCATATTGGATCAAATAAATAGGCCCAAATAAAAATTAAAATAAAATAACATTACATTATGTCTTTTGAGTTTTGGTTCAACATTATACCCGAGTTGAATGATTCCAAACATATTACAAAACTTCAATGGGGAGGTCAAGTTTCTCCAAATAATGTGATTGTTTCTATTGAACAAAAACTAGAAGATTTGTCTTCTTTGAAACTCCATGTCCTCTCATTACACAATGGAGCCAATAAAACCCTACTTTTAATTGTGGTTCATGTTGTGTTTTCAAAATCTCAATTGCTTTTAAGGATTAAAAAATACACAAATCCGATCATGTTGTTGATCGCCTTGTTTTTTGCACTTGCTGAAAATGTGATGAGTGAGTGTCATAAGAAGAATTGTGGGTAGACGCAAAAACTCCCCAATAAGAAATATTTTTCAATAACATCAACTCTCGCATTGCAAGAATAAGAAATATGGTCCTTGATTTGATATCACAAATGGGGTGAAAGATGAGAAGGTACTTGGACCTAATGTCGATGTAACATGTGGTATAAGTTCTATTCTTACAAGTAGTAGGATAACAAGTTCCAATTGAATTTCTACACAAAAATCTCAATGGTCTAACAAAAAAAAAACCCATTAAAGACATCTTAGATATCTTTCAAGTCATGTAATTAACCAAAGATCCCCTTATCAAATCATGGACTAACCTAAAATTCTCTAATCACATCATGGATTAATTTAAACTACATTTGAAATCAACTACCCATCAAGGCATGGAATGGGGAAATAATCATTTTACTTACATTGCAACAAATTCCCACATTAAAAAAATCAAACAACTTTTCCCCTTTAGCATGATGAAGTCTAGTAAAAAAGTCCATCAAATAACCTTCTTCATAAATCATTGGTATTGCCAAAGAGGTTGTAATGAACAAGGTTAATATTATTAGGATGATCTTCATGGCGAGAAAACGCCAATCACAAGATCACGAGAAGGATGATGGACACGGATAATCAAACATGATGATGAAAACTTCAATTTTTCAGAAAAGTTAATTTTAAAGAATAATTGATCATCTAGAGGGAGAATCAAGAGTTGATGATGATGATAAGCTCCAAAAATTGTGTCGAAAAATTAATGCAATGGAGCTTGTCCACATTCAAACTACATGGTCATTCTTGTGTGATTACTAGGTCCTTCATCTCATCATAAATTGCTCACCTACATCATACTCACATGAAACTTCCAATAAAATAGTGTGTGATCTACCTAATCCTAAAGATTTTCCTATTGATTTGCCAAATGATTATGAAAATTGGAAGCTAGGGTTTAGTTATAAAATGGGATATGTACACCCAATTTGGATCTTCATGTTGAATACAATTGATTTGTCCACTTTCTTATTATTTCCATTTATCTTCTATTAAGGTTTAGTGTTTCCATAAAGTAGTTGTGTATATGGCAATAAATTGGTGGTTGCAAAGTTATGGAAGGCAAAAGAAAAAACTAATTCTTATAGGATTCATGTGCACATTATGCAAATTTGATCACCTTTGAATTGTGGACAAAAGTTTTTTTTTAATTTCAAAAATACAATTTAGAAATTATCATTTTTATAGATTGTCATTTTTTAAGTTTGAAAATATATACTTAAAAGAAAGAGTTGGGCAAGGGACAAATTTTGGACACTCAACAATTTAATGTTATGCATGAATGGGAAGCAATGTTTTTTTTGGTCAATTTTGAGATATAACCAAAGTGGTGATCATCCATAGATTTAGACAAATTTGGCTACAAGTTAAATACAAAAGTAAACTTTTAAATAAATCTTTTACATTTTTTGGCTACCTACTTGAATTGTGTTCAAATATTTGGCAAATTTTCTTAAATTTTGGTTATTAAAAATCTTTAAAATTTTAATTTAGCACTTTTAATATTTTAATTTCTCTTTTTGGCTAATAGCCAACAAAAAAGGGTTGGGTGCAAGGTGGTAGAAAAGGACCTATCATGTAAATGTACACACTCCATTGTTTTGTTTTCCTTTGTTTCATTTTAAATATGCACTTGAGGAAATATTTGCTTGTACATTTGTGTGGTTGATTAAAAGGGTGAAATATAATGATGTACATCAACTTGGAGATGGCTAATCAAAACACTTGCTTGAGGTTTTTTATGCAAGGTTTTTTTCCAAGGTGGGAATGCAACTCCCTAAATTCTAATTGATTTTTATGGTCATTGTTGATAATTTGTGCTTAGAAAGCAAGATTGACTTACCCATTTTTTCTTTGTCAAACAATTTATTGGGCATATCAACTTGGCCATGTGAAGAATGTGGTGAATTCATGATAGCTTGCCTAAAAATAATCTTAAAGGAAAAAATGGATAATTTAAACAAAAGATCATATCATTTTATCATATGGATTTGGCTATTTTTAAAGATAAATTAAATGTGCAAGCTTTCAATTATGAAAATCCATCAATTTATCATATGGATTTGGCTTTTTTGAGAGATAAGTTAAATGTGCAAGCTTTCACTTATGAAGATTTGTGTTAAGTGAATCTACGCTTAGTTTTATTTTATTCTTACCTTATTTGCTCAATTGCATTGAATCAAATGTCATGGACATTTTGACATTAAGCACATTACATCTATAATTTCTTTGAACAATCTTGTAATGTAGAATATTTGTGGAGTTTTCTATTCAACACAAGTGAAGATTGGCATAATGTTGTTTAATTATTGTAAGAAAAAAAATTGCATATTTTTGTAATTGCTTAACCTTGCAAATTCTATGGAATCCTAACATTTGATTGAATTTTATCCACAAAAGTGTATTGAAAACTTGAATTGTTGAAGTAGTTCACAAATTAAGTTGTACTTACATATGCCATGTCATTTTTTTAATATCGTTTTCATGGTTTCAAGAGGTTTTGTAATGTTGGTCAATTTAGCATCAAGAATCACTAACATGATTTTATCATTTTTACATGTGTAGGTATGTTCTTACATAATGTTAAAACAAAAAATGTTAGACTTCACATAAAGGTACATCATTTTCACAAGCAAAAATTTGTCTTTGCTTTTGATTGTCAACCCCATTCAACAAGGATTGAACTATACAGTAAACTCTCTCTAAACTAATATCCTTGGGACCGGCCGGAAGATATTAGTTTATGGAGGATATTAGTTTACACAAATTATATGGGGGGTAACAAAAATCATTCCAGAACCTACCAGAGCAGCATGGAAGGTCATGGAGGTTAGTAGAAGGTCATGGATCATTGGGGAAGGTAATGGAACCTTGTGGAGCTTGGTGGAGGATCAAAGAAGCACGTAGAAGATCATATGACATTAGTGGTAGAAATCTTGGTAGAAAGTGAGGTTGTGGAAAGCTACATTCTGGGTATTCTCAAAATACCCTCCTTCGCTCTATAAAAAGGGCTGTGGGTAGTCAGCTGGTCAGTCTTGTCCAAACCCTTTCCCCAAAAGCAAGAGCAGAACAATGCCACAGAAAGGAACTTTTCATACCACTATGACGGATAAGGTCCGTGTAGCTCTCTGCTAGTACAAAAGAGACTATCCTCAGCTTTCACAAAAAGACCTGATCAAATGGCTCGAAGACAACCACAGTATCAAAGTTAGCCAAGTTACCATCTCTACCACACTGAAACGGTCGGCTAAGATTCTTGCCAAGTCTGACAATGAGACCAACCTCAATGCCAAGCGCCAACGGACAGTCAGGTACCCGGAAATGGAGTCCACGCTGATCAAGTGGTTTAGGCAAACCAGGAGCGGGCAAATGTGAGTGGTGAGTTTGTTAGAAAGAGTGCAACGAAAATTCTGGATCGGCTTTATCCTAGGCATGAGCCCTTCGAATTTTCTAGTGGTTAGCTTGAGGCGTTCAAGTCCCGCCATGGCATTAGGTCCTACCGCCGCTTCGGTGAAAGTGGCTTTGTCGACATGACTACTCTTGCTAACACCCTTCCAGCCATACGTGACGTCCTGGATCAGTATGCATGGAAGGACATCTATAATATGGACGAAACTGGACTTTTCTATCGGATGCAGGTACTGTAAGTTCAGATTTGTCTACTGTAAATGCATAAACATGATATAACTGATTGTGATTGTTTTCCAGGCCAATAACTCTCTTGCAAGCAAGCAGCTTGAAGGTCGTAAGCAGAACAAGGAGCAGATCACTCTCGCCATCTGTTGTAATGGAGATGGTAGCGATAGGCTCTCGTTTTGGGTCATTGGAAAGTATAAGAACCCGCGTTGTTTCAAGAACATAAACAAGAACACGCTTGGGTGCCAATACCGGAACAACTCTAGTGCTTGGATGATGCGAGAAATTTTTCTAAAATGGCTTAAGGGGTTTGACCTCCATGTTTCAGGGCGCAAGGTCCTCCTCATCATGGATAACTTTAGTGGCCACATTCCCCTTGATCAGCTTCCCAACCACATCCAGTTGAGAAATACCACAGTCTTCTACCTGCCCCCAAACGCAACCTCGAAGATCCAACCATGCGATGCTGGGATCATCCGCAGCTTCAAGGCGTACTACCGTCGTCGCTTCAACCGGCTTCTTCTGCAGTGCTTGGAGGACAATGTCGTCGACCCTGAGAAGATCGACATCCTCTATGCCATTCAGATGGTCGTTCGAGCCTGGACATATGAAGTGAAGTCGAAAACAATTTTCAACTGTTTTCGCCACTGCAAGATCCGCTCAATAGAGTAGCCAGTCGTTGATGCCAGTGAGGAGAGCCCATTGGATCCTGAAGTCATCGAAGACTTTGAGTCGCAAATCCGGCAGTTCCACTATCACAACCCAATGGACATTAGGAATTTGTTGAACTACCTAGAGGAACAGGTCACTGCTTACACACCCAATGTGGACGACGTCATCGAGGATCAACTCCAGGAACAGTCAGGCATGCAAGTGGAAGTCAACAATGATGAAGCAGATGATAGCCAGGAGCTCCCTGTAGTGAGAGCTGTCGAAGCCTACAAAATGTTTGAGATGCTGGAAAGGTTGTGGATGCCGCAAGACAACTCGAATATTCCATTCGTTGCCACCTCACAAAAGATGAAGGACAGTGTGAATATGATCAGGACAAAGCAGTTGGTACAGAGGAATATTGATAGCTTCTTCTAGCGCATCTAGCTCTGTACTTTCGAAAATGTTTCCTCTGATTTCATCGTTTTTTTGGTGCCATATGTATGATGTATTAGTTTATAAAATGTTATGGGACCATAAAAAAATATTGAATATCAATTTATGGAGAATTATTAGATTAAGTATGAGGCCCGCCACGAGCCTGTGCTCGCATATTAGTTTAGAGAGAATATTAGTTTACACAGTATTAGTTTAGAGAGAGTTTACTGTAGTTGTGCATTACATTAGAACAAATGTTAAACATTAGGTGGATCTATAACCTTAAAAAAACACAAGAAAAGGTAAAAGCAAAATGCCCTAATTCAACTTGTCATTGTTGGTTAAATTTTTTTTGAAAGTGATTAACAAAAGTGGGGAAAATATTTTGTTTTCCAAAATAGAAGTTTCTTATTTGTTTTTCTTTATTTTTCAGGTTTGGATGTCTAAGTGAAAGCATACTAGGATGTATCCAAAATAACAACTACAAAGTTCATTTTGGCAATTTTTCTAATGATTTTTAAATGCAAAAATTTAGAAAAAACCACAAAACCTTGAAATGGTTTTAAAGTTGACATATTTTTCCATGTCCAAGTTAGTGTTGCCCTACTTTCAACCTTTTTTAACACCTTTATTTAATATTGGTCATGAAAAACATCCTTTTAGATATGTGGACTTTGAAATATTTTGATTTTATTACACATAATAAATAATTATAAAGTCACTTCTAAATGTCATAACCCTTGAAACTAACATGTCCCAAAATTGTGGAAAGAATCTTAAATTCCATTATAAGTAATGAGTCCATCCATAAACATTTTTTATCAATTGTGCCCCAAAATTGTCAAGATTGCAAAGTCCATATTTCATTGAAATTTAATGTTTTTGGTGTAAATATTTGAAAGTAAGAAGGACAAAGAAGTTAATTTCATTTATTTGAATCCACTTTGTTATAATTTCCAACTTGCATACTGGTTTTATATAATAATGTGTCCAAACCAAAAAAAATTGCCTTTGTGACATTTAGAAAAGTCTATTGTAAAATGTTTTTACTTGTCCAAGTTATGAATGCTAGTGGAATGTGAATGCCTTGTTTGTTGCTTTGTGCGGGGCACATTAATGTGCTTATCAACTTTGTTTGTTTATTTTTCATGACAGATTTGGTATTGTGGAAGATGATTGGTGTTGTGGATTTTGCTAAGATAGGAAAGAGTTCATAAGGATGGATTTGAAAAGGCAAAGGTTGTTTGGAAGGCATTAGGAAGTCGGGAAGTTAATTATTTAGTAACAATTTTTTTTGTTTAGTAAAAAGAATTTGACGTGTTTAAAATATGGTGTTTGGTCAAGATGTAGTTGTTGTTTATGTGTTGATTGTTGGGAACAATGCCCATTGTCATTGCCTTAATCAAAATAATCATAACCTAGATGTGTTCTTTTTTAGAAGCTTATTATCACAATAAGTTTATTTTCTTGTGCATTTTCAAAGGTTGATAAAGGTATAACTTCAATCACTTGGCATTTCCATACATTTGAAGCAATGTCCATTAATCCTTGTGTGTGTTTCCAAAATAATGCCAACAAAAAAATTCCTTTTTGTACTTGTGAATATTGTTATGGCATTCTTGAACTAACAACCCCTCTTGTCTTATGTAAATTTTTAAATAAACTTTGTCGTTTATCTTCATGTTCTACATTATTACATGTCATGTGTTATTATATAATTGGGTTATAGGTGGTATTGGCTATGGCTATTGGCTATTGGCTTATGGCTTCTGGCCATGGTTATTACCTATGGCCATTAGTTCTTGGCTATTTTTTTGGTTATTGCCCTTGATTATTACCCTTGGCCATTGGCTTCTGGCTTCTGGCTATGGTTATTACCTACGGCCATTAGTTCTTGGCTATTGTTTTTGGTTATTGCCCTTGATTATTACCCTTGGCCATTGGCTTTTAGTTAGGTTATTGGTTACTATGATGGCTATCAATTTTGGTTATAGACTATTGTTTATGGCCATTTAATATTATCTACCAATTGTTATTATCAATGGTTATTAGTTATTGCCCTTGGCTTTTGGCTATGGTTATTAATTATTTCCCCAAGTGGTTATTGGTTATTGGTTATTATTATGCTTATTGGTTATTGTAGAGTTTAATTTTTAGGGGTTAGGTTTAAGCTTATTAGGATTTCATTTTTAGGGTTTAAGGTTGTTCTTTCAAAGGTTAATTATGAAGGTTAAGTTTTGAGATTTTAAGGTTTAAGTTTAGGTTTTTAGGGTTAGATTTCTTGGGTTTCACAATTTAAGGTTGAGGTTTAAGGGTTAAGGTTTAAAACTTGTGATTTTAAGGTTTAGGTATTTTAAGGTTTAAATTTTAAGGTTTAGACTTAAAAGTTGATTTTTTAAGGTTTAGTTTTTAGGGTTGATGTTTAGGCTTTTTAAAAGCTGATTTTGGGTTGAAAGGTTTAGTTCTAAGGTTTAGCGTTTTAAAATATAGTTTTTAGAATTTAAGGTTAGGGTTTAAGATGTTAGGGTTAAATTGATGTTTGTATGTGTATTGAATATTGGAGTTAAAACATCAAATTTTATAATGAAAATTAAAATATACATTCATGGAATAAGGTTTGTTACGAAAACAATATTAAAGATGTTTTAAGTTCATGTGTTTTGTGCATGTAAAATGATCAAGTTGAAAATCAACCCAAAAGGGTGGGTTTAGATGTAACGTAGGTTAAAACATGGGGTGTAAATTAAGGCTCCCATGTGTATTGGACGAGGAGGTTTTCATTCTTCTTTTCTTCTTATTTTCATTTTTTCCCTTTATTTTCATTTCAAGTTTTGAAAGATGTCTTGTTCAAATTTCTCAAATGGCTCTTCTTCAAATAATGATGATTTAACTTCATTTTTAAATGATGATGATATCTTGTAGGACATGGATTGAGATGACCTTGTTATTTTTCAAATGATGGCAATGGCAACTTCCAACTCCAATGACTTGTTCATTTCACATGAGATGGAAGAAAAAAGGGAGGGGGATTTGTGGACCCAACCATTAGTGTTCAAATTTTTTGGGGTATTATGCAAATCACATTAACATTATTCACGATTTTGACAAACTTTACATTAAAGGAATGGTCCCTACCACTAGAACCCATGTTAGATACACATGTGAAATTTTCTTTCATATTTATTTTTTCATTTAGGGTTTAAGGTTTTAAATTTTAAGGCTTCTTTATTAGGTTAGGGTTTAAGGCTAAATTTTTATTTCTTACCAATATCTTCAATTAGGGTTTAGGACTTTTAGGGTTTGTTTATAGGGTTAGGGTTTATAGCTTAAGTTTGATTTTTTTTTTCTTTCAATTTTGTCATTTAGGGTTTGGGGCTTTTAAAGTTTGTTTTTAAGGTTTGGATTAAAGGCTAAAGTCCACTTTTATTTTTATTTCATTTTCTTCATTTAGGGTTTAAAGTTTGGGGCTTTTAAAGATTTTTTAAGGTTAAGATTTAAGACCATGTTACAAAAATCTTAATTTTTTTTCATTTAATGTTTAAAGGTTTGGGGTTTTTACGATATTTTTAAGGTTAGGATTTGAATTTTTAAAAAATCTTTAGGGTTAAACTTAAATATGAAACCTAACATTGCATTTGAACATAATAGAGGAAGTGCTAATTGTGTTAAATAGGGCTTGTAAATTGACATTCAAGAACAACATCTCTTAAATTTCATATTATATATAAAACACAACAATGTTAAGATGTATAATGCTTTCATGTGGAATTGGTCAAAATTTGTTTCATGTGATGATGTAGTTTTTATTAAATCATGCATTAATGATGCACTTGAATGAAATTCAATGGCCACTATCAAAGGAAAAAATTGCTTTGAATATGCAATTGTAATAACTATTGGGTTGTATTATATTCATCAACACTTTGATTGAGATCCAAAAACTATGGAACAATGAATCACATAAAATTTAGTTTAACAATTGAAAGAAAATCTATGTAATAAACAACATAATCATTTCACTAATACAAAAATGGGGTGCAATTCATTGGCTTAAATCACTATGGGACTTTAAAGTGAAATAAGTTCACTACATCTTAATGATTCACTGTAATTAAAGTTATTTCATTGTAAAGACATTATGTAAACATCCAATTTTGCTACTAACTAACATAATTCATTAAATAGGTTTATTTTTATGTTGTTGTTTTAAATACCTTAAGCTACCTTAGTTATTTAAATTTATACTCTAAATTATTATAAATTATTATAAACTTCATATTATAAGTTATTATAAGTTATTCAATCCTAAGGTATAATAACTTAAAATAATAAGAAATAAAATATAACAACCTAAGATAAAATAACATGTAACAAATTGCATATAATAATTTAAGGTGGAACAACCTAAAGTAGAATAATCTAAATAACCAATAATAACCTATGATAGATAAACCAATAATAGTTTTTGGTAAATAACATTGAATTAAAAATAACATATGATAAAATGGCCAACAATAGTTTACGATAAAATAACCAACAATAACCTATTGTAAATAACTTAAAATAGCAAATAATAACCCATGATATAATAATCACTAATAATTTAACATAAAATAACCAATAATAACTAGCAATAGCCATTAATAGAAAAAACTTATATTGCAACTTGTCCAAAATAACTAAAAGTGTTATTTGTGATTATTTTGGTATATTTTGGTGACCAAAATAACGGCAAATGACATTTTTAGTCACCATGGACAAGTTGCAATATGGGATTTTTTTACTATTGAGCCTACAATAAAATAATCAATAATAATTTAATGTAAAATAGTTAGTAATAACCAATAATAACTTAACTTAAAATAACTAGTAATAACCAACAATAGTTTACGATAAAATAACTAATAATAGTTTATGATAAAATAACTTAATATAACCTAAAATAACCAACAATATCCTATGATAAAATATTCAAAAACAACCTAAGGTAAGATAACCTAGCAAAACTAATAATATCATATGATAAAATAACCAATAATAGCCTATGGTAAATAATTTAGAATAACCAATTAATAACATATATAGCAACCAACAATAACTTATGATATAATAACCTATGGTAAAATAAATTAAAATATTCAAAAATAACTTGCGATAGAACATGCAATAATAACTTATGATAAAATAACCAAAACTAGCCTACGGTAAAATAACCTAGAATAACCAACAATAACCAATGTTAAAATAACTTAAAATAGTTAGGAAAATCTTACTATAGAATAACTAACAATAACTTATAACAAAATAGGCAATAATAACCTATGATGAAATGACCCAAAAAATCTATGATAGAATACCAAATCATAACCAATAATAAAATAAGCTAGAATAACCAATAACAACTTACAATAAAATAGTAAAACATAATTTATGATAGAATAACCAATAATAATTTAAGGTAAAATAACCTAAAATAGCCAATAATTGAATAACCAACAATAGCCAATGGTCAAATAATTTAAAATAGCCAACAATAAATTATGATAGAATAATCAGCCATAACCAATGGTAAAATAATTTAAAGTAGCCAACAATAAATTATGTGTCATGGATATGAAAAGAATTATATTACAAGATTTCCGAACCACATGAACATAGTAGGCCTAGTTCTAAATCCACGTCACAAAATAAAAAAATAAAAAACAAAAACATGATGTGTGCATAATGTGAATGTAAAAGAACTTTATTACAAAAACATGACAAAAACATAATAAGATCATGACAAAAATATGTACCCAAAATTGGTGTTGAACAAATTGAAAACAATGTGAGATTTTACTTCTATTTATACCCATTGCGCATTTAACTTAAGAAATTTAAAAAAAACTTTCAACCTACATGTGACCCAAGTTCACAATGTGTGATCCATGTGCACCCACGTGTGGCCCATGTCCATCCATGTGGGGACTAATAGTGAATTATGAGGGTTCTAAGAATGAACTAAAAATGAATTGAGATTTAATTATGAGTTAACTGGAAGTTAATTGGAAATGAATGAATTGAAAGTGAACTAAATGATAACTACAAATGAACTAAAAATTAAGTAAAAACTAATTAAAAGCTAACTAAGAATGAATTGAAACTAAATCAAGAATTAGACACAAGCTAATTACAAGTCATGGATGAACATTCATATGAATGAACTCCATGGTGTTATCATCCTGACATTATGATAGAATAAACAACAATAACCAATGGTAAAATAATTTAAAATAGTGAATAATAACGTATGATAAAATAACCAATGGTAATATAATTTATAATAGTTAACAATAGCCTACAAGAATAGCCACTAGTAACCTATGGTAATATAACTTATAATAGTCAATAATAACTTACAATATAATAGCCATTAATAGTTTATGGTAATATAACCTATGAAAGCCTACAATAACCTATCTTGAAATAAAATGTAAAATAACCAAAATGACATATGTTAGAATAACCTAGAATAACCTATCATAAAATTACCAAAAATAACCTATTGTAAAATAACATATAATAATCAACAATGGCCTACGATAGAATAACTTAAAATACTCTATTGTAAAATAATTTTAAAAATGGCAAGAATAGTCAAGAGTTGTTAAGAATAACATAGGGTAAAAAAGAATGTGCATAATAATATGTGATGATAAAATTCATTTAAATAATGATTCAATGTTTAAAAACATGTTTTTTTAACATGGAAGTGAAAGGAGGTGAAGGATTCAAACCTTCTCACTTGCACCCTAGGTTGGTGGGCAAGGTGTTTAGGTGGGTTAGGTTCCTAGTTTAAGTTAGGTAGCTTAATGAAGGTTTTTAAGTGCTTACCCTAAATTCATAACTAACTATTAGTGAATTTATTATTGATGATTTAACTATCAATGAACTTGACTAACTATCATTGAATTCAACTAATTATTATTGAATTCACTTGTCTATAACAATCAGTCTCTATTTACTAAAGGGTTGTCCACTTTCACGATCGCAAATTTATTCAATTTCATTCAAAATCTAATGAAACACGCAAAGTGAACTTGGATGCATATTGGTGTATTGTTTTTTACCATCATGGGTTGTTCATGTACATAGATGTTGACTATTTTGGATTGCATCATGATGTGACTATTTTGTAACATTTGAATGTCTATTGAAATTGACACCATTATTTCATTTATGGAAATAATTATTTTTTGTATTTCATGGGTAACCCAAGGTACATGGGTGAATATATTTTCATTATACATAAGATAAACTTATGAAAACTTGCCCCAAATTCAGGTCATGATGTAGTGTGAACATTCAACAAGATGCATGTAGGTATTAAGGTATAAGTAAAGTGGGGCATAAATGGATTGAAGAGAATGTGAAATAACCTCATGAAAAGGTTTGATTCATCAAAACTAAAATTTAGTTGCAATTATCTTCATTAAGTTTTTACACAAGAAGCACATGGACCTTTGATATGAAGTCATTGGTGATCAAAATGTAAACCTAAATGCATATGACTAAGCTAAGGATTTTTAATTATAGGTTCAAAATTGCCTTAACCTTTACTCTAAATTTCTCTTTCATAACATTTAACTTTTTAATTGTTTTCAATATGTTAATCTTTGCCTTGTTCAACCTTTCATTGTTGATCTACACTTTGCAAGCCAAGAAGGTGCTTCGAATTTTAGAGGTTGCAAAAAAAATCATTAGCCACTATTGCCATGCTTTTGGGTTGACTTTGCAACATCTTCACTTTAGTCAACAACTTTTCACCAAAACTTATAGATGGTGTAGAGTCAAATGATGCATTTGAGTTAGGTGCAAGACTTATAGGTTAAAGATAAGTAGAAGATGGGATTGATGGTCTAAGTGTAGGTGCCCCATCAATGAAACTTTGTCATCTATTCAAGATGTCCCTTGTTGCATGCCTATGATCTATGGCCTTTAAACATTTGATCGTGCATTGGAATGTTGTTCTTTTTGAGCCCTCTTCATTTCAACTCTTGTTTTTAATTTTTTCAAGGTGTTGCATAAGTGATCTTCCAAAGTTTTTTCAACAAAAGTTGAATTAGGATAAGTTGTTTGATAATATAGATAAATTTGTTTCCATAAAATAGTAGGAGTTAGTTGTGTTACTTGCTTCCTACCCATGATGTAGTTCATAAAATGCACATTATAAAAAGTTGCCATGGTGTTATGTTGGATAAAATTCATCATTGTTTTGGTGCCTTTTTTGTTTAAGAGGCCTCGGTTTTGTGCAATGTAATAAACTCCAACTATTGCATCTTTAATACATTTGTTTCCAATTCTATGCTTGCCCACAATTTGATTATCCTTGAATATAATTACGCAACTCAAAAGAAACACTCATAGTCACTATTAAATTGATAATAGTCATTAGACTTCAATCCAAAACATTCACTAGATTTAAATAAATATAAGTGTGAGATTTAGAATTTAGTGATTGGAATAGTCATTAAATTGGATCAATTTCAATCATTGGATTTCAAACATTAAATTCACAAGAAAAGAAGGCAAAAATACCATCATGAGGGTTTGGATACCTTATTGAAGGCTAGGGTAAGTATGTTTCAGCTATAGAAACTATATCACATGTATAAGTGGTAGATTTAGGTTTAGACAAAACAAGAAAACCATCAAGAAGGTATGCAAACTTGAATGAAAGCTAAGGTAAGTCTATTTCAACGGAAAGATAACAACACATGTATAAGAAATTGAGTCAAGTTCCCGAAAAAAAAAGATCATCATGAGGGTTTTCGATTTGAATAAAGGTTAAGGTGGGTCTATTAACTAAAAATATAACAACACATGTATAAGAAATGGATTTAGGTTCATAAAAAAACAAGAGGACCATCAAGAGGGTTTTTTTGACTTGAATAAATGTTAAAGTAGGTCTATTTGAGCTAAAAAGATAACACTGCATGTATAAGGGATGGATTCATGTTGATAAAAAATAAAAAAGGCCATAAGGAAGGGTTTACAAACCTTGTTGAATGTTAGGGTAGGTAGGTTAAGGTTGGTCTATTTTAATAAGAAAGACAACATCACTTATATAGGAAATGGATTCAAGTTCATAAAAAAAAGTAGACCATTTGTCGCAACCCCACTTTGGCCAAGTGTGGGGGTGAAGCCCAACACTTGGAAAAGTTGGAGGTTTGGAATCCTCCGGGACTCCCGCATGTTTAGAGCTCGACATCAAGGCCCAAAACACCTCGCATTGAAGTGTTCTTGGTGTCATTGAAAAGGTCTTGAAACGTAGATATCGAAAATGGCCTCGCATTGGCCATTCGGACATCTGCAGCCCAAGTTATGGGCAAAAGAAGGGCCGGGAGTCAAACTGGCAGTTTGGCTCCCGATCACTAAAAGTCGGGAATCGATCTCTTCCCGACGTCGCTTTGAAGAGTGCGACACAGCGTTGAAAAGCTCTCAATGAGAGCTACAACTTTGGTTCAGGACTTGTCCCGATCCGAGTTTGGGGCGAGGAGCTGTGGCCGTCCAAAGTCCTAGGACTCCAACCCGGGACAGTTTCGGGACTCCATTTCGGGAGTCCCAACAAAATGTGCCATTCGAATGTAGCCTCCGTGGTGAGACGCAAAGAATACTATAAGGGGGAAGGTGGTGGCTTCCCCCGAGTCCGGGCCGTGGTGTGTCTCGTGGTCCAAAATGCCCGTGGCTTGTCCCAACACCCAAGGGTGTCCCGGAAATGTGAACTAACCATTTTGTGGTTTGTTTTGATGCAGATTCAAGCTTGATCAACTAATACCTCTTCCTAGTCTAATCCCTGGGCTCCCAACTCGACCCTCTACCCTTTTTTAGAGTTGGAATCCGGGAGTGTGCCTCCAAGTCTCAACTTTCCGCAACTTGACTTTGTGAAACCCTCAAGTGGGTTTCACCCCGTGACTTGGGAACGCATCACCATTAAGAAGGTTTGTAAACTTTAATGAAGGTTAGGGTAGGTCTATTTTAGTTTTTAAAAAATGACACATTCATAAGAGATGGATTTAAGTTTTTAAAAAACAAGAAGACCATTAAGAGGGTTTGCAAACTTGAATAAAGGCTACAGTAGGTCTATTTTAGCCATACATACAACATAACAAGTATAATATATGAATTTTGTTTTAGAAAAAACAAGAAGATTATTAGGAAGGTATGTAGACATGAATGAAGGCTAGGGTAGGTTTGTTTCAATTAAAAAGACAAAATGTCACATGCATAAAAGATGGATTCAAGTTTAGAAAAACAAGAACATCAAAAAGGTTTCTAGACTTAAATGAAGGTTAAGGTAGGTATATTTCAACTAGAAAGACAACATCAAATGTATAAGAGATGGATTTATCTTTAAAAAAACAAAAAGACCATAAGGAAGGTTTGTAGACCTTGTTGAATGTAAGGTTACTAAGTTTGTTTCAACCGTAAAGAAAACATCAAATGGATAAAAAATAAATTCATAAGAGGTGCTTCAAAAGAAAAACACAAGACCACCACTAAAAGGGTCTATAAACTTTAGTTAAGGTTTGTTTTAGTTTGACAATATGTTTTAATTTGTAATACACAACCAAAGGGGTAAGAGGAGGACTTAGAAAAATGAAAAACAAAACTATCATAAGAGGGTTTACAAACAAGAAATAAGGTTACATTCAAGTTTGATTTTGTATTTAAATGCAATCATCATAACTATCACCATAATAATCATATGGGGATAATATTGGGGGTTCAAAATGGTTTCCATGTACATTTCACTTCATATACAAAAAGTTAGTTGTTGAGATCATCCAACTTTAGTGAATCACCTACCATGACAAAAGATTGTAGACATTTCAATTCAAATTGTAATCAAACTTTAAGAGAATGTTTCCACAGTTCATGTTTAACAATTATGCAATGGTAATAAACATTTTTAACTTTCTTAATTTCAAGAATTCTTCACACAAGTTGGTATCATTCATAATTTAAACCAAAATTTGTTTACTTGACATAAATGTCATAACATCAAAATGTCCATAGGCAACCTAGTGATGATATGTTCAATGACAAAAACGATTAACGAGAGGAGGGAATAAACAATCAAGGTTTTTACATAAATTTTTTAAGATTATGGGATTCGGGGTCTTGGGCTTTTCAAATTTTGGTGTTGTCAAATTTTTTGGCTATGGTCAATAATGTGTTATGGGGTTGAAGGTTGTTGAAATCTAATTTCTTTAGGAGGTAGTTTTTGTATTTTCTTCAAAGATTGGGCAAGCCATGAACTAATTAGGGCTTGTAGCATTTCAAAAATATTTTAACACACATTTAAAATAAAATTAAAAAAAAACACGAAAAATGACAACAACAAGATGAGAAATTTCTGCCAAACGACAAGTTCTTAAAAAATGACAATCATAAAAAAGAAAATTTTTCCTGAGAAGCATTGGAATTAATGGATACGCACACCATTTTTTAGGTAGAACTAAATGTCACCTAAACGAAAGACAAATGTGTCATTGTTGTTGTTGGTGCTTTTGCTTTTAGAGCACACCATAAACCATGCATTTGCACTACTCCAAGATGTTAGTAATTATTTTTTTCTAACTCCTCATTGCTCTCCAAGATACATCTCAACCTTGGCTTGTGTCTTTCTAAGCTTTCAATTTGCACCTCACCAACATTTATGATTTCAATCGTTTGTTCCTTTACACATGTTTCTAATCACATTTGTGATTCTTTCTAACTTTTGCACACTCCCTTCTATGCATTATGCTATGCACTTTGTGTTCTGAACTTTTCAATGCACTTGTGTTCATTGTTCACAATTGCTCATTAAAACAAAAAAGAGGGCATTAAAAAAAAAAAGAAAAACCTTTGCATAAGCTTTGTTTTTAACATGAAAAAAACAATTTGGCATGAAACTACTTTCATGTCGAATTGTTGACAAAAAACCAATTTCAGCCCATCTTGGGGGGGGTGCCCTTTGTTTTTTTAATGTTGAGTTTGGAATTACAACCTTCAAATTGGGCAAACATGGGCTTTTGGTGTTGTGTTTGCTCAATTTTACAAATATCTTTAATAACTTGAAAAATGCATAATGTAAAATAACCTAGCTATTTCCAACCATGTAAAACATCGTTGCATTTTTTTCCTTTGTATATTTGGATCCCTCATTGGGTTGAAGAAATCTTGTCAATGATATCATAATGATGTTACAAGAACATTAATTTACACAATTTGAAATGTACTTTTTAACTCCGCATCATTCCACATTAGAAAAAAGCCTCAAGAGAAGTAGGTTGTAGGTATCTACTTGTAATTGGGAGTGTAGGCATGGATGCTACTTTTGTTAGAACCACTGCATAGTAAAATCAGGCGTTTCCCTTGAAAGAATGCATTCCGTGCCGGAAAAAAGCCTCAAGAGGGGTAGGTACTAGGTACGTCCGTATAATCGGTCGTGTAGGCATCGATGCCACTTTTCGTCGTAATCGAGCCGAAGTGAAATCGAGCGTTTCTATCCAAAGCCTTCATTCCGCGCCGGAAAAAGCCGCAAAAGAGGTAGGTTATGCGTAGAATCGGTACTGTGTCTGGCAACCCAGAGAGATGCTTTTCTCAGGGTTCGAGGTCGCTAGGGTTTGGAGCTCTCGAGCTGCGCGGGAACACGATCCGCGAGCCTAGTGTTTTCCTGTGTGAGCGAGCGTTCTCGCAACGAATCTACTCGAAGGCGGAGGCAGGCAAGGTTTTGGTAAGTAGATTTCTTGTAGAACAAATTTTTATGCGTTTTTAAAATCTATTTTTCCCGAACGTCACACATATGCATGCTACTACTCCCTTGTTGTTTTTGGGGGTTTTCGTTCTGATTGCAATAGCATGCATTCGGTCTTGTACATTCACATGTGTGCCTGCATGCACAGTATGTTCAAAACATCTCCCCATACCTCTCCTGGATGCCTGCTGAGCCGTCTGGCATCCACAGTTTGTTTAAAACATCTCCTCATGCATTCAGGTGTTTTGCGTCTCCTATGTGTTTCTGCATCTACAGTATGTTCGAAACGTCTTCTTATAGATCTCCTTGATGTACGCTCAGCTCTGTCGCATTCGCCGTCTGTTGAAAATGTTTCTTCATACATCTCCTGGATGCATACTCAGCCCTATCACTCTTTTAGTGAAACCGCTAGCTATCGTTCTTGTTGCTACATATGAGTCCTGACTTAGGACACAGCTTTGCAAGGGGGGTTTCATGATTGCTCTGCTTGGATTATTTCTTTGGGAATTTTTTTTATTACAGCTAGAAGTTTGTTGAGATTCGGCTTTTTTTCTTCACTATGGAGATGGATATGTCGTCCTTTTTTGGTGGCAGGACCTTCAGAAAGTGATGAGGCGTCGCAGTCCCAGTTACTCTCCACCAAGGAGACGGCGATCTCCTAGTCCGCGGGGTAGAGGAGGTTATAACAGGGCTGTGGACCTGCCTACAAGTCTTCTGGTTCGCAATATCCCGCGCGACTGCAGGTACCTCCAAACAGATTTGTGTAATATGAAAAACGGAGCAAAGATTGTATTGCTCACTTTGTCACTAGTTTTGCCCATGTTGTATCGCTATCTCTTTTGCTAGATTATTGTTTCTTGTATTTAGATGATTATGTGGCAACAGAAAATTACACCTGTTGGCCTCACACCCTTGCATGTTTAGTAGTTGCAGAAAGGCATACTGTAGTTTTTTGAGTGTCAAAGACAGGGCTGCCTATATTGGTTTTGTGATTTCTTCCTGGTCTTCTCTTCAGTGCTTGATAAACAGGATTTACTGGCCAGTGGATATTGTTTATTTATGGAAATGATCTTCTCATGCATAGTGTATGTTGGATGATTAACTCATTTCTAATGACTGTATTTGCAGGCCAGAGGATTTGCGCATCCCATTCGAGCGGTATGGAGTCATAAAGGATGTGTATTTGCCAAAAGACTACTACACTGGGTAAGTGGTCTATCATCTAAATTGTGGCAGGATCAGTGATAATCAACTCATAGGGAGAGGGCCAGTTCAGATACTTGCCAGACTATCAGAACCACACTTCTCATCCTCTACTATCTTTCTTTCTCTGCTGTGCAAAACTTCCCATGTCTCCATTAGACACTTTCACCTTCCCATCTTTTCTGTGTCAATCACAGATAGAGGGTTAAGGAGCACTAATATTACTTCTGGATTCAGGCCAAACATACACTCTAAGATCGTATATCTTTGAGGATGTCAGGGGTCTAATGTAGGCACTTGATGTCAGAACTCTGCTTACAGTGTTGAAGGCTCACTACAGTCGTAAGAGAGAGGTTGAAGTTACTATGCACTGTATGGTGGAAAAGCAGTAGTCTGTTAAATTTCTGGTGCTATTTGCATTCAAGGATATATGGGAAGCCTGCCCTTTGGACTAGGCTAGGAAGAGATGTCCTCTATTGTGGTGTGCAGTTCTGCTCTCATGTGATATGCTAATTCAGCTTCTCGTTAGCCTTGATTTCTTACAGTGCAGAGTTGAAGTGTGTTCTGTTGTCAGCAAGCAAGATAGAAGACTCATTGTGGGGCCTGATGGCATATGCTCATCTTTAGACTCAAATGTGGGTTTGGGTATGGTTGTGAGGATCAAAGATTCCCCATAAACTTGTGGGGAGCAATTGATCACCCTGTGCTTTGATTAAAGCTTATCACTCAAATAACTTGTTTGTAAGAGATGGCTGGCCTAACACTTTGGCTTCGGAAAGGCTGTAGAGGTGATGATCACATCAGGCCAGTCTGCAAACAGAAAGTTCCAGAAGTTTCCAGAAGACCCTGAAGTAGTGAAGGATGGGTTCCCAAGAGAAGATAGAGTTCTACGGAGGCCCAAGAAAAGAGAAGAGAAGAGAAGAGAAGAGGTGGAAGGTGTAAAGAGGGTTTATGAGGTCTGGGCAGCTCATTCAAAGTTGGAAGAATGGGCCACATAATCCTCGAGAATTATTTGAAGAAAATGGGGAAGGAAAACTGAAGAAGAAAGATGTTTCTCCTTTTCCAATTAAATCCGGTCAGTAGTGGGCTATTGTTGCCACAAGGTCAGCGACCAAATGCATCAGTGGTTCTGTACGTGAATGTCTTTCATTATGAGTGCCTTTAGAGAAGACTTGTTTTGTCCAATAATCTCTCACAGTGCACTTTACAGCATGCCAGCACTTAATGAAAGACATTTTCCATAGTTTTGATTGCAAGTTTACAACAGGGGTCCTTGGTGGTTTTGTGGAATAGAACTCATTAGTGTTTGATGTGCATCTTTTGATGGGCGCACTGCCATGTATTGGTGCATGAGTTCGAGTTGCATACAAATCTGTCATTTACAAAGAGCTTGACCTTACTAGTTTAAGTATGTTTTTTTATTTTAGTATTGTGCCTGCAAACAGAAGGTAATGGTCAAGAATGCAGCCTTTCACTGCTTCATAATTGAGCAGTCTGGGGAGAAATATAGTGTAGATAACCACCTCAGCATGTTCATGATGTTTGTACTGGAGTTGGATCAGAAAGAGAATGACAAGGTCTGGATTTCAAACTCTGGTCAGCATCTGGTATCAGCAAGGTCTCAAAAGCTGCAATCATTTCTTGTTAGTCTGAACAGAAAGCAAATGCTCAGGCAGCATGCAAAATACAAATGAACTAAATCTCTGGCCCCTGTACTTTTGTGGTGGCAGAGGAGCCTTGCCTACTTAATAATCTAAATTGATGGTAGATTTAGTTAGGGTATGTCAACCACCTGTGTTTCTGCTTTATTATCTGTGTCCATTACTAATGCAAATCATTCTGGTTTTACACCAGGGAACTTCGAGGGTTTGGATTTGTGCAGTTTCTAGAGGCAGGTGATGCAGCTGAGGCACAGTACAACCTTGACCGTCAGGTTATTGGTGGTCGTGAGATTACTGTTGTGTTTGCAGAGGAAAATCGAAAGAAGCCCCAGGAAATGCGTTCTAAGGAGCGCATAAGGTACCCATTTTCTTTTGTTACAAAAATGCTTTTGCATAATTTTACAGTGTCCATTTCAATCTGTAGAATGAACATTTTGCCAAATTTGGATAATGCCGTTAAAACATCCCCTACTTGATGCAGAGGCCGACCAGGTTATCATGGACGTCGTCGCTCTCCATATGGTGGTAAGACAAGCACTTCTGTACAAATGAGTTTGGAGGTCAGCTTGGTTTGTCCTGTGGGTATCAGTACTGGAGAACATCTTAGTTCAAACCTGTGATTATACATTTTTTGGTAGGACTGTAGATAGTTTTTAGCAGATCATAATGCCCCTATCAATACCCAAGTTGATTGTTGATGAAGTCAGTGGGGTGTAATTGGAGCTAGTCACAGCCATTTATGATGAAGGTGATGGTCTGATGCTTTGTGAGTGACACTCCACAGGTTACGATGGCACACATTCTTGTCATGTTTGCTGTTGATTGGGTGGAACTGAGACAATGAGCAGTTTTGAAGTGTTATGTGGAGTTCTTTCTGTGGTCTCAGATATGCTTCTGGTTGGATTAAATAATTTTGTTTGTGCAGCCCCACGTTCGCGCTCTCCTAGATATCGCTCCCCTTCACCAAGAGTTGCTCACCACTCTAGGTAAGGTTTAAAAACCTTTTCTGTCTAACTTCAGGTTTTTATATTACAAAAGTGGTTTTGCAATTGAGAAAATCTCAGAGCTTCCACTGCCTTGCATCACAATGTTTACCTTTTCTGGAGGTTGTCTATTGTGTGTAAAGCTTGCCAATTTTACCTACTGTGAACTGTAGGTCCTAAATCATACAGGCATTTGGGTTGGATTTCTTTGTATAATAATCAGTTCAATGTGTAATTGATGTGGGAGATCTTCTCTGTTTTCCATAGTCTGAAACATCATTGCTGATGAATGTCACAATTGATTGCTGATGAATTTTGTGAACTTGGATCATGGTCCAAGTTGTGATTGGTACACTGGTCCAGTAAGTGATGTAAGATCCACATGATGAATTTCCCTGCCCTCATCTCTCCTGAAGCACATAATCCTTATGATGGATACGCTTCTACATGTGATTTTATGTTCAAATGCTGTTCAGGTCATACAGTCCAGACCGAGAATATCGTCACTCATACACTCCATCCCCAGCACCCTATCAGGATGTCTACTCTTCTCCTGTAAGGTCTAATAGCAGAAGGAGGCGTGACCGTTCACCTCCACCTACAAGAAGGTCCCCAAGCCCACCTCATGCATCACGAGATTATCAGCCGCGTTCAAATGACAAAGATTATTACCCTGACCAGTATAGGTATCTTTTCTTTTGATGAAATGTGCTTAAGTCTGGTGTTTCCTTTTCTGAGCGCACTGGAAGCTGATGAGTTTATTTGATGGTCACTTTGTCTAATGCTCATTGCTCTTTTCCATATCTGTAGACTTTTGGATTGTGATTTCTGCTTCTGCAGATCACACTGGTAGTCTCACACACTCTCCCTGACTTCTTCCTCCCAGGAGACAGCAGTCCTCATCACACTCTCCACCATCATCTCACAGACAGGGCAGGGAGGCAAATTATGAGCGCTCTCCTGTTTCAGAACACAGGTACCAGGCTTTTTGTTGTTATCTTCTAGCTGCAATTATCTGCTACTTTCCTGCTTACTTTGATTTTTGTTCTGAGAGAACAAGACTGTATGTGGTGTGGCATAACTTGAAGGGCACAAACATTGAACTTGATGCATACTTTTTTGTTTGTGCAGGCGGTTGCGGCATTCTTGAGGTCTTTGATGATGGGGGTTAATCTCAGATAACCCCTGGGGGCTTTGGATAACAGAATTGGCTACTCGACTGGTTGAAGGCATCACATTGCAGGTTCTGATCCTAGACAAGTATCCCTTTCCCATGATGAGGTGAAGGCTGATGGGAAACAGGGAGCACACACGATTGTTGAGCATCGGAGGTTTTTGCCAAACTATGAGTGAGTTAGATACACATTTCCAGGAAGTGTTTTTGTGGAGTTACTGTGGACCTAGAACTAGACATCCATCCACTACTGGGAGCTATTAAGTTGGTGGTGATGTTTATGGTAGCTTGTTTCAATCTCACTTCACTGGTTGTGACTGTCACTGGTCTGCTCCTTAGTTTGTTTTCACTTTTTGAGGGGTCAAGTCTTTCTTTTCAAACTGCTGATGTGTTGTAGGACGTGAGACTTCTGTGACCGTATCATTACAACATCTCTCAATTCCATTCTGCTTGACTTAAATTGTAAGTATGGAGGAGTTCTCAATACTTATGATGATTTTTAGGGTTTGTGAGATGTGGTATTGCAACACCTGCTTGTGAAACCTTTTGCTGCACATCAATGCCACTTGTCTTAAAAGCCTCATTTTCAGTCGTCATGTGGATTGTGGAGGAGATGCTTGGGGTAATATAAACTGAGCAAAGAAGATTTCTTAAAAGGGAGCTATTTAAAACTCTAGTGCATTGGGTGGCCAATTAGATTGGGGTGGCTTTCAACGAAGATATACTGGACCTGTGCTATAAAGTGTATGTGGGCCATATGTACTTGCTACCTGTAGGTTTTGGTTGAATATGTCAAACCAAGGACTTAGTCTCAAGGGAACAAGCAGCTCATAGTGCAGCAATGGCTCTGCCCCTGATGGCGAATTCAAACCTGCAAGAAATAAAATAGGAATTGTTCCATGAGCCAGAGTTGCGATATTCAAACAACAGATTCTAGTCGGTGTGTGTGTGTGTTTATTTTGGGTCGAATTTTCTTAGCTTGGCAAATGGTTTTTCATACAAATGAAAAAAGCATGAAAAAATTGTGAATTTTGTTTGGCATTTTCGCCATTTTTCGCGATTTAAATAATTAAATTAGCCACATCTTGACTGAGGCACTTCCGAGGTCTCCTCAACTTGTAGCAGCACGTTTGTAAGAATGTTGTCACAGCTCACTTAAGACAGTCGCCATTTAATGGTAATTAAATGTTCTATTTTCCTCTGACATGTAACAAAATTTGGCTAGTTCCTCTTCTGGTTGATCGCCAATGTGGCTACATCACAAAATAGGAAAAATAGGGAAAATAGGCATATATATATATAAAACCAATAACCGAACCTCCATTACCAAATCTACTCCAGTTGTAAATTATGCTTTCCGAACCTGGCAACCCCCTACTATAGATGCGGTTCTAGGTTTCCGAGTCTGATATCAAATCTATTAAGGATGTAGATTAAAATTTCCGAACCTGGCAACCCCAATCTATTGTATTTGTAGATTTAGATTTCCGAGAAAAACCTCAGTATCAAATCTATTAATGATGTAGTTTAAGATTTCCGAACCTCGCCACTAAAATCTACTCCAGGTGTAGATTTTGTTGGAGGAAATCCGCTCTGGACCTGGCGCTCATTTCTGCCTTCGTTTTCATCGCCTCTCTTGTGTTGCATCTCTCTGTCTCTCTGTGCCTCTCTTCTGTCTCTTCCCTTTGTTTGTCGCTGCTTCTCGGCTCTTCTTTGTGCACCTGCGTCGCTCGTGTTTGCGTTTTTCTTCAACTCTCCGTGTGTCATCTGCGGCTGCCAAGATGCGAGAGATTCTGCACATCCAAGGGGGACAATGCGGAAACCAAATCGGAGCCAAGTTCTGGGAGGTTGTGTGTGAGGAGCACGGCATCGACCCGACTGGAACGTATCAAGGCGTCTCTGATCTTCAGCTTGAGCGTGTCAATGTGTATTACAATGAGGCTAGTGGCGGCAGGTATGTGCCGCGCGCTGTGCTCATGGACCTGGAGCCTGGCACCATGGACAGCGTGCGATCGGGGCCTTACGGGCAGATTTTTAGACCTGATAACTTCGTGTTTGGACAGACGGGAGCTGGAAACAACTGGGCCAAGGGTCACTACACTGAAGGCGCGGAGCTGATCGACTCTGTTCTTGATGTTGTGCGGAAGGAAGCGGAGAGCTGTGACTGCTTGCAAGGTATGTATGTGTGTGGAGTGATGCTTCTTGTTGTTATTGGAAACCCGCTTGGGGAGGCAGACCGATGTTTTGCTTGTTGTCGATTGTTGTTTTCTCCGTTCCATGCATTAAAGGAAGCTTTGATGCAGCGTTTGCCTCCTCCCCCCTATGACGTGTTTTCTCTTTGCCGCGAGGAGGTTTTTGTTCGGGTTTGTGACACACTCTTCTGTATGTATGCCGTGTATTGTTGTTTGTAGGTTTCCAGGTGTGCCATTCATTGGGAGGAGGAACTGGATCCGGCATGGGGACATTGCTGATCTCGAAGATCCGCGAGGAGTATCCTGACAGAATGATGCTCACGTTTTCTGTTTTTCCTTCCCCCAAAGTGTCGGACACTGTTGTGGAGCCCTACAACGCGACGCTTTCCGTGCATCAGCTGGTAGAGAACGCGGACGAGTGTATGGTTCTGGATAATGAGGCGCTTTACGACATCTGCTTCAGGACGCTGAAATTGATCACACCTACATGTAAGCTAGCAATCCCAGGTGTTGTTGTTGAGCCTCACATGTGGTTGTTTTCTGCTTTCTGCTGGAGGTGGTTATACACTGACTTCTGCGATGTGTTTTGCAGTTGGCGATTTGAATCATCTTATCAGTGCAACAATGAGCGGTGTCACCTGCTGTCTTCGATTCCCTGGTCAGCTCAACTCAGATCTTCGAAAGCTTGCAGTTAATCTGATTCCCTTCCCACGGTTGCACTTCTTCATGGTCGGGTTTGCACCATTAACATCCAGGGGCTCACAGCAGTACAGATCCTTGACAGTTCCAGAGCTCACCCAGCAAATGTGGGATGCCAAGAACATGATGTGTGCAGCTGACCCAAGGCATGGAAGATACCTTACAGCATCTGCTATGTTCCGAGGTAAAATGAGTACCAAGGAGGTGGATGAGCAAATGATCAATGTACAAAACAAGAACTCTTCCTACTTTGTGGAGTGGATACCTAACAATGTGAAGTCCAGTGTGTGTGACATCCCCCCTATTGGATTGAAGATGTCGTCAACATTTGTTGGAAATTCAACCTCAATCCAAGAGATGTTCAGGCGAGTGAGTGAGCAGTTCACAGCCATGTTCAGGAGGAAGGCATTCTTGCATTGGTACACTGGTGAGGGCATGGACGAGATGGAGTTCACCGAGGCA
>Ga0116229_10002922_pt1 | contig 27952 bp, 28 predicted proteins | sample S1TSphgellanicum_3_FD_87313 | JGI IMG/M metagenome (GOLD analysis project Ga0116229, IMG submission 87313) | Host-associated microbial communities from peat moss isolated from Minnesota, USA - S1T2_Fc - Sphagnum magellanicum MG | ecosystem: Host-associated > Plants > Peat moss > Unclassified...
CGAAATCGACATGGCTGCTGATGAGATCGAAGAAGGCGGCGGAGTGCAGCTGGATCGACTTGGCGGTCGGGCACACGAAGGTGAAGTCATAGCGCCGAAAGCCTGGCTGCGCGCCGAGGGTTTCAACCGGCGGCGTCAAAGCGCATCGCCGGCCCTGCGCCATCGGGTAAACCCGGCTCGTCAGGTAGGCCTTGACCCGATCGTCGCGCGGCTCGGGCTCGGGATCGATCCGCCGGACTTCCATGATGGGAAGGGTCATGATGAGGTCGACGGCGTTCGCGCGGATCTCCCAGACCGTGTGGCTCTCGCTGCGGGTGTGGGCCAGAACGTGTCCTGTCCCCAGAGCCACGCCCAAGATCACCGCGAGGGCGATTATCAGAAGGCCGCGCATCAGCGGGCGTCCTTGGCGATCAGAATATTGGCCCGCTTCCGCAGGAACTCAGCGCTCTTCGCCTCGAGCCGCGCGATCTCGTCATTGCGGAAATCGTTCAGCACCTGGTCTTGGGCCGCCGCATACGGGCGGGCCACAGGGGGATGGTTTTGACGGACCACGAGCACATGGACGCCGTCAGGCTGAACCAGAGGCTCAGAAATCTCGCCGGCGTGAAGCCGCCTCGCGACCTCAAACAGGCTGTCGCCCAGATGGATTCGTGACGCGAAATAGAACGCCTGCCCCTCTGAGCTGATCTCGCGGCCGTGCTCCTGGGTCAGAACCTGGGCCAAGTCCGCGCCTTTACGAAGGCTCTGGACGGCGCGCAGGGCCGCGTGCGCGCCGCCGAACGCCAGGTTTGAAACCGAGATGGTCCCTTCGCTGGCGTAGCGCTCCTGGTGCGCCTGGTAATAGGCCCTCAGTTCCGCCTGGCCGGGCTGGCGGATCATGGCGTCCGCCGCGACGCTCTGTTCGACCGCAGCGACCATGGCGGCGCGAACATCCGGATCGACCGAGGCGACGTCGAGCTCCTTGGCCCTCTGAACCAAGAGCTCCTCGCGGATCATGTCGTTCAGGGCCTTTCGGCGCTGCTGAGGGGTGATCTCAGCCGGATCCTCCCCGTAAAGCGCGCGCAACTGGGCCAAAAGATCGGTTCGAGCGATGGGCTGCTGATTGACGATCGCCACGTCCTCTGGGGGAATGACCAGGCTCGAGGTTCCACGGGCCGCAAAAAGACCGGCGCCGGCCAGGACAAGGCCGATGATCGCGGCGCCGCCGGCCAGGACGAAGGATCGCCCTGAGCTTATGGCCCCCAGGTTGCGCCAAATAGGGCTTCGGGCCGATGCCGGAGCCGTCCCGCTCACTGGACGCCGACCGAGGCTGACGCTGAAGGGGTCGACAGGGCATGGACGTAGAGCGCGATCTCTCGAACCAGCGCCGGTTTGAGCCGTCCTCTCCATGCCGGACAAACCCCTGCTCGTCCGTAGGCGATGGAATCGAAAATTTCCTCAGGCTGGCCCGAGCCGTAGAGCCAGGTGTGATCAGCGAGATTCGGCGCGCCTACGCCAGGATCGCCCCCTGCGTCGGCGCCGTGGCAGTCATAGCAGCCGCCGCGCCCTGCAAAGATGGCCCTGCCCCGCGCACTCGCCTCTGAAACCGGCCCCCGCCCTTCAATGGACATGAGAAAACTGACGACGTCACGAATGTCGCCCGGCGCGAGGGGCTGAAGGGCGGGTTCGGGCGGGTACGGGACCAGTCGCGCATAAGCGGGCATGCGCGCGAGCTTCCAGGTCTTAGGATCAGGCGCGCGTACGCCGTCAGAAATAATAGTTTCGATCTCGCTGACCTTGCCAGATCCATAAAGCCAGTCCTGGTCCGTGAGATCCGGTATGCCGAGCGCCGGGTCGCCGCGGGCGGCTCGGCCATGGCAAGGCGCGCAGTAGGTTGCAAATCCTCGATGTCCTCGGGGCAAGGCGAAGGCGACAAGGTCCGGCCTGCCGGCGAGGCGGTCGGGGTCGGCGGACACAAGGGCGGTCGTGCGCGCCATGGTCCAGGCCGCGGACGCCGCCGAAACGGCGACGGCGGCGGCGACGAAGACCAGGACCGCGCGGGGTCGCCGTCTTACCTGTCTGGCCAACCCTTCCGACCACCCTTCCGGGGTCATAAGGTGAAACCAGTCCAGCGGCCGAGGGCCACCACGCCGACCCAGATCACCAGGGATAAAAACCCGCAGACCCTGGCCGCCGCCCTGCCCGCTCTCAGCCCAAGGCGCGGTTGAACGATGACGTGGAACGCCGCCATATTTCCTGCGGCCAGGAGAAGAAGCGCCAGTTTTCCGAGGAAAAACGGGTTTTGGGCATAGGCGATCGGTTTGGCCAGAAAAAGGGTCGCACCGGTCAGCGCCGCTGCGGCGAACGCCGCCCAGGTGATCTTCAAAAAACGCGCTTCAACCGCTGACGAGGGACGCGTGGCGCTGGAGAGACCAACGAGCCTAAGGTCCACGACGAGGATCGAGCCGACCACCAGAGTGATGGCCGCGACGTGCAGCGATTCTACCGTCGGGAAGATCCAAGCTGATTCGGCGACGGCCTCGGAAATCGGCGTCGCCTGCAGGCGCGCAAAAACGTCATTCAGCGCCATGGGGCCAAGCGAACATAGGAGGCGCTACGGTCTTTGGGGCGAGGGTTCATGTCGGTGAGCCTGGCCAACCCGAGACGTAGCCAATCCAGCGGCCCGCGAAGATCACGGCGATCCAAAGACCAAGGCTAGTCACGGCAAGCGCCTTTAGGATGAAGTGAGGCGGCGACTCCGGGGCGTCTTGGGCGCCCCTGAACGCGAGCCGACCCTCGCCTAGGCTTGCCGCCAAAGCGATCACAACGAGACCCATCTTGGCCCAGAACAAGGTTCTAAACAGCGCTCGGTTGGGTTCGCTTGCGATCAAGAGCGCGCCGGTGAGCGCCAGCACCGCCACTCCGCCGACGAGAGGCGGGAGAAATCGCCTCAAGACCGCCTGCACGGACTGACCGGTATCGAACAGGCCAAGGATGCGCAGGTTGATGAAGACCGCGCCGCCGAAGACGACGGCGACGCAGAGGATATGCAGGGTCTGGATGGCAGGAACAGCCCAGGCGGCGTTGCCGAGGAAGGCTGTCAGGGGGGTGCGCGAGAGCCAGGCGGCGAAGGCGTTCAACATGCACTGCGGCGCACCTCAGGCTTTGCCAAGCCCTTTGGGCGTCCCTCAGTTTCCTGGGCGGCAAGCGCCGCCGCCTTACGTCCCGCAGCGTCCGTCCAAGGCGGCGGGTTGGTTTTGATCTGCATGGCCTGGTCGATCACGTCTGGAAGCCAAACGCCGCTCCAGTCGGGTCGGGCCGCGATCGCGGCCCACGCCTTCGCCGAGGGCGCTGGATTTACGCCCGGCGCCGCGTGTGCGGTTCCGGCGCCCGGCATGAGCAGCACTATGAGCGTGATCAGCGCGAGGGGCAGTCTCATAAGGTGGACTCCGATTTCTAAGGCGCGCTCGGCGCCGGACTGACCGGCCCCACGGTGAGCGCCTTGCCGGTGTCGACCAGCACCACCTTCTTCAGCGAGCCGCCGTGGCGGCCGTCGCGCAGGGGATTGATGTCCACCGCGACCTTATCGCCGGGGTTGATTGAGTGCTTCGACCAGCCCATGCGGTTAAGGTTGCCGGGGCTGGTGCCGAGTTCAACGGTCCAAAGATCAGCTTGTCCTCCGGTTGTGGGGACCAGCACCCAGATGACCGAATGCGGGTTGGTCCATTGGAAATCCTTCACGGTGCCGTTCAAAGTTACGATCCGGGTCTGGTCGTACATGGCGAAGGAATGGTGCGCGGCCGCGGCCAGGGGCGCGGATGCGATTGCTACGGCGACGGCCGTGCCAAGCCAAAGTCTCATTTCGGTGAACCCGGTTGTGGAGCCAGGGGCGCGCCGCCGGCGTCGATGACAATGGGACGGTAAATCGCGAAGCCGTCTTCGTCCGTATCCGGAACGAAATCGCCTTCACGGCATGAAGCCTCGACAATGTCGAACTTTCGAAGTCGGCTCCGGGTCCAGATCCGCTTGGTGGTCCAGGGCTTGGTGAGCACCCGAGGCGCAATCACCGTAAGATCGATCTGCAACCTATCGGGCGCAATCAGGTGGATACGCTCGGTGATGTGCATGTCGCCGCCGTTGGGAACACCCACGTCCTGAGCCAGGGGAATGAAACTCTGGGGCTTCACACCCACCGTATCGACGACAAGCGTATCGCCTTCCCATCGGCCGACGGAATGGCCGCTGAAGGTCAGGTCAGGATCCTCCGGATGGCCGCGGCCATCGGTGTAGATCCGGCGCAGACGGTTAGGGTCGAACTCGCTGAGAAGGGTCACGCGTCCGGGTGTGAACAGAAATTCCGCTGCATTCAGCGTCATCAGGTCGAAGCTCGGCATGCCTTCAGGCAGACAATTGATGTAGATGTTGTCTGGCGTGCCGGCCTTGCTGAGGGCGCGCATCCTGGCGACGCGGGCCGCCGCCTTCGGGGTCCAGGCCGGGGGGTCGTCGAAGGCGGGCCCGGCGTTGACAAGCGGTGAAGGCGTCCAGACCCCGGACCAGTCCGGCAACCTCGCGAGCGCGGCCCAATCCGATGGGCTTGGAGCCGGATTAAGCACCTCGGCCGCGTTGGGCGGCGCAGCCGCGAAGGCCGTAAAGGCGAAACTGGCCAAACCCAATATGGCGCCGGCGGCCGCAACAGTGTGTCTCGCCGGCCGTCTCGCCCAAAGATCAAGCGGCCCTCTCATTTCGGTGGGCGGGCCTCTTGCATAAGCAGCGGCCGAATCCGCCCCCAGAGATCCGCGAGCGCAACCTGAGGTCCGGCGTCGAGATCAAAGACACGCGCCAGGGTGCGAAGCGCGCTGGCGTGCGGTTCGCCGAGGGGATCTCCCGACAACACCCCGTCGTAGAGCCCTGAGGCTCCAACCGCCTGTGATCCATCTTTGTCGATATCGACCATCTCGTCCAACTGTCGCACCAACGGCCTCAGCCGCGGGACTGTCTTTAGAGGGACGGGGCCGCCGGCAACCAGTCCAATTTTTTGGTGAAAACCGCAGATATTCTAACAGGGGAGAATATAACGAGGGCCCGGATCCGTCTATATGGAGAAAACCTGGTCAATTATTTTGGCTAATCTTTCTTATGAGCATTTCAAATAGGATGGGCTTTTGGGATCACGAGGGGCCTTGTCCGCTTCTGAGCGTGCTCGCCGGGCGAGACGGAGCGCCACTTGGACGTCGGCTAAGATGCTCCGTTCCAGCATCAAGGCCTAGATGAGCCTCCGCCTTGGCAAGGGAGCCGCAGCATCAGATCGTCTCCAGAGCCCTCGCAGAACCCGCCGGGTCGCCTTGGAGTGTGCTCGTCTGCGGGAAAGGCCAAGGCCTTGCACCTCGCGCCCCATATGTGCTTATCCAGCTCAGCCACGTCATGCTCTGACGGAGGGATCCAAGCTATCGCAGCGCGCGCGGGCGAGCCGTCGATCCTTCGCTGCGGATAGGCAGGCCGGGCGAGACTTCCGGGCGCCGCTGTCGTAGGAATACGCCGGTAATCAAGGCAAGGCTGGCCACGCGCACGGAGCCACGAAGACATAATGACGGTAACGGCCGGGCTCCATCATCTGACGCGCTATCGCTACGACCGCCCCGTCAGGCTTGAGCCGCAGACCGTCCGCCTGCGCCCTGCTCCGCACTGTCGGACATGGGTCCCGAGCTACGCGCTCAAGATCGTCCCGGCCAATCATTTCATCAACTGGCAGCAGGACCCCTTCGGCAATTGGCTGGCGCGGCTTGTTTTCCCCGATCCGGTCAGCGAATTCAGCGTTGAGGTGGATCTGACCGCCGAGATGAAGGTGATCAATCCCTTCGACTTTTTCGTGGAGCCCTACGCCGAAGCCCTGCCGTTCGCCTATTCCAGCGATCTTGCGGGAGAGCTTTCGCCTTATCTGGTCGTCGAGGACGATTCGGTCGAGCTCGACGATTTCGTGGCCACTCTGGCGCCGACCGCGCCCAGCACCATCAACTTCCTGGTGAACCTGAACGCCCGCATCGCCCGCGAAATCAGCTATCTGGTGCGGTTGGACCCCGGCGTGCAAACCCCGGCGCAGACCCTTCGACTGGCCTCCGGCTCGTGCCGCGACAGCGCATGGCTTCAGGTCCAGGTGCTGCGCAAACTGGGGCTCGCTGCGCGCTTCGTCTCCGGTTACCTGATCCAGCTCAAGGCCGACGTAGAGGCGCTCGACGGCCCCTCGGGCACGAGCGCGGATTTCTGCGATCTTCACGCCTGGGCGGAGGTATTTCTGCCGGGCGCAGGCTGGATTGGCCTTGACGCCACCTCGGGGCTCCTGTGCGGCGAAGGCCATCTGCCCCTGGCTGCGACCCCGCATCACCGGTCCGCCGCCCCGATCAGCGGCCTCGTCGAGCCGGCCAATGTGGACTTCGGCTTCGAGATGTCGGTGGTCCGCTTGATCGACCCCGTCCGCATCACCAAGCCCTTCGAGGACGCGTCCTGGCTGGCGCTGGACGCCCTGGGGAGCCTGGTTGACAAGGACCTTGCCGAGGGCGACGTCCGTCTGACCATGGGCGGCGAGCCGACGTTCTGCTCGATCGACGACTTCGAAGCGCCGGAGTGGAACACAGACGCCGTCGGCCCGCACAAACGGACCCTGGCCGACCACCTGATCCGGCGGCTTCGCGACCGGTTCGCCAAGGGCGGGCTTCTGCATCACGGACAAGGCAAGTGGTATCCTGGCGAACCCTTGCCCCGCTGGGCCTTTGGACTCTTTTGGCGCGGGGACGGACAGCCGATCTGGCGCGACGCCGAGAGGATCGCGGGCGAGCCGGAGCCGGACGCCAAACTCTCGGAGCCGATCGACGTCGCCGCTTTCGCTCGCCGTTTCGCCGCGCGGCTCGGTCTGGATCCTCAGTGCATATTGGCCGCCTACGAAGATCCGCTCCATTGGATCGGCGCTGAGGGAAAGCTGCCCGTGACCTTCGACGCGTCCACGTTGAAGCTCGACGACGCTCAAGAGCGCAAGCGCCTGCTCCTCGCGTTCGACGGCGGGGTCACTCGAGTTCGTGCTCAGGTTCTCCCCCTCCGCCGCTGGACCCGGGGCAAGCGCCAAGGTTGGATGACCGAGCCTTGGGTGCTGCGAAGAGGCCGGATGTTTCTGGTTCCAGGCGACTCCCCGGCGGGGTTTCGCCTCCCGCTCGCCAGCCTGCCCGAGCTGGAGCCTGAGGACTACCCGCATATCCGCACCCGCGATCCTTTCGAGCCGCGGGGTCCGCTTCCCCCGCACGAGGACCTCGCCAGGGCGGACAACGCTCCGCCGCCCGAGGGCGAGTCCCCCTACGTGAGAACCGCGATCACCTTTGAGGTGCGCGAGGGAATTCTCTATGTCTTCATGCCGCCGGTCGAGACGGCGGAGGACTATCTGGAGCTCGTGGCTGGGGTCGAGGCCCTAGCCGCCGAGGCCGGCCAGACGGTCCGCTTTGAGGGCTATGCGCCGCCCGACGATCCCCGACTTAACGTGATCAAGGTAACTCCGGACCCGGGTGTGCTCGAGGTTAATATCCACCCCGCAAAGAGCTGGGCGGACGCGGTCAGCATAACGAGCGGGGTTTATGAAGAGGCGCGCAAGACCCGCCTCGGCGCCGACAAGTTCATGATCGATGGGCGCCACACCGGGACCGGCGGCGGAAATCATGTCGTGGTTGGGGGCGCAAGTCCGCTTGATTCCCCCTTCCTGCGTCGGCCGGACCTTTTGAAGAGCATGCTCCTCTACTGGCAGAGGCATCCGTCTCTATCCTATCTGTTCTCGGGACTGTTTGTCGGGCCGACCAGCCAGGCGCCACGGGTGGATGAGGCGCGCCATGACAGCCTTTACGAACTGGAGATCGCCCTGGCCGCGGTTCCAGCCCCTGGCCGCGGCGAGACGCCGCCGCCTTGGATGGTCGATCGCCTGTTCCGAAACCTTCTCGCCGACACCTCGGGCAACACCCACCGCACCGAGATCTGCATAGACAAACTCTACTCGCCCGACGGCCCGGCGGGACGGCTCGGCCTCTTGGAGTTTCGAGGATTTGAGATGCCGCCGGACGCGCGGATGAGCCTCGCCCAGCAACTCCTCATCCGCGCGCTGATCGCCTGGTTCTGGCGCGAACCGCAAGAGGGCTTGCTCGTGCGCTGGGGAACGGGTCTTCATGACCGCTTTATGCTGCCCCATTTCGTCTGGGCGGACTTTGAGAGCGTGCTCGCGGATCTCAACCGGGCGGGCTACCCTTTCGACCCTGTGTGGTTCGAGGCGCAGCGGCAGTTCCGTTTTCCGCAGCACGGGCGCGTCGACTATGCGGGCGTTGGGCTTGAGCTCCGCCACGCCCTTGAGCCTTGGCATGTCATGGCTGAAGAGAGCAGCGGCAGCGGCACCGTGCGCTTCGTGGACGCCTCGGTGGAGCGCCTGCAGGCCTTGGTGTCCGGCTTCGTCCCCGAACGCCACATGATCACCTGCAACGGTCGGCCGCTGCCTATGACGCCGACGGGCGTTGGCGGGGAGGCCGTGGCGGGCGTGCGCTACAAGGCCTGGAAGCCTCACAGCGGCCTGCACCCCAATATCGATCCCCACACGCCGCTGACCTTCGACATCATCGACCGCTGGAATCGGCGATCCTTGGGCGGATGCGTCTACTATGCGTCCCATCCTGGCGGACGCAATTACGCGACCTTCCCCGTCAACGCCTATGAGGCGCAGGCCCGGCGGCTGGCCCGGTTCCAAGCGCACGGCCATACGCCGGGAACGATCGAAATCCCGACGGAAATCCGAAGCGCGGAGTTCCCCCTTACCCTTGACCTGAGAACACCCGTTGGACGTTGATCGAGGAGGCCAGGACCCGGCGCCCTCCTCCGACGCCGCCGCGCTCGCGCGGCTGGAAGCTTGGCTTTCGGACTACCAACCCTTCGTCGACGCCCCCGACGAACTGGCGCCCCCCAACGGATCGACGCCTGAACCCTGGCTACGGTTCCTGCGCGCCATGGCGGCATATCCGGAGGGGGATTTTTCGGAACGCTTCGCCATCGCCACCCGCCACATCCGCGACGCGGGCGTCTCCCACCGGATCTACGGCGAGGACAGCGAGCGCATCTGGCCCCTCAGCCCCATGCCGCTGATCCTGGCGGAGAAGGAATGGGCGGAGATCGCGGCCGGCGTCGAACAACGGGCGCGCCTCCTCGAAGCGGTGCTCAACGACCTCTATGGCGAGGGGCGGCTTGTTTCGGACGGCTATCTTCCGGCGGCGGTGGCGACCGGCAGCGAAGACTTCATTCGCGCCATGCGCGGCGTGACACTCCCCGGGAAACGGCCCATGCATCTTTACGCGGCCGATATCGGACGCGGCCCCGACGGGCGATGGTGGGTGCTCGGCGACCGGACCCAGGCGCCGTCCGGGGCCGGTTACGCCCTCGAGAACCGCATGGTCCTGTCGCGGGCGTTTCCGCATCTCTATAATGCGATGAATGTGGAGCGACTGGCGCCCTTCTTCGGCGACTTTCGCGCCAGCCTGGCGGCGGCGGCGAGTAGGTCCGACCCCCGAATCTGCCTCTTGACCCCGGGCCCCTTCAGCGAGAGCTATTTCGAACAGGCCCATCTGGCCCGCTACCTCGGCTTTCTCCTGGTCGAGGGCGACGACCTCGTGGTTCGCGATGGCGTCGTCTACGTTCGCACCATCGCCGGACTGAAGCGCGCCGACGTGATCTGGCGGCGCGTGGATGCGGATTTCATCGATCCCATGGAGCTGAACAGCGCGTCGCGCATCGGCGTCCCCGGACTGTTGGAGGCGATCAGAGCGGGCGGCGCGGTGGTCTCCAACATGCCGGGCTCTGGCGTGCTTGAGTCCAACGCGATGCTGAGCTTTCTGCCTGCGTTGAGTAGAGCGCTCCTCGGCGAGGCGCTTAAGCTACCCAATGTCGCCACCTGGTGGTGCGGGCAGGCGAGCGAACGACGGCTCGTAGAGCGTAATCTTGACACCCTCGCCATTGCCGGCGCTTTCAGCGCCAAGGCGCATCCATCGCTGGCCCGAGGGCCGCGTTTGCTGGCCGACCTCACCGGCGATGAGCGGGACACGCTCCTTAGCGCCCTGAAGGCGCGGGCGATGGATTTCGTGGGGCAGGAGGTCGTGCGTCTGTCGACCACGCCGACGATCCGGGATGGCAAGCTCCAGCCCAGCCCGTTTATCCTCAGGGTCTACGCCGCCCGCACGGGGGATGGCTGGCGCATCATGCCCGGCGGCTTCTGCCGGATCTCAGATCAGAAGGACGCCCGGGCGCTCTCCATGGGGGCGGGCGCGCAGGCCTCCGATGTTTGGGTGATCGCGGAGAAGCCGGTAGAGACAGTCTCGCTCTTGGCCCAGCGGGACGGCGCGAGGGTGCGCCGGATCACCGGGAACCTGCCGAGCCGCGCAGCCGACAATCTCTTCTGGCTCGGCCGCTACCTGGAGCGAGCGGAAAGCACCCTGCGCCTCGTCCGCAGCCTGTGCACGAGCCTGATGGACCCGGATGCGGCCACCCACGGCGCTGGGGAGACCCTGGATAAGCTGAATGCGCTTTTGATCAGTTCCGGCGCTGTGGAAAAGGAGCGACTGGGGCGCAAGGTCACCGATGTGACCCGGCACGCGCTTTACGACGAGGAAGCCTATGGGTCGGTGGTCTCCCAGGTCCGTGCGGCGCGGTGGGCCGCGGCCAGCATGCGCGAGCGCCTTTCTGAGGACTTCTGGAAGCGACTGCTTAGGCTAGAAGCGCGCCTAAAGGGGCGTATCGGCGCGCGGATGACCGAATCAGTGGGCCTGGAGCGGGCGGAAACCGCGCTGCGAGACCTCTCAACCCTATCTGGCCTGACCCAGGAAAACATGAACCGCGTCGCCGGCTGGCGCTTTCTCGACATGGGGCGGCGCGTGGAGCGCGGAGTGAATACCTGCCGCCTGATGCGAACCCTCGCAGACCAGGACGCCACCGTCGACGACCTTGACCTGCTTTTGGACCTGATCGACAGCCAGATCACCTACCGTTCCCGCTACCTTGAGGGCATTTCGCTCACCCCGGTCCGCGACCTGGTGATGCTCGACCCTTACAATCCACGTTCCGTCGCCTTTCAGGTGATGAGCCTTAAGGCTCACATCGCCGCGCTCCCGGCCTTGCGTGACGACGGCATGCCTGAGGAGCCTGGTCGGCTCCTGACCCGACTCGCCAGCGAGGTGGAGGTCCAGGACGCAGCGGCGCTGGATGAGGCGCAAGTCCGAAGGCTTGAGCACATGCTGCTCGATCTGTCTGACAGCATTACCGACCGCTATTTTCTGCAGGGCGCCAAAGCGACACCCACCAAAAAACTCGGCGGCCTAGCGTGAACTATAAGCTGCGCCATGTGACGACCTATAGCTACACCAAAACCGTAACCTTCGCCCGCTGCGCTCTGCGCCTGATACCGCAGCAGGGGCAGGACCAGACCGTGGTCGACAGCCGATTGACCATCACGCCCGCGCCGGGCCGGCTCGAGGCGCGGATCGGTCAGTTCGGCGAGCGGGTGATCGACGCCATAATCGACACGCCCCACAGGGAGCTGAAGATCGAGGCTCTGTCCGAGGTGGTCGTCCACCGCGCGTCCCTGCTCCCCGGGTTCACCGGACCCTCGTGGGCGGAGGTTCGAGACGAAGCCTTGGCCTCAGCCTCCCTCGACGTGATCTCGCCGGCCCATTTTCTCTATCCGACGCCCATGACGAAACTTGATCCGGCCGTGACGTCATACGCTGCGGAATGCTTTGCGCCGGATCGGTCGATTGTTGAGGCTGCACACGCCCTCAGTTGCCGCATCAAGGCTGAGTTCGCCTACGATCCGGACGCAACAGAGGTCTCGACGCCGGCGGTGGAGGCGTTCGCAGCGCGGCGCGGCGTTTGCCAGGACTTCGCCCACATCATGATCAGCGGCCTCAGGGGTCTTGGTCTCCCCGCCGCCTACGTGAGCGGTTACCTTCGGACGACCCCGCCGCCTGGTCGGCCGCGGCTGGAGGGGGCGGACGCAACCCACGCTTGGGTCGATCTCTGGTGCGGAAAGGGGCTGGGCTGGGTCGGATTCGACCCTACCAACGCCCTGATTGTGGCAGGCGATCATATCATATTGGCGGTGGGACGAGACTATGCCGATGTGGCGCCGATGGGCGGGGTGGTCCTCGGGCCGGGGGACCAGACCATCGATGTGGCTGTCGACGTCGTGCCTGATGACGAGACCCGGACCCTTGAGGGCGGGGCCTGGGAATGGGCTCGAACCGGCATCTGAGGTCTGACGGTCTGGCGGTTTCGCAATCGCGAGGCGTCCGTCAAAAAAGCGGGGCGAGCGCCCCCGGGGGCCTCGGAGGCGCGCGCGCACCCTCGTTTGCCGAACTTGGGCGGGAGGTCTCAGCCGGTTTCGGTCAGCTCCCAGTCGCGGCCGGACGACCTATCTGATCCCGCGGCGACGCCAGCACAGGCGCCGACGTGGGACCGTTCCGCAAACGGAGGGCGTTCGAACCCCACGCACGCTGACGAGGCTAAGCCTCGAGTTCGATGTCCCAGTAGAGGTAGTCGAGCCAGCTTTCATGCAAATGGTTCGGGGGGAACCTTCGCCCCTGTTCCTGGAGTTCGTACATACTCGGCCGGTGGGCGGCGCGGAACACGGCCATCTGCGCTTCGCGCGGTGTCCGCCCGCCTTTGGCCAGGTTGCAGGGCGCACACGCGGTGACGATATTTTCCCAGGTCGTGCGGCCACCGCGGGAGCGCGGCACGATATGGTCAAAGGTCAGGTCCTCGGTAGAACCGCAGTACTGGCAGCTGAAGGCGTCCCGCAGAAAAAGGTTGAAGCGCGTAAACGCCGGGGGCCGGTCCTGCGCGACGTAGCTCTTAAGGGCCACAACGCTGGGGAGCTGCATCTCGAACGAGGGAGATCTCACCACATGATCATAGGTAGAGATGACGTCGACGCGTTCGAGGAAAACCGCCTTGATCACCTCCTGCCAGGGCCAGAGCGATAGGGGGTAGTAAGACAGGGGCCGGTAGTCGGCGTTCAGCACCAGAGCGGGCCAGCCGGACGGCGGTCGCGACAGCACCTGCAGGGTCATAGCGGGGGCCTCCCTCGCCAAGACGCGTCCCGATGTAACGTGCGCAAACCCGTGAAGACGAACCTCCTTAAGTCTGGATATCGAAGGTTGGCAGGCGTGAATAACTCAGAGCTTTATGCGATTCCTAGTGACATCTCTACGACGCTCTGTCGCCTGCAGACGATCGCGACGGGCAGAGCTGACAGGTTCAGGCCGGATCGATCTCTCCACGCCTGATCCCGCCGTAATAAGCCCAGAGCAGATGCGCTGCAACGCCGCGGTGCGGCCGCCAGGCTTCGGCGCGCGCATAAAGCTTTGTTTCGGTGAGCCGCCGCTCGGCCCGATCAGCCAGACGCATCCCCTCCTGGAGAGCGACATCGCCGGCCGGGAAAAAATCCGGCCGGCGCTCGCAAAAGCTCAGGTAGACCTCCGCAGTCCAGCGGCCGACCCCGGTTAGGCTGCTGAGCGCCTTAATAGCCGCATCGTCATCAAGCGTGGAGAGGCTCTGGAAATCGATGGCGCCGTCTCGTTCGGCCTCGGCGATGGCTAGAATATAGCGCGCCTTGGGCCGGGAGAGGCCAAACCCTTTAAGCCCCTCCATCCCGACGCCAAGAGCCTTATCGGCCGTCACCTCGTCAAGTCCGGTCTTGAGGCGCCGCCAAATCGCGGCGGCTGAGCGGGTCGACACCTGCTGGCTCACGAGGGTCCGTACGAGCCCGGAAAAACCCGCTTCCTGCGTGCGCCAAATGAAGTCTGGGGTCGCCGCATTCGCGCGGGCGAGGCCGGCGTCGAGGCGGGCAAGCTGCGCCCTGGCGGCTGTGATATCGGCGGCGTCCGGCCCGGTCATGACGGCGGCGTACGCCGCCATGGACACGAGCCGCAACCGCCCTGGTGTTCAGAGGCCGGCAAAGGCGGTGACGCCGCCCATAGCGAGGCCCATAACGAGCAGAGCAAACGTTCCGATCCGGTCCGCGAAGCGGGTGATGGCGCTGTCGGAGGCGCGAATGGCGTCAAAGGCGCTAGCAAGATTTTGATACGACATGGTGGTATTCCCTGAGTGAGTTTGCGACCCCAGCCCCAAAGGCCAAGGTCGATCTGAACAGTGCTTAAATACCACCCATTTGAACGGTGTCAAGATTAACTTTACGGCGTTCGGATGAAAAGTTAGAGTGCCCGCAATGAACAAGCCTGTCGCCGTCGACACCGCAGACGCCCGTCCCTACCACCATGGCGATCTGCGCCGTGCGCTGATCCTCGCCGCCGAGCGGATTTTGGAGCGTGAAGGCCCGCAGGCCCTGTCTCTAAGAGCGGTAGCGCGGGAGGCGGGCGTCAGCCCAGCCGCTCCCTATCATCACTTCAAGGACAAGTCAGACCTGCTCAACGCGATCGCAGAAGCCGGCTTCGAAGCCCTCGGCGACGCGATCAAAGGTGCGGTCGCGGCCGATAAGGAAAGCAAGATCACCACCATGGGCGTGGCCTATGTGCGGTTCGCGCGTGAGAACCCGGCGCTTTACCGCGTGATGTACGATTGTTCGCGCGACCGCGACGCCATGCCTGACAAGACCCACGGCGAAGGGGGCGGTTTCCATCTGGTTGAACAGGCGATGATCCGCGCCGGGATCGACCCTGCCAATGACGTTGACCTGAAACTCTGGTGCATCTCCGCCTGGTGTGCAGCCCATGGCGTGGCCGAAATGGTCGGCTTCGCCCAGTTCAGGCCGATGATTGAGGCCCTGGGAGGCGAGGACCGGTTCGTCGAGGCGCTCATGGCCCGCGTCTGCCATTCACCGAGCCGCGAACTCTGAACCCGCCGGCGGCGAACGGCCCCTTCGTCACCCGCTTCGCGCCCTCCCCGACCGGCGCCTTACATCTCGGTCACGCCTATTCGGCGCTGATCGCCTATGACGCGGCCAAGGCGGCGGGCGGCCGGTGTCTGCTGCGCATCGAGGATATCGACCGGACCCGTTGCCGGCCGCAGTTCGAGCAAGCCATCTATGAAGATCTCACCTGGCTTGGCGTGGAATGGGAGACGCCCGTTCGCCGTCAGTCCGAACACATGGCCGACTATGGCGCTGCGCTCGACCAGCTCCGCAGCGAGGGCGTCCTCTACCGTTGCTTTCGAACCCGCAAAGAGACCGCCGAGCGCGCCGCTTCAGCGCCGCATGGACCCGAACCCTTGTTAGAGGGCGAGGCCAGGGGCGCTGAGGAGGAGGCCGATCGCCTGGCGAGGGGCGAACCTTTCGCATGGCGCCTCTCCCTTCGGGCGGCGCGCGAGCGGCTTGGAGACGCCTACGATCAGCTCACCTTCACCGATGTGGACCTTGGCGAACTTCAGGCTCGCCCGGACAGGGCGGGGGATGTTGTCTTGGCGCGCAAAGATGTCGGCGTCGCCTATCACCTCGCCTCGGTGGTCGACGACGCCCTCCAGGGCGTCACCCACGTGATCCGCGGGGAGGATCTTAAGGAGGCGATCCATGTTCAGCGCCTGTTGCAGGCCCTTCTCGGCCTGCAACCGCCCGTCTATCGGCACCATCGGCTCATCCTCGGCGCGGACGGCAGGCGTCTGGCCAAACGCGACGCTGCAGCTCGCCTCGCAGACCTGAGGGCGCGCGGCGTCAAACCGGACGACGTGCGTGCCGACCTTGGCCTGCTATCGCCGCCGTCACCCGCGCGCGGGTGAAGGGACGTCGCAGAAAACGACAAGGGCGGATTTGCACGCTTGAGCGGTTCCCCTGATAGCCCAAACCCTCTAGACAGCCGCGCATCGTCTGGAGGCCCCATGTTCACCGAATCCGCCGCCCTTCGTCGCGTCAAAGCCTCGCCCACCGTGGCCATTTCGGCCCAGGCGCGCGCGCTGAAAGCCGAGGGGATCGATGTCATCGCCCTGTCGGCGGGCGAGCCCGATTTTGACACCCCCGATAACATCAAAGAGGCGGCGATCACGGCGATCCGCAACGGGGTCACCAAATACACCGACCCGGACGGCACGCCTGAGCTCAAAAAGGCGATCTGCGCCAAATTCAAGCGCGAGAACGGCCTCGACTACAAACCCAGCCAGGTGCATGTGGCGCCCGGCGGAAAACCGGTGATTTATAACGCCCTCCTCGCCAGCCTCTCCCCGGGCGACGAAGTCCTGATCCCGGCGCCCTACTGGGTGTCCTATCCAGACATGGCGCTTCTGGCCGGCGGCGAGCCGGTGATCGTTCCGACACGGGCCGAAGACGGCTTCAGGCTGACGCCCGACGCCCTGGAGCAGGCGATCACCGCGCGCTCCAAGTGGCTCATCCTGAATTCGCCATCCAACCCGACGGGCGCGGCCTATTCGGCGGACGACCTAAAGGCGATCGCCGAGGTCCTGCTACGCCATCCTGAGGTCTGGATCCTGACCGACGACATGTACGAGCACCTCCTTTATGACGGCTTCAAGTTCTCCACCATCGCCGAGGTTGAACCGGCGCTCTATGACCGCACCTTGACCATGAACGGGGTCTCTAAGGCCTACGCCATGACCGGTTGGCGGATCGGCTATGCGGCGGGGCCAGAGCCTTTGATCAAAGCCATGGGCAAGGTGATCAGCCAGACCACCTCCAACCCGTCCTCCATCAGCCAGGCCGCCGCGGTCGAAGCCCTGAACGGTCCGCAGGACTTCATTCGCGAGCGCGCTGCGCACTTCGAGAAGCGCCGGGACCTTGTCGTGTCCATGCTCAATCAAGCCTCCGGCTTGACGTGCGCCAAACCCGAAGGCGCCTTTTATGTCTATCCCTCGTGCGCAGGCCTTTTAGGGAAATCCACCGAGGACGGAACGCTGATCGAGACCGACGAGGATTTCGCCAAGGCGCTCCTCGCCGCGGAGGCGGTCGCGGTGGTGCATGGCGCTGCCTTCGGCCTGTCGCCCTTCTTCCGCATCTCCTACGCCACCTCGACCGAGGTGCTCGAGGAGGCCTGCACCCGTATACAGCGGTTCTGCTCCAGCCTGCGCTAGGATCCCCGCGCCATGAGCTCCCCTGCCGCCGCCTGGCTCGGGGCGCTGTTTGCGCTTGTCGTCGCCTGGACGGCGTCCGGCCTCCTGCAATGGTGCGGCCCGGTCGACCGGCCGCGCGGCCGTAGCATGCACGCGGTCCCAACGCCGACCGCCGGCGGCCTCGCCCTCCTTGCAGGCGTGGCCGTCGCCCTCATTGCAACCGCCCCCGCGATAAGGCGTTCGCCCAGCGTCGACCTGGCGTTTGCGGCCGCCTTCGCCGTCGCCCTGGCCCATGGCCTTCTCGGCGCACTCGACGATGTCGTCGACTTCGGGGCAAAGACCAAGCTTGGCCTCCAGCTCATCCTCGCCGCCGCTTTCGCCGTCATAGCCCACCCCTCGTCGATACCCCTGACGCGCGCGCTCAGCCTCCCCCTGCCCCTTCCTCTCGCGGTCTGCGGCGCAGCGCTCTGGATGCTTGTCACGGTCAACGCCGTAAATTTCATGGATGGGGCCAACGGCCTTGTCGCCGGCGCCCTCGCCCTGGTGGTCTTCGGCCTCGGCCTTCGATGCTTAAGTGACGCGGACGTCGCCCTTGCGGCGCTTTTGATGGGTGCAGCGGGCGCCTGCCTCGGCTTTTTACCGTGGAATTATCCTAAGGCGCGTCTCTTTCAGGGCGACGCCGGCGCTTTGTTCCTGGGGGCCCTCATTGCGGCGGCGGCCGTGGTCGCCTGCGACCCTTCACGCCCAGGCGGTTCCTTGAGCCTTTTTACCGTCCCGATCGCCATCACCCCGCTTCTGACAGACGTGCTCTTGACCCTCCTCGTCAGGGCTCGCCGAAAGAGCCGGCTATTTGAGGCGCACAAGGACCACCTCTATCAGCGTTGGCTGGCGGCGCATGGGACGGACCACGCGGATCTGGCGCGCCGCCTCTGGCTGATGGTCGGCGCCTACACCCTCGCAGGGATGGGCGTGGCCAAGACCGATCCTTGGATCGCCGCCGCCGTCTTCAGCCTCGGGGTCGGCCTCTCCATCGCCAACTGGCTGTGGCTCGACCGGCGCCTCGAACGGTCTAAGCCGTCCGGCTGACGGCGACGTCGGCCAGTTCGCAGAGCGCGCTACGCCACACCGGATCGCCAATCCCGGCGAGGGCCATCTTGGCCCGGTCGGCGTAATCGTAGGCCAGGTCCATCGTGGCGGCGAGGGCGCCGGTTGAGTTCACCAGGTGTTGGGCGCGCACGAAATCGGCCTCATCCTGGTTGAGGTCCCCCACCGTGCGGTTCCAGAACGCCGCCTCGACCGCGCCGGTGCGCGCAATCGCGTAAAGCAGGGGCAGCGTCGCCTTGCCTTCGCGGAAATCATCCCCGGGGTTTTTCCCGAGGGCGCCGGCCGCGCCCGAATAATCCAGGGCGTCATCGACCAGCTGGAAGGCGATGCCGACGTTCATGCCGAACGTGCGGAAGGCGCGGATGGTCTGGTCGCCCGCGCCGGCCGATACCGCGCCCGCCTCCGCCGCCGCCGCGAACAGCTCGGCGGTCTTGGCGGAGATGATTTCGAGGTACATCTCCTCGGTCAGGGTGATCTCATGCGCGCGCGTCAGCTGAAGCACCTCGCCTTCGGAGATCACCCGAGCGGCGCGCGCCAAAATCTCAAGCGCCCGCATCGAGCCCGCCGAAACCATCAATTCGAACGCGCGGGCGAACAGGAAGTCGCCGACCAGCACGCTCGAGGGCGCGCCCCAGATCAGATGCGCCGCGACCTTGCCTCGCCGCAGCGCCGAGGAATCGACCACATCATCGTGCAGCAAAGTGGCTGTATGGATGAACTCCACCGCCGCCGCCAGCTTGCGGAACGCCTGGTCTTGAGCGCCAGCGGCCCTCGCCGCCGATACGGCGATCAAGGGCCTGAGGCGCTTGCCTCCGGCCGCGATCAGATGCTCCGCCAGTGCCGGGATTACTGGTACGGTGGACGCCATATGTTCCAGGATCAGCGCGTCGACCCCCGCCATATCCCGCTCGGCCAGGGCAAGGAGCTGGTCGACGGAGGGCTTTGGGGGGGCTAGCGATGCTGCGGCTGCGTCCAAGATTCAGGCCTTTATTGCAGCCGACACACCAGGGATGGCGTGAGGCCGCGCGCGTGGCGCACAATGGTGACCTGACCCCCAAGGGTCAAGGGAACCGCGTTGTGAAGGATGGTATGGACGAGGCCGGAGCGGAGATCGAGCCAGGCCGGCGCGCCGATCTTCTGCTTGGGGGGAAGCTGCGCCTGATCCAACCCGAGCGCGGCTATCGCGCGGGCATGGACGCAGCCCTGCTGGCGGCCGCGCTGCAGCTGAAACCGGGACAGCGGGCGCTCGAGATCGGGAGCGGGGTCGGGGCTGCGCTTTTGCAGGCGGCGTTCCGCCACCCCAAAAATCACGTCTTCGGCGTCGAACGGGATCAGGAGGCTCTTGACCTTTCAAAGCGCAACATTGACCTCAATCACCTGCAAGACCGTGTGGTCGCCCTCAAGGGAGACGTCGCCGCTGGATTTCGCGCCCTCGGCCTCCAACAGGTCGACGCCGCCTTCGCCAATCCGCCCTTCTTCGACGATCCCCGCGCCCTTAGAGGTCCGGCTCCTGAAAAGTCGGGCGCCTGGCTGGCTGAGGACGGCCTCTCGGCCTGGTTAAGCTTCCTGACCGATGCGACAAAAGACGGCGGCCAGATTCTCCTGATCCACCGGGCCGATCGGTTGGGCGATATCCTCTCAGGCTTGGCGCCCCGCGCAGGATCGATCCGCATCCGCCCGGTCCAGCCCTTCTTTGACCAGCCCGCCAAACGGGTCCTGGTCAAAGCCTTACGGGGCGGCAGGGCGCCTCTGGTCCTCTTGGCGCCCCTCATCCTTCACGCCCGGTCCCAAGCCAAGCACACGGCTGAGGCGGACGCAATTTTCCGCGGCGAGGCAGAGCTTGGGTGGGATTAGCCCGCGTAAGCCTTGATCGCCTCAAGGCAGAGTTCGACACCCGTGACATCGCCGAACGGGTCAGGGGTCACGATGCAGAAGAACCGCCTCGCCTCGGCCCAGAGCATGACCGTCTCTGGCAACCCGAAGTCCTCGATCGCCGTCGCCTCAGCGTCCCGCAGCACGCCGTCTTCTCCAACAACCCCTCCGTTCATGCCTTCGACCCGAGCCGCGTATTCGGCGTCCGCTTCATGGGCGACGTTCATATAGGCGAACATCGGTTTGCCGAGCGCCGAGGCGAAACCCGCCTCAAAGGCGGCGGCCGGATGGGCGGAGGGGCCGCGCCAGGGGGTCAGGTTAGCGATGACCGCGTCGGCGCGGCGCAGACTGGAGAGGGTCGCCGCATAGAGCTCGCGCGCCATGGCTTCGGACCCGTCTCGCTCAACCAAGGGGGTATCCCCGGCGAAGAGGGGCTCCACGCCCGCCGCCTCGCAGAGCTTCCTTTGCCGCGCCATGAGCGCTGTGGGGTCCATGGTCCAGCGCTCGGGGCCTGACAGATAGATCGACGCGATTCGGCGCATGGCCGTAAGAGAGCCGCCTCTGCTTGCCTGGGGTCAACCCCCGGACGTCGATCCGCAACACCGGCCGGAAAACGTGCGGCGATGGACAAACCCGAGCGTCCCGTCGCGGCTGGACGGCAATCTCGCCCCTTCGGGGCCCAAGGCTCTCGAGAGCCTCTGACCGACGTGGGCCCGAAGCAAAGGACGCGCCCCGCCCACAAGCCCGGGCGTCAAGGCCTGATCATGAGACACTCCAGAGCCGCCTGAGGGTCGGCCGCCGCTAGCCGGGGCCAGTCCGGGGTCTGATTTCTAAACCAGGTGGTCTGGCGTTTGGCGTAGCGGCGCGTCGCCTGTCGCGCCAAAGCCAGCGCCTCCTCAAGGGAGGTTTCGCCTCTGAGATGTGCGGCGAACTCAGGCACGCCCAAAGCCTTCATGATCGGCGCTGACGGCCTGAGCCCCTTCGCCATCAGCTCTGCGACTTCCTCAAGGGCCCCTTGCTCGAGCATGGTTTGCAGCCGCGCCTCGCCCCGTGCGTAAAGCGCCTCGCGCGGCGGATCCAGCACCAGGCCTCTCCAGGTCCTCAGCACAGGTTGACCCCGGTCAGCCTGCCAGGCGCTGAGGGCCCTTCCGGTCGCCAGGACGACGCTCAACGCCCGAACCAGGCGCTGGCGGTCCCCTGCGGCGATGCGCGCCTCGGCCGCTGGATCCAGACGCCGAAGGCGCTCTCTAAACTCTGTTTCCCCATCCCTTCCGAGGCTGAGTTCGATCTCGTCCCTAAGCGCGGGCTCGACAGGCGGGATCTCGGACAAGCCCTCCGTCAGGGCGCGCAGGTAAAGACCCGTCCCGCCGACCACGATCGCTGTCCTACCGAGCGCGCCTATGTGGGCCAAGCGAGAGGCGGCCGCGCCCAGCCAGCGGCCGACCGACCAGGCCTGCGTCCCGTCCACAACCCCGTAGAGGTGATGCGGCGTTCGACGAAGATCAGACTCCGTCGGCCGGGCCGTGAGAATGGAGAGGTCGCTATAGACCTGCAGGGCGTCTGCATTGACGATGTCCGCGTTCTCGCGCTCCGCCAGAGCGAGCGCCAGGCGGGACTTGCCGCTTGCGGTTGGGCCGGCGATCAGCCAGACGCAGGGCTTGGCCATGTTGCTCGCACTTACCTTCGTCACACCGTCTCCTGGCGCCGAGCCCGCCGCCGACGCGCGGCTCGAGGCAGCGGTGGCCGCCGCCGGGGGCCGCGTCAAGGCGCGCCGCCGGCTGGGCCTTGGCGCCCGGGACTGGATTGTCGAGGGCGCAGACGTCGCCGCCCTGCGCGAGGCCGCTGATCTCGCCGTCGCCGCGCTTCCTGTGGACGTCTGCATCCAACCGGCCGAGGGACGGCGCAAACGGCTTCTGCTGGCCGATATGGACTCCACCATCATCAGCTGCGAGTGCCTTGACGAGCTGGCCGACTTCGCCGGCCGAAAGGCCGAGGTCGCGGATATCACTGAGCGCGCCATGCGCGGGGAGATCGGCTTCGAAAGCGCCCTGCGCGAGCGCGTCGCCATGCTGGCTGGGCTAGAGCTGGACGCCCTTGGCGCCTGCTATGACACGCGGGTTCGGTTGAACCCGGGGGCGCAGGTTTTAATCTCGACCATGGCCGCGCACGGCGCGCGCTGCGTGCTGGTCTCGGGCGGGTTCAAGAGCTTTACCGGGCCCGTCGCCGCCGCCGCCGGGTTCCACGCCGATTTCGCCAACACCCTGCTCGACGACGGGGAGAGACTGACCGGCGCCGTGGGCGAACCGATTTTGGGCCGGGCGGCTAAGCTCGCCACGCTGGCGCGCGAGGCTGCTGCGCTCGGCGTCGCGCTTGACCAGACCCTGGCGATCGGAGACGGAGCCAACGACCTTGAGATGATAAAGGCGGCAGGCCTTGGGGTGGCTTATCGCGCCAAGCCCGTGGTGGCGGCGGGCGCCGACGCTCGGCTCGACCACGCTGACCTGGCCGGTCTGCTTTATTTCCAGGGCTATGACATCACAGAGTTCGCACCCGTGGTCGCGGCGCGCTAAGGGAGCGGCATGGAGCTTATGCCCAGTCGCGACGCCGTGCTAAAGGCGCTCAACACCGTGAAGGATCCGAAGTCCGGTCAGGGTCTGGCCGTGGCCGGCCTGGTGCGCGGCCTGACCCTGCGCGAGGGTCGGGCAGGCTTTATGCTCGAAGTGGCGGCGTCAGACGCCAAGCTCTACACCGCCGTGCGCGATCAGGCCGAGGCGGTGCTACAGGCGTTGCCCGGTGTGGAAAGGGTCCACGTGGTCCTGACCGCCGAAGAGACCGCGCCCGCGCCGCAGCCGCGCCGCGCCACCGTCGCTGAGGATCCCCGTGCGACCCTGCGGCCGGCGCCCACAGCGACGCGGCCCGATTATGTTAAGAGGATCATCGCCATAGCCTCGGCCAAGGGCGGGGTCGGCAAGTCCACAGTCGCGGCCAACCTCGCCTGCGCCTTCGCGCGCCTCGGCCTCGCCGCCGGCCTCATGGACGCGGATGTCTATGGCCCGTCGGCGCCGCAGATGATGGGCGTCTCGGGGCAGCCGCGCCTGACCTCAGACAAGCGGATGATCCCGGCGAGCGCCTATGGTGTGAAGGTCTCCTCTATCGGGCTGATCACCGCCTCCGATTCAGCCATGATCTGGCGCGGGCCTATGGCCTCCTCTGCGGTTATTCAGCTGATCAACGAGGTCGCCTGGGGCAGCGACACCGAACCGCTCGACGTTCTGGTCTTGGACCTGCCGCCGGGCACTGGCGACATCCTCCTCACCCTGTCGCAAAAGATCGCCATCGACGGCGCGGTGATCGTCTCGACCCCCCAGTCGATCGCTCTTGCCGACGTCAGGCGCGGCGTGGCCATGTTCGGCAAGGTTGGGGTTCGTGTTCTGGGCGTGGTGGAGAACATGGCCTATTTCCCGGATCCCGCCACGGGCGTCCCGATCGAAATCTTCGGCCGCGGCGGCGCGCGCGCCATGGCTCACGAGATCGGCGTTCCCTTCCTCGGCGAGCTCCCGATTGACATCGCCCTGCGCGAAGGCGGCGACAACGGCGCGCCGCTCGCCGCCACCGCACCGGACAGCGCGACGGCCAAGGCTTTTATGAGCATGGCCGCCGAGCTCCGCTGACCCAAGGCCGGGTTGCGGCCCGGGACGCAGAGCGCGCCCCTGCCCTGGCTCGGCGATCATCCCTGGACCTTAGCGCTGAGCTGAGCGCCGCGCTGCTCCGTCGGGGACGATTTGCGACCTGTCCTGCGCCAGTCTGACGTCAACGCGGCGGCGGAAGCGCATCGTTCGACGGAGCGCCCAGGCGGCCCGAGTTGAATGGTTGTTGCTGCGGATCGCCGGTCTCAGTCTGCGCGGTCTGTCGATCAAAGGCGTGCTGCTGGGCTGGGGTCAGGCTGGCGTAAAAAGCCTTGACCGCCTGACCTTGCCGATGGACCAGGGCCGCATCTTCGTCGATCTCGGCATTGATCAGATCGACGCGCCGGGGCGTGGTTAAGGTCGGCATCATCCTCGCGGTTTCGCGATGGCGCGCGTCGGCGTTGGGATCAGGGCTGATGGCCGCGACATAGGCGCGCCAGCCGTCCTCCTGAGCGGGGGTCAGGTGCAGGGCGTCGTGCAGACTGGAAAGCTGGGCGGTCTGGGCGTGCGCGCCCCCCGCCAGGGACGCCGAGAGTGACGCCGCCAGGACGCAGAGGGCGAAAGATCGGGCTTTGATTGAACCAATGTTGCTCATTAGACGCTAAACTCCAGGCCCCCCTGCGGAAATTCAGCATATGAGGCCTTGAGCCCGACACGTTAAGGGGCAAATTACAGGGTGGGGGTAGAGTTTGGAGGTCAAGATGAAGAGGCTTGCAGCGGCGCTTATGATCAGCGCCTGCGCCCTCACCCCGATCGCCGCATCCGCGCAGGGCCATGGCGGCGGCGGTCATAGCGGCGGGGGCTATCATTCCGGCGGGGGCTATGGCCACGCCGGGTACGGATATCGTGGTGGATACGGCTATCGCGGCCACGGCTGGGGTTGGGGCTGGGGCTGGGGCGGGTTTGGCCTGGGCCTGGCGCTCGGCGCCGCCTGGGATCCTTGGTACTGGGGTTACTATCCCGGGTACTACTACCCCTATTATGGCTACGTTCCGCCCTACGCTTATGAAGACGCTTACGACGACTACGGCCCGCCGCCGCCGGCAGGCTATGCGCCCCAGGGCTACGCCCCGGCGCCGTCTGCGTCTGCGGGCGCGTCTGGCGCTGCGCCGTCTCAGAAGAAAGCCTGCGGCCAGTGGGTCTGGCGTCAGGATCAGAATAAGTACGAGTGGAACGCCGGCGCCTGCACCTGACGGCGTTTGGGGGTTCTGGAGATAGGCGATTCCCCTTGGGAATCGCCTACATCCGTTCTGGGGTTGCGATGCCGAGCAACTCGAGGGCCAGGTCGAGCTGCCTAAGGGTGGTGCGCGCGAGGTTGAGGCGAGATCTACGGGTCGCCTCGTCTTCGGCCTGCAGGATCGGGCAGGCGGCGTAAAATCTCGAAAAACTCTGCGCCAACCGATAGGCGTGCTCGGCGACGGCGTTGGGAGCGCGTTTGTCGTAGGCGTCGAGCACGGCCTGATCGAAGGCGTCCAGGGTCAACACGAGATCGCGCTCAGCAGGTTCACGCACAAGGACCGGGCCAGCTTCGGCCCCATCGCTCGGCGCCCGGCGAAGCAAGCTCTTTATCCGGACCGCCTGATAAAGCAGATATGGACCGGTCTTACCCTCGAAGCTGATAAAGCGGTCGAGGTCGAAGACGTAGCTCGTGCCGCGAAAGTTGGAGAGGTCGGCGAACTTCAACGCCGCCACGGCGACCTTCTGGGCTGTCGCCTCGAATTCTGAGGCCGGGAGTTCTGCGCCTAGACCCGCCTCGTGCAGGCGCTCGCGCGCCTTGTCTGTGGCCATGGTGATCAAATCGTGCAGCTTCAGCACCCCGCCTTCGCGGGTCTTGAAGGGTTTGCCGTCCGGCCCGTTCATGGTGCCGAACCCGATGTGCTCTAGCGACCCCTCCGCTGCGTAGCCGGCAAGGTAGGCGGCTCGGAACACCTGATCGAAATGATCGGCCTGACGCTGATCCACCACATAGAGGGTGAGCTCGGGGTTGAAGCTCCGGCTGCGGTCGATCACGGTGGCGAGGTCGGTCGCGCCGTACATCGCAGAGCCTTCCGATGAGACCACGATCAATGGCGGCACCTCGCGCTTGTCGTCTTGGCGCGCGACGCGGACGATCTGCGCGCCCTGATCGGGCACAAGCAGGCCCTTGGCGCTGAGGTCCTCGATCATAAAGCCCATCAGGGGGTCGGCATCGCTCTCGCCCTTCCAGAGATCGAAATCGACCCCGAGCGCACGGAATTCGCGTTGCAGGGCTGTGCGGCTCACCTCGACGAAGCGGGACCAAAGCGACCGATAGTCCTCTCGGCCGGCCTGCAACTCCGCGGTCGCCTTTCGAGCGCGGTCGCGAAATCCGGCATCGGTTTTGGCCTCAGCCGCCGCCCGGGGATAGAGCCGCTCAAGATCGTCGAGCGTGAGCAGAGCTGGGTCGAGGCCCGCGTCGGCCACAGCGACGATAAGCAGTCCCATCTGGAACCCCCAGTCGCCGAAGTGGGCGTCGCCAACCACGACGTCGCCGCGCCAGCGAAAAAGCCGTTTGATCGCTTCGCCGATGATCGAGGCGCGAAGGTGTCCCACGTGCATGGGCTTGGCGACATTGGGACCGCCGTAATCGACCAACACGCGGCGGGGCGCCACGGTCAGAGCCCCGCCGGTCCGTGGATCGGCCGCTATCTCGGTCGCACGCATCGAAAGGGCGGCGTCCGTGAGCTTAAGATTGATGAAGCCGGGCCCGGCGATCTCCACGGAGGCAAGCTCTGGCTCGGACCTGATCCGGGCAGCCACCCGGCCGGCGATCTCCTTCGGGTTCGCTTTGGCGAGCCTGGCGGCCGCAAGGGCGCCGTTGGATTGGAAGTCGGCCAGATCCGGACGGTCCGAGGGCGTCACTCGGCCCAATTCCGCAGGCAAGCCTTCTGCGGCGAAGGCGGCCTCGACCGCTTCGCCCAGGCGACGCTTAAGATCGCGCATCAGGGCCTAATCGCCGCCGCCGGCAGAAGCGGTCTGCGTGGTCACCGCCCGGAAGCGTTTGCCCAGTCTGTTGAAGTCGGCCATTTCGGGGGTCACATCAAAGCCGATCAGGATCTCGAACTGAGATCCAGAGACGGTCGCATCGGCGCGGGGAATCACAATCCCTTTCAAGGTGTCGATCACCGTGATCCGGTCCTGCCCGGGTTTGAACTCGCCGACGATGTCGAAGTACTGCTTACTGATCACCGCCTGGTTTCGGGAGGTGACCGCAACCCAGTAGCGGTAGTCCTTGGAGTCGCCGACCGCTTGGGGACCGCGGCCAAGACCGAACTTGATCGCCGCCTGAACCTTGATCGGTTCGTTGGTCTTGTATGCGCAGGTGGACCGGATGCCTTCAACCTCGCCCGTCCAGCCCACAGCGTTCAGGGCTTCCTTGTTGTCTTTTAATTCAACATAGCGCGCGGCGTCGTAGAGCACCTTTACGAACGGACAGGGTCCGGCGTTGGTGACCGCCGGAAGCGGCGCCGGGTCGGTGTTCCAATCCTTGTCCTTCTGCTTCTTCTTCTTGTCTTCGTCGTCCTCGGCCTGACGACGCGCATCATCGTCACGCTCCGCCTGGCTGGACTGGGCATACGCCTTCTTGACCGTCGGCGCGACGACCATAAGGGCGACACCAAGGAAGACGAAAGACAAACGACGCATCGCGATGATCCGGAGGTAAATGGGGGGTGACGCGGTCCCGACCGACAGCGCCCTTCATACCTGCTACGGCTTCGCGTCGCAATGAAGGCGACGTCGCCGCCGCTAGACCGATCGACGCGGCGCTGGCTCACGGGCTCGCCCTGGCCTAGATTGTCCCTATGCACGTCAACCTGCCCCGTCTGCCGCTTCTGACTGTCAGGCTCGCCAGTCCGCGCGGGTTCTGCGCCGGGGTCGAGCGGGCGATCCAGATGGTCGAGCGGGCGATCGAGACGTTCGGGGCGCCGGTCTATGTGCGCCATGAAATTGTGCACAACACTCACGTCGTCGAGCGCCTGCGCAAGCTCGGCGCGGTGTTCGTCGACGAGGTGTGTGAGTGCCCGGCCGATCGACCGGTGATCTTTTCAGCCCACGGCGCGCCCAAAGCTGCAGCCATCGAAGCGTCCCAGCGTCATATGCTCTATCTCGATGCGACATGCCCTCTGGTGTCTAAGGTCCATCTCGACGCAGAGCGCCACCATCAGGCCGGCCGCGAGATTTTGCTGATTGGTCACGGCGGCCACCCTGAGGTCCTTGGGACCCTCGGC
>Ga0116229_10002924_pt1 | contig 27947 bp, 23 predicted proteins | sample S1TSphgellanicum_3_FD_87313 | JGI IMG/M metagenome (GOLD analysis project Ga0116229, IMG submission 87313) | Host-associated microbial communities from peat moss isolated from Minnesota, USA - S1T2_Fc - Sphagnum magellanicum MG | ecosystem: Host-associated > Plants > Peat moss > Unclassified...
TGATGATGATGATGATGATGATGATGCAAAACTCAATGTACACATACATTTCTACAATTTGTAAGCATTTTCCATTCCTTCAAAATCCTTTTTGTCAATCTCATTCCTCTCACTGATTTTGCAGACCATTTTGCAATTGTGCTTGTTCCCAACTGTGCCTTGGACATCAAATATTGGCTGGATCTTCTCATTTGGAACATTGCTGCTTTCAAGTGGCTTTCTGATGATTGGTCAAGTGCTGACAGCAGATGAAGCCAGGTTGAATCATATCAGACACATATCATGGTTTAGGTCTTTGCTGGTGTTAACCTGAGGTGACTTCAAGATGGAAAAGTATTACCACAACTTGGAGATGTTATACAATCATTCAGAAATAGCATATATATGCAAACTAATGAGCCGCATTTCATCAAGATTTGTGCATATGCTCTTGCTGCATAGTTGAGCTAAAACATGCAAGAGTGATAGATGATATAGTTGGTCAAGTACTAAAAGCCAGATCAATCTAACATCAAATAATTGCCATAATGTCCATTGTCATACAATTTTGAAGTATCTAATGTCTTGCTGGGCTATTTTAGCCAGCACGAGTGAGTGATGGTTTGTTCAGTTCAGTGAGCCAGTTCCAAGGTGTGAATCTCTAAACAAGAACTAAGGAGTCCTCCTGCAGGTCTTCCTGCCAGAGGCACCACCAGATGATCCAGTGACACCACCTGCAGCTTCTTCTGTAGCTTGTTTTCAATTACCAATTTCACTTGCAGAGGCTGGGATTATCTTAAAACCTGGAACCTGTCATGTGAGTGTACTGGTTGAAGCTTGAAGACTACTAAAAAATCCAGTGCACTAGCAAGCATTACACAGAATACAAAAAGACCATCGACAATACTTGGAGACTCTGTAATCAATCACACACATTCAAATAAGTTGTTCTGATTCACATTCACACACATACAACAAAGAGAAGCAGTTTTCCAATTGTTGAAACACAAAAGGACACACAAACACAGGCCTGGATGCCTGTAAAACTGCACCAATGATCTTTTTAGTGTAAACAAGTCATTCCCCGTATATGGGTTACATTTTACTTAGGTTTGGTGCAGTGCTGCTGATCTCCTTCAAGAGATCACAACTAAGGAACTGGTGATCCTTTGAGTGTTTGTTGTTGTTGATCATGACCGAGGTTGGTAATCCTTTGTGTTGGGATTGTTGATTTTGGATTTTGGTGTACTGAACTTGTTCCCATTGTGTTCCCACCAGATTTCCACTGGTTCCTGATCATGCTCTCAGTGTGTTCTCTAAGTTCCCATGTGCTGAATTTAGGGCAAAGGATATGGGATACATACCTAATCAGTTGTGGATGAACCTTAACTGAGTTAATATCTGGTTCACCTTGGTAACCCTTGAAGTAGGTCTTATATGTAGGTAGAATAAGTAGGGAAATAGGTAACTACTAGGTAGGTAGAATGGTTTAAACATAGATAACAGGCTGTTTTTACTACCAACCTATTAGTAGGTAAGTAGTTAAGAAAAAGCAACTGAGCTAACCACCACAGTTAATATCTCGTATCACCTTGGTAACCCATGAAGTGGGTCCAATGTATATTAGGTAGGTAGGAAAATAGGTGACTACTAGGTAAGTAGAATAGTTTAAACTTTAAACATAGGTAAAGAATTAGGGTTTTACCTGTTGCCCAGTGATGTAAACCTAGCAACCTGTGCCAGATGCCTCTGTGTGTACGTAGCGAGACAGGCAGGCAGGCAAGTGTGTAAGGAGGCAGGTAACGATGTTTTTTTCTAGTGGCAAAATATTACCAGATTTTGACCTGGAATTTACCTTTTCTATCTTATGCCTAAAAATTAGGGCAAAAATTAGGGCAGAATTGCCTAAAGGCTACATATCCAGGAATTTTTTCACCTATGGTTTCTCCTAAACCCTAATGCCTACCATTGCACATGGCACGCTTGAAACTTATCCAGCTGTCATGAGATGGTCCCATCACATCATCCAATGTCACCAATACCTACTTGTCATTGCCATCCTTTGCCAAAACAATGACAAGCATTACATAGGGCTTGTTTCTTCTTGTTGCATACAAAGTGGGCACTCCACTATCATTGGTTTTGCAATTGAAATTGCCATTGCTAGATTGTGTTACTATTAGAACTTAGGATGCACTCAATGTGCATTGTGCAAGGGATTGTTCAAGCAAAAAGTCAAAGGAAAATTTCGATTCTCCAATTGTTGAAGATGAATTGATTATTGCATCTAGCTAATGAGCAACATATGTGCTCACCTTCAAACTCTAAATCACATCCAAATTCAAGACTTAGCATGAACAAAATTCAAAATCTAAAATCCAATTCATGTTTGCAATATGAGACATACATTGTCATCAACACTTGTGTGTTCACTATTGTTTAAACTTCATTGATTTGGGATGGGGTCCAAGGAATTGGGATAGGTTTTGACTCGGGACTTGCAAAACTTCAAGAAGACTCTAGGTCTAAGTTACAAAACAAAAATTACAAAGGTAAATTCTTATAGTCCTTTCTCATTTTTGCATTGCATTCGATCAAGTTGAATCAAATATCCTTGTTTTTTGTTGAATGTCTCTCATTTAATTCAATTTTGAGTTTAGGGTTTAATGGTCATTTGCTCTTGTTGTCCCTTATTTTCACTACTCCCTACTCATTGGCACAATCCATTTCATTGAGCAAGGTTTTAAGGTCTTATGAAACATCAACTACAAAGTCCTAAAGGTAAGTTCTTATAGTTGCCATTTTGCATTACAATAAAAAGTTGAATATCCTTTTTTTATAAATTTTCAGTCATTCAATTCATTTGAGTTTAGGGTTAGGGTTTAAGATTTGAGGCATATTTACAATTATGGTACCACTTTTTGGACATAAGATTCAAGAATTTTATTTTTTATATGTACCAAGTGTAGAATCTACATGGAATCAATTTAAATGTGAAAATTTGGATAGTTCAAATTATGATAATTCGTATGATAGTGGTGATTTTTCATATGCATGTGTAATTATGCATCAATATGTTGGTAAAAAAACTAAAAATGTGAAAAATGGGTACATAAGTTTCTATAAACAACTTTACATGTTTTTTTGCATGACTATTTCTTGGGCATTTGACCTACACTTGTGGCCACAAATTCTAAATCTAGTGAATACAAACAATCAACCAAATGGCCAAAATAGTAATCTTTTTCCTTGAAGCCCTTCCGAATTGTGTAACCTTCAAAATTATTGTACTATGTATGATCTAGTCAAATGTATTTAACGAACATTGTTAAAAATAGATGTAAATATTGCTTATCCTTGCAACAAAATTGAAGTCAATTACATTATTTAATTCATTCTTTTTTATTCTTTTAAAATGAAAATTGTAATTAGAACAAGGATTCAAATTATTTAAAAAGACTCAAAAGGACATTTATATATTATATCCATTTTTTATTATTTAATATGACATCATTTTAATTATTGGCATATAATAAGCCATTATAATTAAAAGGAAATAAATTTTATAAAAATATGAAATAATCCTAGGGGGGCATTATTCAAAAAAAGTAAAAATACATGAGTAAAAATATAGGGTGCAATATATTGGTTATGAGGTAAAAATTATAAGTTAATTAGTTTAAAAATGCGGTGATATATATTTTGAAAACCATATTATAATAAATATAGGGTATGTGTAAATCTGCAATATTAAAATATATATATATATATATAAAGAATAGCATGTGCATTATACAATAAAAATATTAGTTATTAGTAGGTTCAATTATTATGAAATAATGTTGATTAACTATCTTTTGATTGTATATGATGCTTATAGGGTCAATAAATTAATTGAAGCAAAACTGGGTTTAAGTGACGCGCTCCTAAGTCCTTGGTTAGGCCTAAGTTGGGACTAACTTGCTCAAGTTGCAGAATTGGGAAGGACTCGGGGCACGCTCCCAGTTTCCAGCATTAAAGGGGGTGAAAGGGGTGTGCTGAAAGCTCCGGGATTAGACTAGGAAGAGGGACAAGCTACTTAGTTATTCGGTCCTGCATCCAAATCCAACCAACAAGTTGGTTAGAACTCATTTTACACCCTTTTGGTGTTGGGACAAGCCACGGGCAACCTTGAACTCACTTAACTCACCATGGCCCAGACTTGGGGGAAGCCACCACCTTCCCCCATATAATATTCTTTGCGTCTCACCGCCGCACTTGCATCCGAATGGCATTTTTTCCTGGGACTCCCAAAGTGGAGTCCCGAAACTATCCAATTTGGACTCCCGGGACTTTGGGTGTTCATAATTTCTCGCTCCGACCTCTGATTGGGACAAGGTCTAAAACAAAGTTGTAGCTCTCCTCAAGAGCTTTCCAACGGTGTGTCGCACTCCACTTGCACACACCGAGATTGGGTCGATTCCCGACTTTTAGTGGTTAAGAGTCAAATTGCCAATTTGACTCCCGGCCCTTCTTTCGACCATAACTTGTGCTGCAGATGTCCAAATGGCTCATGCAAGGCCATTTTGGTCATTTACACTTGAAGACCTTTCCAACGGTATAAACATCTCAATGCGAAGTGTTTTGACCCCTGCAATCGTGTTCTAAATTTTCAAGAGTCCCGGAGGACTTCCAAGTCCAATTTTCGAGAGTGTGAGTGGCGACCTCACACTTCCCTCAAAGTAGGGTTGCGACATTAAGACATTTAAGTGAACATGGAAAATTTAAGTCTAACATTTTTGCCAGTTAGGGTTTTAGACTTTGGGGTTATAAGGAGGTGGCAATAATGTCTTCTTGCAAAAATACCTTGTTTCATTTCTTTGAAAGTTCAAGTGCAGGTTTGTACGTGTTTTTTTTTCTTCAACATGGTTTAAAGGATTTTTATGTTCAAAAAAAATTTTGAATTTATATTTTCAAGGAACACATAAGCAAAAACAAGCAAGTAGTCAAGGGCAAGCAAGGGCAAGCAGGCAAGCAAGCAATCTTAGTTTTTTTCATTTACAATGGTTTTGAGATTTGATTTTTTAGCAAAAGGTCAAATTCTTGAAATTTTTGAGCCAAAAGAGGCAAGACATTTTCCAAGCAACATTTTCTAGGTTTCTCCTTGACCTATATTATGTTCTTTCAAAAGATGTGTGTGTTTGTCTCCATGAATGTGTGTGTTTGTGTGTGTGGTCAAGCATGTGTTTGTTTTTGTGTGTCAGAAGCAAGCTTGAAGATCTTGCTAGGGAAACAAATCTTCAAGTGCAATTCAATGTAATAAGCATGTTGGGAGTGAAGCTAATAACCACACCACCACCTGAAAAACCATCACCAACACTGGTACTTTAAAGAAACATCTAAAGGATGTTGTGAATGATTTGCAAATGTTTCAACAAAACATGATGGACAACCACAAAGACACCATTGAATGGTTTGAACTCTCACATACTCTTAAAAGTAATTTCTATAACGAGGTTGAAAGAACGAAATTACACTTGTAAATGGTGGTAATGGCGTATTGTTGTTATTTTCAGAGAATGGTTTGAGAGTAAATAGAAGGAAGAATGTGAGTAGTAAATAGTTTAGGTTTATTAGCAGTAGGAATTCATTCATTGGTGGTGATTATTTCAAGTATGAACGTTTGTGCATACATGCAGCTGAACCCAGGATGCTTTTCTCCAAAAAACAATTTTGGAAGGAGGTGCACTACATGTTCGTGATTAAAAAAACTAGCAAAATTTTAACCAGCTCTAGTGGTGTGATTTTGGAAGATGTACTTCATTTCATTAATTGGCTACTTGATTTTCTGGTTCATTTCTTGTTTTTTTGTTTCTACCCCATCTCCCCCACTAGCTTGCTTTGCAACAACATTCCAATTGATCAAAGAAGCTTTTGGGGATCAAGTAGCTTTTAGGGGTCAAATAATTATTGGTTACAATCCAAGGAAAAAACCAATTGAGAAGTGCTTACAAGTTTGTAGAGTTACTTTCGGCCTAACTGTTGCACATAGGGCAAGCTCTTGATTAGTTGCACGTGTTTTCCATCGCAACCAGTTGGTGCTTAATTGACAATGAGGTTTGAGGAGGAGGAGGAGGAGGAGAAATTTGAAGTGGAGCAGTTCAGTGTAGTTGTTTGAAGATCATGGCAACATTGGAAACCCCAACAAGGTGAATAGCTAGTTGGAGAAGAAGCAGGTTGCAATAATAGTAACAACAACAGGTAGGGGTCAAATCAAGCTACTTCATGGCTTTTACGTCCACCCCACGATCAAGGAGGTCATCAACTACTACTTGACCTAGAAAGTATGCAATAGTAGTTTTGTTGTGCATGCCATAACAAAAGTAGACCTCAACAAATGTGAACCATGGGACCTCCCTATTAGGAAGTTCTCTCATTAAGAAGCTCAATTTCTTTCAGTTTTTCTTTTGAACAAACAAACCCAAAAGCTACTTATAGATCATCTGTAAGCCTAAAATGCTATTGATTTTGTCATGCTTTCTAGACACAAGATCTAAAAGCTGACAAACAACCCAACATCAATGAAAAAACTTGTTGTGATATGGACCTAGACAAACATTAATGCCCCAAGTTGTGTCCAAACTTTGTCTACATGCACCTTTTGAACCTAGAGTATTAGTCCAAGTTGCAAGTTTTAAGGATGAAATCATCCTTGAATCATATTTCCTTCAAGATTCAACTCCATGAATCCTTTGTAGGCTTGATTGTAAAGGCTGATGAATAACAACAAAAGAATTTGGGATGCAACCTAAACCCAAAAATACCTTATTAGAGCAAATATGATGTTTTGTGTATCACACAAATGTTGTGTGGTGGGATGTTTAGGGATCAACTACCACTCAATTTGTTTCAGTATAACAGTTCAACAAATTTGGACTTCCTGATGATACCATTCAAAATTGGCTTGCCTATATTTATTTTGTGTTCATATTGGCTATGTTAGTCGAATTGATTACTTGGGGTTGACATTTGATGATGGCACATAAATTAATAGTCAAGTGGGAGATTTTAGAAGTTGTAAATAATAGGTGATAGCTTTTGGTGACCAAAAGAGTTGTAGTTGTTTTTGCAGCATTTGGGCAAAATGGGGAACATGATGAAGGAAGATGAACAACATGAAATGATGATCAAGAAGCTCTTAAAGAGGCCCCAAAACAAGCATTACATCACTTGTGACAATGTGGTTAACATCCTTCCCCTCTTCCATTTTTCGGGCTTTATTAAGATTAGGAAACCCATGCACAAAAATGCACTTTTGAATGACTTTTAGGTTTCTTCATGAAGATTTTCTTGCCTAGGAAATCATTTTCCATCTATAATGGGGTCTATGAATGTTTCATGGATGTTTTTTTTCTTATCCATATCCACATACAAAATTTTGACTATGAAATGGGAAGATTCTTCTTCATAGATAAAGGGATCCATAGGCAATATTGGAGATAATTTTATCTTGGTAGCTTGGGAATAGTTAGTATAATATAGGGTGAAGTATAGATTTTTTCACTACCTCACACATGAAGTTTCAGATGTGTGAAGATGACAAGAGATCAAAGGAAAATGATTAGCTGACTTGCATAGAAATCACAGATACTTATGCTCTCAAACCATTATGGTTAAGGCATTTTCTTAACACACACAATGCAAAGGAAGGGAATTGACTTGAAAAATTGTTTGGTTTTGGGATTTTGTGTTAACAATGAAAACACATAATGGTACTAATTTGGAGAGTGTTGGGTTGATAGGGACCTCAATATGTTTGCACAAACTTTTCCATATTTGTCTACACACAATGTAATGGTGTGCAATAAGTGCTTCTTCCCCCCCACCATCCCCTTGCCTATCAATTTTGAACCTGAATCTATTGTAACAACCACACCTACTTTGGATCCATTTGCACCCTTACAACCACAACCATCATGGACCCCTTTTCATTTGTTGCAAATGGCACTATAGATGATCCATTCCAACCTATTAAACCCAATATAACAATGTTTGTTACATTTCCACCTACATTAGACCCACCAAGCAATCCCTTTCAAGCTAGTGCTGAAGTTGCTGACCCATTTGCACTTAATTCAACAATCAAACCTATTTCTAACCCATTTTCTCTTGGGGTTCAAGCAAGCAATGTGTCTTTTAGTACCATTAGTGTTTTAACTGTTGATTTAACTACCACAAGTGCTCCTCCAAGTGGTTATCCCAATAGTTTTACGTTGAGCATTACAAATGGTTCAACACAATGGGCTATTATGGGTTGAACTCCGAGTTTAGGTGTAGCTGATGTTTGGTTTGCCTTTCAAACATAACCATCAACTACTCTTTCAATTGTGTTTATTGCAACTGAAGTGAGGTCTAGGAGGATGCATTTGGTAATGTTTAATGGCTTGTTAAAGCACACCTACACATTCCACTCAATGTTTCTCCAAGATATTCTATTCAATTTTGTAACCAAAATGTTTTTAACTATATGTGTGTTGTTTTTGCAACAACTAAATATGTTAGCCAATGTCTCAACACCAACTCCACCTTCCACACAAGGTGGGTTACAATAGTTGCAACTAGGTCCTCTAGAAATCATAAACATTTGTAGCATTTGATGGGATTGGACATCATTGTGAGATTCCCCAAGTATATATCTTAATTATTGTTTCCTATGCTCCTTGAAAGTTGGGTTTTGATACAATCGATTATTCATAAAAGTTTTAAGATGGTGTTTTTCAAGTGGGTTTCTAAGGACGAGGGAGAAGACTACATGGTGGACATTTCAGATCTAATTTTTTTTTTTTAAAATAGTTACTTGTTCAAATTGTGGAAGAATATTGAATTCGCATGAAAAGCCCAAGTTGTGTTTGGTACCCAGATCAAGCTTTAACTTCACCTAGAACTCTGACTGGAAGAAAAACAAGTGCAACTTTTGAGAATATTTCAAATAGTGTTAAACACTAAAGTGTAGACATAAAATGGATGTGTTGGATGAAAAAGATTATTTATTTGGACTTAACTGATAACTGATCATATTCTTTCCTTCAACTTTTAGGACTTTTTTACACCAACAGCTTGTATAGATATAGGAGTGGAAACACAACAAGGCCTACAAGGTAGTGCATTTGAACAAGTGGGAGCACAGTTGGTAATGAGTTTTGTTTTTGGACCATCTACACTTCGGGTTGTTGACAATGGGATAAACTCCACTACATTCATGCAAACCTATTTTTTTAATGAAACTATTAGGTATTGGACATTGTACACATTATAAACTTCAAGGAGATTCTTTGTTTGCAGGCAAAACAATAATCTAATGGTCTGCCACTTAGGATTCAAAACCCATTCGATGATGACTCCCCACCAGCTCATGTATGATCACTTTGATTCATATTGCAATCTCTTTTACCTTGTGATGGTCAATTTATTTTTCTTTTATTACATCTTCATGTTTTCAACCTTTTGGGGCAAAAGTGGAGGCTACATTCTTAGGAAAAAGTTGATATCATTATTTGTTGGAGCTTGCCTTCTGAAAAGGTTTGAGTTTGTATGTATATTGTTGAGACGGAGGCCAAGTCATTGCTCCCTCACTAATGGTCTAAAGTTCTTGAAATGGCTAATGCCATCAAGGCTCTAACAATATATGAGAGCTGAAGTTGTTTCCATTGTATGTGTTATAGCGTCGCAATTTTGTATTGGGACACTACAAGCAACTCCTTCAAGTGGAGATACAATGGGGGCAACCCCTACCACCATACCAAGCTCCTGCAAATCAAGGTCCATAACATCTTAGAAATTCCTAAGTCCTAATATGTTAGTTGGGACTCATGTATGTTACTCCGCTTGAATTTCATTTTGTTAGTTCTGTAAGCACAAGATGTTATGTAACTTTCTTGGGAGTGATATGTTTATTCCTCATGATTGTGTTGCAATTTTGGATGAGGATATGGGTATTCCAACCACTTGTAAGTCATTCACTGACCTGTGTATCTTATGTGTTCATCTGCATTGTCAAGTACCCAAAATCATTGTCTACATGTTTTACACCTTTTGATAGATGAAGTGGATCACAAAACTTTGATTCTTGTGTTTGTGTCCTTTGCCATTAGCTAGTTATGAATATCAGAGCTTTCAAAAGATTTTTGCAATTTTTGTTGAGATTGGGTATGGATATATTGGTGCAGGCCAACAATAGGATCAACTAGGGCCATATATGGTGGATCACCTTTCCTTTATCAGACAGCTAGTAGTAATCCATCATTTCATTACCAAGTCTTTGGCAATCTATTCATAGCACCTTCCTACTGTCAAAAATATGTTGCCTACATCAAGTTAATGAAGACTATAATCACATTATATTGTGATGTGTCTTATATCTTGGAAATGTTTTCCATGTGATGCATTTGAACAATGATATTCTAAAATCCATCACTAATGTTTATGGGATGTCGGCACATTGTTGGGAATCAAAAGAGGTGGTGGTATTAGCCTACTGGAAACCGGTTATTGTATTTAAAAATTTCCCCATTTGAAATTGGATCTAACTAATGACCATGGGATCATCCCTTTCATGGACATGCTAGAGATCAACAACAGTCAAATAAATTACCTCCAACAATCTTCCTTTTTGTTTTCAATGATTTTGATGTACAATCATGGAACTTTGTTAGAGTCAACATCTAGCTCTGCTTAAAAGATTTAATGAAGATTGGATGTTTTTTTTGGAAAGTACATGTAATGTTCTAGGTCCTTAACCAAATCATATAAGACAATGTAGATCTATTAAAGAATGCATTCTTTATTGCCATGGTAATCTCTTTTCCTAGTTATGATTTAGACTTGTTGCACAATGGTTATGCAGGTCATTCTGTGAAAATGATGAGTTTGTTCTTTTGTGGTGTGTGCAAGTGTTAGATTGAATATCAAAGGAACTTTTTAATCATTCTAATCATAGTTATAATAGTAGATGAACCTAAATGTGTGTGTGTGTGGAGGTGGGGACATGTTATGTTCTTGTTTAGTCTAAAATTATATATCAATTTGTTTGGTCATTCCACACACTCAAAGGTTTAAATTTGATGTTTGCTATTGTTTTGTGGAAATTAGTTGTTGATGTTATGAGACCAAGACGAGCATCCAAGTAATTTTCACGAACAAGGTTTGCATCTTTCATAATGTCATTAAAAATCAAACTTTTTACCATCAATGATGATGATTGGGTTTTATAACTTTTTGGTCCTCTTACTATTTCTAAGGATCAATCTTATGTTGGACTTCAATGTTTGCTAGAGCAAGCAGAGATTGTGGAATGACCTTTTCAATTTTGGGATGTTGAGGCAAATTACACAATCAAGACAAAATTGGAAAAATTCAACAAGATCGGATTAAAGGTTTTTGTCATCCCAATGACTAATGTTCCATCAGATGGGGCAAAATGACAAAGGGTTGGTACTTTTGGGTCAAGTGGTCATGGAGCCATCAAATAACTCAAGTTGGGCTATGACTTGGACCTATCCATAGAACAAATTCCACCAACATCATCTACAATAAGTGTGGAAGGCAGTTCTATCATTGAGTCAAATTTGAAGTCTATTTTAATCCCACAATAAATAATGGGAAAATACTTGGTTGTAGTTGAAAAGTTGAAAAAGAGCTAATAGGAATATCACTTAATGACCATCTCTAGAGTTTGAAATCTTGGGACCAAAATGATATAGGTATTGTGAAATTATGGTGTGGAGAATGTTGTAAGGAATTTGGAGGAATTAGTGGTGACCATAGTAAGTCCTTTATCAATAATCTCTTTGGAAATTTCAAGAAGAGCCATATAATGTCATTTGTACATGTTTGAAATTAATGTTGAAGAAAAGGTGTACACTTTTCTACCCATCCTCAATTTGTTGTTCCTAAAAGGAAAACCATTTCACTAGAAGAAATCTTGTCCATTCCAACCGTATGGTTATGATTATAGATGCAACTAATGTCCAAATTAACTACTTTCACAACTACAATTGGGTTAATCCTATGTATCATTTTAGTCGTAAATGTGTGTAGTCATATATGTAATTGTTGTAGTCACATATGCAACTATAGTGTTGATATAATCGAATGAAGTTACAAATGTGATTATAATTTATGACTATTACATGTTTGGATGAAAAAGTAAAATGAAAAATCACATTTTTCATCCAATATTGTGGATGGATCCTTGGATGCATGAAAACCTAATTTTTTTCACGATTGGTCATAATTGTTTTGGCAAATAGGGCAAATAATTTTTCCATTTACAATATTTTGATGATTAAATATATGTGGCATCTTTGGAAATATAATATTTGTTTAATAATCAACTTGTGTTTAATTGTTTGTTGGTATTTTGTATTGTTTATTGACATTGACAATAAAAATTATTATATTTTTATTAAACATATTTGAATTATGATCTATTTATAAATATTATATATGATGATTATTTAATTATATTATACATGTAAATTAAATTTTATTGGTAAAATTATAACTTATTATAATCATAATCAAGTATTATATATATTTTAATCAAATAGAAGTTTAAGATGTCTAAAAAATATATCATAAGAATTTTACCATAAATTTAGATAAAATTTATATATTATATTTGTAAAATATAAAACTTAAAATTCTATCAAATTCAATAATTATCTAACATTACTAAATTTCATTTAGATTAAAATATAAAAAACTTATACATCATAAATATTATAACTGACATTTAAAAAAAATATTATTTTTTGAAATGTGATAGATATATTATCCATTTATAAACATGATCTGTGAATTAATTAAAATTATGATATATCATAAACACATTGTATAATTTCTTTTAATGACATGAAGGGTTAATATGTGGGAGATAAATTATTTATTTATTATTAAATATTAATTGTAAAATATTTCTCATTTATAAATCATGTGCTTGAAAAATAAATTCTAGCAAATCATCATTGAAATGTAATTCAATTTAACAAAATTCAGAAAAAAATTATTCAAATTAATGTACATTTTTGGAAGAAAATATATATTTAATCATGTATGTCATTGAAAGTATTTTAAAAATCAACTTTAATTTTTTCCATTTGGACAAATATCAATAAAATATGAAATATTGAAATTGATGTTTATGCAATGTTTAAAGTCAAGTATGGGTTAAATAAAATGCATTGCATTATATTTGCAGATCAAGTGGGGTGGTTTGATGACAAAGGAGTTGATATCCATCCTTGGAGTCTAAAGATCAAACTTCACAAAATACATAGTTGTGGTCAACGATGGTATGTTGACCATATGTCCCTTACATAGTTAGGCTATTTAACCTAGGCTTGGTACCTAGCCTAAGTACCTAAAATATGTGACCTATCTATTTACCTAACTTAGGTTTTTAGCCCAATCTAAGTAGTGACACACGTCAAGAACTCATAGGTTGAAATTTTATGAAAATACCAACAATATAAATTATTATATTGCATTATTTATATAAATATAAATAATCTAATTGATAAATGTGATTTAAAAATATATTAAATCATTTAAGTTTTTTTTATTTAAAAATGTTGCCCAATATTTTATGTAGTCATATCTATAGTCACATAGTCCTATGACTAGTCAATGGATGAAAAATCCTTGGAGTTGCAAATGATATGCAACTACAGGGGTGATTATACATGCCACATGGAGTTTTTTACGATTGGCTATCTTTTGCCACTTGTCTAAGACGATTAAGGTTTGTAGTTGCATGTGTCCATTACGACTAAAAGTTGTCTTTTGCAACTAAAATTGTAGTCATTAATTTCCAAATTTCTTTTAATGTTTATCTTTCAAATGAAGACCATAAGAGGGTTGTTACAGAGGGCATAGGAATTATTGAGTTTATTAATGCACCATTTGCCACAGATGAACTTTTTGTTTTAGTTAGTGATCCAAAATCATTAGACTTGAAAGCATTTTGGTACAAAGTAAGATGTACCTTTTGCAATGATTTCTTTCAACAATGCCCTCCAAAAAAAAAATTGGAAGGAAATTTGAAAAATCAAATGGAAAGGACCAAACAAGCAAAAACAATTGAAGATGCTTTGAGTATGAAGAGCTCTATAACATTAGTTTTATTGACAGGGTAGAAAGGGAACCTTTCAACATCTAGCAAGGGTGTTTCAAAGAACCAAGGGAATTTGTATTGATGACTAAATTCAAACAAATCTACCAATATTGATGTAGAACCTAAAGGTAATATCGATTTTATACTTGGTTCGTTGTGTTGGGGTTATTGGTCAAGGACTTGCAAGTATTCCACAAACAAAATCTTTGAAGTTCATAGCTTATTGCAAGACCCTCTTCCTAGGTCTACATGGATTGCTAAACCTCAAACAAAAGTGGAGTTGAAATTAGGATGTTGAGAGTACAAAATTGATGGTTGTTTTAGACATAAAAACTATCCATGGATATCTAATTTTGATGAACCATTCACTAACCTCACTTGTGATGCTTGCTCCCAAATTCCACAGAAACCTGATTTTAGAAAAAAATGTAATTCATAAAGATGTAGCCATTGTAAAGAAAGGTGCCAAGGGAACAAGGTTTGGTAGGAGGCTAAGGTCCTTGTCTATTCATGAACTATCTGCCCATAGTCGTGCCATTTGTAAAAAACATCGAGCTGCCAAGTTTGTGCCTTGGTATCAAAAGGGCAAGGTTGCCCAGTTGAAGATGTCTAGGCCATCATTGAAAGTTAGTTCACTTGAATGTTTAAAGAAAAAAGATGTGTTTCAATTTTGTAGTAATATATTGCTACCCATCGCACAAATGTTTTTGGTGGGAAACTTGCCTTGTGGGATTTTCTAAAAGATGTTGCAGGAAATTTAAATTGGAACAAAAAAGGTTACAAGTGGAGTATGAATAGCAAAGGCTTTGCCCAAATTATGAAGATGTATGGTGGGCAATGCATGTGTGATTTCTATCAACTAAACTTTGCTAGACCAAACTAAAAGGTAATAAAGAAAGCTAACAAAAAAGGTGTGCAATTTGTACTTGGTGAACATGTTGTTATTTTCAAATGTGTAGTAGAGATTTATAAAGAGGCAAAATAAGTTCATAACATTGGTGGACCTATCCCTATTATACTGGATGAAAATGAAACTTAAATCAAGTCTAAAGTTTGATGGGATTTTAGAGGTGATAATCTAATTGGATTTTGTGGTGCGAAAGAAAATCATTGTTATGTGATTAATTTCAATCATGTTATTGGAATTGGAGAGGTCGGGTATAACATTGTCCTTGAAGCTTTCACAAATAACAAAATTGCAAGTTTTGCATGAGTCATGATTGTGAATCCTTTGCATGAAAAGTTGCCAAGATTGGTTCTTGTTGTGTGTTGTAGTTGTAATTGTTTCAATGTTAATTAGGTTTGGCAACAATGGGGTGTTATAGATGTCTAATGGAAGTTAGAATGTTAAGCCATTATGGGACCATTGTTGGGCATGCAAGTGACAGTGACAATTGCAAACACTACTTAATGCTAGTAGATTATACCATACAACAAGGTTTTCATTTGAAAATTGAATGACCAAAGTCGTTGATGTCTATTGGACTAAATGAGGTTCAAGATGTTTGGGGTCTTCATGACCATGATTACATTCGCAATGGTAAGAAACTTATCAACCCATAGGATAATCCAATGAAGTCCCTACAGTTAAGGGCAAAAATTTGTTTTCTTGAACATATTGGTCTAGTGTATAACAAATGTACATTTGATCAACATGGTCTATGACTTGGGGACATTCAAAGAATTGATAGACAAAATTGGGTTTCTACTCAAAGGATTTCTTAATTAAAGGTTCAAAATTGTTTGAAAATGTTAAAAAGTTGTGGAGATATTCATCAAGAAAGGACACTAGGTGTCGCAACCCCACTTAGAGGGAAGTGTGAGGTCGCCACTCACACTCCCGAAAATGGGATTTGGGAGTCCTCTGGGACTTTCAAAAACTCAGAACTCGATTGTAAGGGTCAAAAATCTCGCATTGAGGTGTTTTTTATACCATTGGAAAGGTCTCGGAGTGTAGATGTCCAAAATGGCCTCGCATGAACCATTTGGACATTTGCAGCACGTTATGGTCGAAAGAAGGGGGCCGAATTGACTCCCAACCACTAAAAATCGGGAATTGACTCGATTCTGGTCTGTGCAGGTGGAGTGCAACACATCGATGGAAAGTTCTCAAGGAGATCTACAAGTTTGCTTTAGACCTTGTCCCAATCAGAGGTCGGGGCAAGAAGTTATGAACGCCCAAAGTCTCAAGAGTCCAAACCGAGACAGTTTCAGGATTCCACTTTGGGAGTCCCGGGAAAAAGTGCCATTTGGATGCAAGTGTGGCAGAGAGACGCAGAGAATACTATATGGGGGAAGGTGGTGGCTTCCCCTGAGTCTGGGCCGTGGTGAGTCGAGTGAGTTTAAGGTTGCCCGTGGCTTGTCCCAACACCAAGAGTGTGCATAATGAGTTTTAACTAACTTGTTGGTTGGTTTTGGATGCAAGACTGAATAACTAAATAGCTTGTCCCTTTTCCTAGTCTAATCTCGGAGTTTTCATCACACCCCTCTCACCCCCTTTAGTGTTAGAAGCTGGGAGCGGCACCAAGTTCTAACCATTTTTGTTTTTTAGCATAGTTGGACCCTTTTTGGGTCTAACAAGGAACTTGGGGGCGCATCACTAGGTACTAAGTTGTATTTGAGAATACTAGTGTGAACCTGGTGCATAATGCACCTGTCGAGCTTCCCCCGCCCGGTCTTTCCCCGCCCGTGCCCCCCCCGCCCGTGCTGGCCCCCCCCCGCCTCGTGCTTCACCGGGCTCTCCCTTCCCCCGCCCCCCAAAACACTCCACAGGGAACGGGAGCCAATGGGATTACGCCAGAGAGGTAATGAAAGTGAAATGACTTCAGAGAAAAAGAAATAAGTAAAAGATAAATAAAAGACAACAACAATGGTCCATCAGCTGTCAGTTGAGTAATAACTGTCACAGAGATCGAAATTCCTCAACTTACCCGGGCCCCCCCCCCTTCTACAAAGTACATGACAGGGAATGGGCAGTGACTGGAAAGAATTTCCAGACACTGCCCGGACAAACAGACAGACATACACTATAGCTTTAATATATAAAATGGGGTGAATGCATGGTATGGTGGTTCATTTTTAGCAAATGTTCCATTCCATAGGAGTCCATAAATTTTTTGATAAATAACATGGTTACTTGTTTACCATAACTTATGATTATAATCATTTATAAATTAATGTTCATACATTTGTGAACATTCATATTCTATTTTTAAATTTAAATAAAATGATGATGACGTTAGCTGTTTTGTTGGATGCAATTTTTATAAAAATCATAATACTTAAATTTTTTTTTTATAAAATCCATATAAATAATGGCCACTTTAGATATTTCATAATCAAACACTTTTAGAACAAAAAAATTGAAAAAAATAATAATTTGTAACTCACAAAGACTTATGAAAATAAGGTCAAATTTTAACCATTTTAAATTCCATACAAAAATATTTGTTAAGGTTTTCAAAAAAAATTGTCCCATATATATGTTATTTATTCCATTTTTTAACATATATTTAGTAACTAAAAATCAATTAAATCAAAATTTACTATGAACACATTGATGTTATACCATTGTAGTTAAGAAATCAGTCCATACATTGTCCCATTTTATAAGTTGTAATTCAAGTAGCTTAAGTCATTGTTGGCTATAACTTTTTTCACAAAGCTTTGCCATTCCAATCCTTCAAAACTCGCCAAAGGATTTCATAAGTTTTGTCAAAATTGAAATAACCAATATTCACATACACAATGCAACCTGAAATAGCCAATACACCACCCCTCCAAGGGGGGGAAATAGCCATATGTTATTTCTAATTTCTTTTCTGTATAGTCAGTCAAAAGATAACCAGGCATACGAGTGTAGCCACCTGAGTCATTAGCTCAAGCACACAATAGCCACTAGGGCCACTTTCAAGAATCCTTGAAGAAAACACTGGTAGGTAGGCAGGCAAGAGTGTAGGTAAGTATGATAGTCGGTAGGATTGCGAGGAAGCCGGAACTATGTCGGACAACGTGGTCCTGGTCCTGGTCCTGGTCCTGTCCTGACGTTCATCATTGCAGCAACCGCGGTAAGGACTGGTGGGCCGGTGGTGGATTCCAGCGTACCCACGAAGGAAGTCGTCTTGGTCCTGATCTGGAACTGGAACACACATGACGCGGCGCCATCAACGCTTGGTGAAGGAAGGATTATTGTGCGCGCAGCCCCGCGTGATGAGTTCTCCTCGCTCTCTCTCTCTTTCTCGGTATCAGAGAAGATCACCACAGCTTGTGTAGTATCTTCTTCTTCTTCTTCTTTTTCTTCCTCTTCTTCAGGGTATGTGTTGTTTTTTCCCTAGTGACACATGCAAGAAAGAATGGGTAATAAGCAGATCCGTTTGCAGCTCTAGTAGTAGCCAGCTTCCAGCGAGCCTGGGACTTTGGTGATTGTGCAATAGCAGATGAAGAAGAAGCGCTGGGTGATAGTTTGTGCTCATGGATTGGTAGCATTGCTGCTGCACCTGGATCTCTAGAATTTTACTCCACAGCGCATGCGCAGAGAGAGAGAGAGACAGAGACAGAGAGTCGACCGTGAAGCTTGGTCCCGTGGGTAATAGTGCACCAGATGGGTGAGGAACTGGACAGAGCTGCACGGGGCAGGGAGTTGATTGATGACCAGCCAGGAAGGAGAAAACTACGGGAGCTCATTGCCGAGGAGATGGCATCAGAGCGGAAAGCTGGTGGCAACGCGGCTAATCGTAACAACGTTGGGAGCTCTCGGCTGACAAGAGACCAGCGACGAAGTCCTACTGGCTCAAATGCAGTTGAGGCGGAATCCTGTAGTACGGCGGGGTCGAGGAGAGATTCATCTGAGCGACGAAGTGCAACGAGGGTCGGGGGATCAGAGATAGGTGCACAACTGAAGTCACCCCCGGTGCTCCGGCAGAGTTTAGGGTATGGATCCTCCAAAACCTGTCATATCTCAGAGAAGAATTTACAAGCTGCCAATCCAAGCAATAGCAGTAAGGCCAATTTGCAGCTTAAGTTGCAGGAAACAAGGCGGCCTCAGGAGCGGCAGCAGCATGTTGAGCTGCAGCAGGAATTGGACAGCAATGGATTATTGACGCGAAAGAGACGGGGGACGCAACTCAGATTACTCAGTCCGCAGGATCTCATGATCCCTCAGAACAACCTCGTGGAGTGCTCCAGTGAAATTGCATCTCTCAAAGAAGTGGAGGATTTGAGGAAAAGAATTGTGGATCTGGAGGAGCAATCTGCAGCAGCGTTAGGAGCCAAGGCGCAATCTTTAGCTGGTTTGCAGGAGACTCTCAAGGGAAAGGACCGTGAAATCGCGTCTCTAACAGAGAAACTCCAGCATTTGGAGACAAAGATCATGATGGGTGATGATCCTCCGCAGAAACAGCAACATTCTGCTGCTGCAGCAACTGCAACAGCAGCGGATGGTGGCTCTTACAAGGATGATGATACTGCACCTTCTCCTAAAATCCTTCAATCCGCGACCAGAGGAGCGAAGGAAGCAGCCAACAGCTTCACAAAGACGTTCATTCGAACGATGACGCAGATCCAAGACCCCCAAAATCGCAAAACCCTAGAAGATCGAATACTGAAGGAATCAGGTGACCTTTCTCTCTCCAGCAAGAGCCACTGGAAGTTCCTGGTTCAAGCTTTCATCTGCCGCCGTCTTTACGCAGGCTTCGAGAACGAGAGCTTCAATATCGACAGCTGCATGTCTACTAACAGCTGGGATGTTGAGCAGTACAGTCAAGATAGTTTCAAGCAGTTCCAGCTCTACAGGAGAAACATCAACACAGTCTCCATTCTCGTCAACAATCAACCGCACGACAACTATCTCCGCCAATTCTGTTTCCACAAGTTCCAAACCGTAGTGGATGAGCAAACGGAGCTGCTTCTTTTCAGCAACACGCATCATTCCGCCAAGATCCATCGCCACAGACTTCACCCTGCCACCGAATTCTACAGAAGCTTTTGCAAGCTTGCCGTTTCCGTGTGGCTGTTACAAAGGTTAGCGTTTTCTTTCAACAACCCAGCAAGGATCTTTCGAGCATGTCCAGGCCAAGCTTTTGACTCCTCGTTCATGACTTCAGTGGTCCCTTGGAACTCGGAAGATGAAGAAGACGACAACGACGCTGCTGCTGCTGCAGATTCATCTGGCACCACGTCCGCCGTTGTGGGGATCATGCTTCTTCCCGGATTTAGGGTTAGCAAGAGCATCATCAAAACCGAAGTATACTTGGTGCAAAGTGACAAAATCCACTCCTCCAAGTGAAAGATAGCCCTTGATGCAATCAAATAACTCAATCCCTTGTGCATTCTGAACCCATGTTGTGATCTTCCTTCTTAGAATTTTTTCTTTTTAGGGTTACCAAGAGCATCATCAAAACCCAATTATATATAGTGCAAAGAGTGAGAGAAAATCCTTGATGCAATAAATAACTCCATCCCTTGTCCATTTTGAAACCAATTTGGGATATATTCATTTTTGTGATCTTCCTTGTTGGAATGTTTGCCTTTTAGGGTTAGCAAGAGAATCAAAGAAATATCCTAGAATAATCGATTGTGCATTTGGGAACCAATTTGAGGTACCCAAATTGTGTTTTTTTAGAACATTTACTTTTTAGGGTTAGCTAGAGAATCACGTATGTATATGCCCTAGTGAATGGAATTGACCCCCCGCCACCCCACCCCCCCCTCAGGATGCATTGATAATACTGTTGAGGAATTCAGTGTAGGGTAATGGGCTGGCAGCAGGGCATTAATGCCCTGCGTAACGGCCAAGGGAGATTAGTACAGCAATCCATACGGCCAGGGTGAACCAGCACCTACTTACACGGGTACCCTCACCTTCTTGAGCGAGGCCTCTTAAAGGGTATATTAATCCTGGGAAATGTTAAATTTGGACTCAGAGACCCTGATTTTGTCTGAGAACCAAATATTTCTAACATTTAGAAGCTGCCCAAAAAACTTTGGGATTTTTACCATAGTACCGGTAGAGGTGCTGGTTCACCCAAGGCAGCCATACTGGTCTGCCCTTGGTGCTAACTCCCAATCCCTTTTGTGCAGGGCAGCAGCAAAAACCATACTTGTTCATGGGTAGTTCACTGGTTCATAGGTTCAAAAGCAACTTTACCCACAATTTGCATCGCCATATCAAATGTGTACCAAGAACCCATCTTTTACAAGGTATGGTTTTAGCTGCTGCCCTGCCTTGCACTATCCCAAAATGGGTTGGGAGTTTGGTGCCAAGGCTGGCGTGCACTGTGTGGGGGCGCAATATGCATTGCCCTGCACCAAGGTTATTAGTTGTTAAGAACAAGAAAGTTTTCGCTGGCTGCAGAATGCAATCCCTGGCTACAATCTAACATGAATTGTGGACAAGGTGTGTAGTTCCTCTGCCAGATGAAGCTCATGGCATTGAATTGAATGTCAGGATGTTTACCTTCACATGAAGTATTACTTACATATGTCTTTGTTAGAAGTGTTGTAAACCTTAACAAACCTCATTTCCCCACACCAGTTGGAAGCTCAAGGCATTGAATTGATGTCAGGATTTTATCATTGCACATGCATGAATATCATGTGGAAATTGTAATGAATACTTTCACATAAGTATTACTCATGTATGTCCTGTAAGAAGGATTGTAAACCTAAACATTCCCCATTTCTCTTGACCAGCTGAAGCTCATGGCATTTAGTTGAATGTCAGGATGTTCTCATTACACATGCATGAATAATACCATGTGGAAGTTGTAATGAGCTATATGAATGAATACCTCTTCACATAAGTATCACTCAATATGTCTTGTAAGAAGTTACTATCGTAAGACTAAACAAACCCCATTTCCCTCGACCAGCTGAAGCTCATGGCATTGAATTGAATGTCAGAATGTTCTCATTACACATGCATGAATACTATGTGGATGTTCTAATGAGGTGTATGAATGAATACCTTCACACACATGTATCACTTGATATGTCTTCTGGCTTGAGTGACCCAGCACGCACCAGTGCACCATCCAAAAAATCCCGTTCTGGGATTTCATGGATGGGATGAACTGTCCCCCAGGGGTCAGTTTACCTGGTCAGTATTTTTTTTTCTTCTGGTCCTTTTTTTCAGCCCAATTTCTACTCCTTAGCTCAGTTTTTTTTTTCTGGGGACAGTTTTTATTCCACTTTCTTTTTGGCCCACCCTTGAATCAAAGTTTTTTTTGGGAAGCTCCTACCTACACCCAACCTACTTAACCTACTTATCGCCCTTCTTCCTACCAACCCAACTCCCTCCCTCATACTGCTGACCCCTCCCCACCCTGCCATTTGCACTCACTTCCAGCACCCACTAGTGCTCTTCTCACCACCTATCGCCAGACAAGTGAGCTCCACCATCACCATCCTAAGAGAAGCTTAGGAGCTCAAGAGCAAGGCAAGACGAGCTTAGGAGCTTCAACATGGTGGCAAAAGGCAAGCTCTTGTCGTCTCCTCTTTTTTTTGAAATATTTTTTCTTTTCTTTTTTTGTTGTGAAGAAGATGACGATAGTGTCACCGTCATCTTCTTCCTTTATTTCTTTTTCTAAAAATAGGATGATAAAAGAAGAAGACAACGGCACCATTGTTGTTGTCTTTTCTTCTCTGTCTTTTGCTATAAAGAAGACAATAACGATGGTGTTGTCATCTTCTCTTCTCTATCTTTTGCTACAAAGACTGTGATGGTGCCATCATTTTCTCATCCCTTTGTTTTGCTATGAACAAGAGGATGACGACAGCATTGTGTGCCGTCATTGTCTTTTTTTTTTTGCTACGAAAAGGACAACGACAACACCGTGTGCAGTCGTCTTCCTCTTATGGTGTTGTCTTGCAAGACCACATGAAAAAAAATGATGAACAATGCACAGTTGTTCATTGTCTTTTTTTTTCACAACGATAACATTGTTGTCACCATCTTTTTTTTTTGTTGCAAGGAAGAGGACAACAACACCACGTGTCGTGATCATCCTCTTATAGTGTTTTGCAAGCCAAAAAAAATTGATGATGACTTAGCAGTTACGCTACTCGTTGTCGTTCCGGTGTTGTTTTGCAAGAGCGTGTAAAAAGAAAAATGATGAGTAGTCAAACAGTTGCATTGCTTGTGGTCATTGTGGTGTGGTCTTGTGAGAACAAAAGAACGATGATGAGCATGGTGTTGGCATTGGTGTTAGTTGCTAGTGTTAACTAAGTATGGTGTTAGCACTAGCAATTTATTTTTTTTGGGTATATAAAAAAAAATTATTGTTGTGTTTGCATTAGATGTAAACTTAAACAAGAACAAGGAATAGTGGAACAAATTAGCAAGTTTCAACTAAAGATGGCATGAAAGGTGAAGGAGATTTGGAAGTAGGGGTGGTGGGACAGGAAATGCAAATATCAACTGAAGATGTGGCTACATTGGTTGCTCCCAAAATTGTTCAGGAATAAGTGCAAGCGAGTGGGGATGTTGGAGAAGCATTTGCTACAAATGCAGATAAAATTGAGGTAGATTTGGAGAAAACTATTTTGACGATAGAAAAACATGAAAATGTAGTTCTTATTCTAGTGCTAAAGGAAGAAAATACAAATAAGGATGTTGAACCTCATGCCCAAATAGATGGAGGTGATATATTAAACTTCCTTTATAATTTATTGCCCCACCCATCCTCTCAAGTGGAGAGGATGGGTGGGGTTTTTTTTTCATTTTTTTTGTTGCAATACCTTCATTAATTTTACTCCTTAAACCCCACCTTCCTTCTCCATGTGAGAGGGTGGGTGGGGCATTTTTTTGGGTGAAGTTTAACAATACCCCAAGCCTTTGTAGGTGATTTTTAAAATCTAAAATTAGCTTTTGAACATTGGGTTTTGGTAATAACATCATCTTGTGTTTTGGATCTTTCATCTTTCTACCCAATACCTTCACCTTGTGTTTTTTATCTTTGTTCTTTTATGCAATACCCTCATCCTTACGTTTAAATCTTCTATTTATTTATGCAATACCTTCATTGTACATGGGCTAACCTTCATCCATAATGTTAATTTTCTTTTTTTTTTTTTTTTTTTTTTTAATATGTGTTTGCCCCTCCCTTGGTTGCCATAAAAGGTGTCCGTTGGGCAAGGGATGGGCCCAAATTTGCTTGTAGGGTTGATGGGTGTGATGCATCCTATACAACTAAGTACAATTTGGTATGACATTTGCGGGCACACAATGTGGTTATGGAATCAAGTAATCCCAAACACCCATTTATTTAGGAAGAAACCCTGAGGAATCAAGATCATGCAGCCATGAATGTGTGGGTCTTGAATAACCGCTTGGTTCGTTTCCATTGCAATGAGCAAAAGGCCATTGCTCGGGCTAGGAGGTGTGCATTCTTAGAATGGGATAGGCTCCAAAGTGATTTACAATACACACCTAAAGTTCCTAAGCCCACACTTGTCAAGCTAACCTCTAGCCACATTCTTTGACTTTTTAACATGACTACATGGGGTGTGGGGGCCATCCCTCTCAATGTGCAAGCCAAGTTGGAATGTGATGAGGACCTTGCATTTGTGATTCGAATAACTCAAACCAAGTATGCAAAGGTGTTCAAAGCGCTTAGATGGAACACGATTGGAAGTCTACATCGAATAAAACGGTCTTACATAAGGAAATTAACCTCTTTACACAATACTTTGATTCAAAAGTGATTCATGGTTAACAAGTTTTTAATAATGCCATAATTAATTTGCTTTGAATTCTAGGTTTTAGGTTTCATATGTAATACTTATTGTATTATATTGTTTGTTGTAAGGTTCAAGGCACCACTAGGGAGGTGTTTGTGGTTAATGTTGTGGATGCATCATTAGCCAATTACAAAGTATTTACGTGATGGCACACCCATGATGCAAAGGTTACATTAACATGGTATAGGAGGGCCAATGGGATCCCATCCCCCTTCAATAGTGACACAAATTATTTTATCCCATAGTTTATTTCGCTTTTGATTAAGGTGTTGTTTTGGTCTTTAGGTTTTAGGGTAACAATTTATTTTTGAGGCAACCACATATTTATAAGCCCATATTTACCGTTATGATATGTTCCCCATTTTAAAGCCAGGGTTGTTTTGGACTTGGGCATTTTTTGCACATTTTTGTAACACATGTCACCCATGTTTTTTTATTTAAGGCAATTTACTTTCATTTTACACCATCTTGTGTTAATAATTAGAAATATTTTCTCACATATTCTTATATGTATGCTTAATAAAATATCAAAAAAATGATTTTAGTCTTGCACTCAAACCAAAAAATCTTTCTTTACCCCCAAAAATAAGAAGTTCAAACCTAAAAGGAAAGTAATACCCTTAAGAGGGTATTTTGTAAACACCATGGATTGAATTATTTTTGTTAAGGCTCTTAAAGGGGTATTGCTTGCACCTACAATTATTCAATGCACGTACAATACCCCTATTCGGGTATATTATAAATCCTTTGGGCTCCATAACATATTTAAAGAATCCTATAGGGCTATTGCATAGCCCTAACGAAACTTTAAAAAAACACAATACCTTTTTGGAGATATTTTATAAGCATTATGGAGAAAATTATTTTGGTCCAAGCTATTGGAGGGGTATTCTTTGTGCCCAAAATTATTCAATGCATGTGCAGTACCTCTCATAGGGTATATCAAAAATCTTTTGGGCTCCATCACATATCTATTGAAACCTAGAAAGGTATTGCATAGCCATACCAAAACCTAAAAAGAAAACAATACCCTATTGCAAACATGATGGGTTCAATTATTTTGGTTCAGGCTATCGGAGGGGTATTGCTCGTGCCCAACATTATTCAATTCACATGCACTATCCCTCTTCAAGTATCCCATAAAACCTTTGGGTTCCATAACATATCTTTTGGAATTTGAAAGGGTATTACAAAGCCTTAGCAGAACCTAGAAGGAAAGCAATACCCACATCATTTTGCAATAATATTATAAACCATGAAACAATTTTTTTAAAAAAAGATACTTATTCCATGCACATTATATCATGTTAAACATATTGATTCAAGTAATTGAGGGTATTGTAAAGTTCTTCACATTGATGGTAGAATTTCATTTGAACAAAATTATGGGATTTAAATACAATACTTTCATCATGTTGGGATATTTGCATTCACCATGAAACTTGGAGGGGTATTGCATAGCCCTACCAAAACCTAAAAGAAATACAATACCCTGTACCATATTGTGACAATATCATGAACCATGATACAAATGAGGGTATTATCAAGTTGGTCACAGTGATGGTAAAAGGTATTGAAATTATCACTAAAATGAAGGTATTGTAGTTACACTTCAAAGCTTTGTTGAAGTAAACTTTATACCATCAATGTGGCAGATATTGTAATACTTTCATTTACATATACCAACAATTTTGCATTCATCCATTAAACAATTCTTACCATTTATGAGTTTGAAAATGTCTTTCAACTATATTTAATTTTTATTTAAAATTTCTAAAATAATCATTAAGATATTATATGTATAAGAATGAAAAATTAATAATAAATCCACACATTAATTAATTAAGTGTATCATTATTTGATATATTATAAAATAAATTTTACATGAAGGTAAGAAAATACATTGACTAAACATACATAATGTTAGGTGCTTATATTTCAAATTTTAATTAAAACCTTGATTCTAAACCTTAAACCCTAAACCTTGATTGAAGGAACTCAGGGTTCTCAATAAAGGATTTTTTTATGTTCCAAAAATAAATAAAAATAACGAGGATGACTTTGTTGATGCTAAGGTTGATGAGAGATGCCTATGGCTTGCTTGGCAATATTGATCAATGATATAATGCATTGCTATGTTGTAAAAAATTCCAACTGCATTTTGGAATTAGCATAATTCAATAATGCAGGAGGTCTCAACTTTGTAAGGAGGAGACAACAAATGGAGCTGGCAAGTAAATTTATGCAATACCAGATTCTATGATCATTAGAAATCATTTACAATGTACCATTGCCTAAAGAAGGGGGAGCATCTAGTGTTTACTCTTGTTAAAATGATTGCTTTGGTGTTCATATCTTTGATGAATTTAGTTTTGAGAATGAAATCCTTAAATATTTATCAAACCTAAGGCAACAACTTGATTTTATTCAATTAGGGCAAGATGATGACATCATTGAATCAGTGGTATTTGAAAAGAAAAAACCACATGGAGATGGGATGCATGAAATGGAGCTTGGGCACATTCACCTAATGTCTAAAATGATTTTAGTACTAGTATTTGATCAACAGAAACAAGTTTAGTCACATGAGGTAACATATAAATCATATGCATGAAGGACATGATTTCTATTAGCCATTTCACCAACTACCTGATGCCTAGGTCTTTTCCTAGAAAATCAACTCCATTTTTTTATCAAAACATTAATTTGATGATCTGGATGGTGAATATCTTAAAATAGTTCCACTACTAGAAAAACACCATTTTTGCAACTATCTTATGTAATTGGTTTTCAATTGCAATTGACACTTGCAACTGAAAATTAGCCCAGTTGCATCTGATAGTCCGTATATGACAAGTACATACGATTGGGTTATACGGTTTCACCCATATTCTAGACTAACAATTGTAAGTGCGACTGCATGCAACTATCACTAGAAGAAAAACATGTATTTTCAATTGCTCTTTGCGACTAAATTTTAGTCGCAAGAGACATTTTGCAACTAAAATCCTTTTAGTCGCCTAAGACAAGTCGCATGTGAAAACTAGTCGCAAATGACAAAGAGTATAAAGTCAACAAA
>Ga0116229_10002927_pt1 | contig 27939 bp, 12 predicted proteins | sample S1TSphgellanicum_3_FD_87313 | JGI IMG/M metagenome (GOLD analysis project Ga0116229, IMG submission 87313) | Host-associated microbial communities from peat moss isolated from Minnesota, USA - S1T2_Fc - Sphagnum magellanicum MG | ecosystem: Host-associated > Plants > Peat moss > Unclassified...
CAACTCTTCCTAGTCCCATCCCGGAGCTCCAACCCGCCCCTCTACCCCTCAAAGGGTTGTGAGCTAGGGAGCGTGCTCCGACTCCTCCTTATTCTGCTGCTTTCTACTTGGGCTCACATTTGAGTCCTTTGAGGAGTTGGGAGTGCATCAGTAGAAGTTCAATTGGAAACATAATCAAAGACCTGAAAATAAAACACTTCCTAGAGTTCCATGAACTAAAGAGATTCAAATTAAGGCATCAAACTTAAAATGTTGGAAGTTCAATTGGATTCAAGTGGACCCACATAATCAAATACTTGAACCTTAATTAACTAAATAGGTCGAGTTCAATTGGAAGCACAAAAAATTAAAAAATACCCTTAGAGTTTCAAACACTCAAAAGAAGGCACAGAAGTTTATTTAGGCATTATGAATATACCTTGAGTGCACCCACAAAGTCAGAAAGGCAAACTTTAAATGATTAAATAGGTCAAAAGTTCAACTAGAAAACACCAAAAAAAAAACCCCTTAAAGTTTTGGACACTCAAAAAAAGGCACCAAAAGCTCATTTGGGCACAATAAAAATACCTTTAGTGCACTGATAGAATATGAAGCTTAAACTCTAAATGATTGAATAGGTTAAAAATTCAATTGGAAGGACAAAACTAAGAAAAAAACCCTAGAGTTTTGGACATTCAAAACAAGGCATCAGATATCATTTGGGAATTACATTTGAAATAAAGTGTACCCATAAAGTCAAAAACCTAAACCCTAAGCTCATGAAGTGGTCAAAAGCTCAATTAGAAACACAAAGTTTATAAAACAAACCCCCTAGAGTTCTTAGAACTTTAGACCTTCAAAATAATTGGTTGAAAGCTCAATTGAGCCATCAAAGATGAATGAAAGTAGGCAATAGCTCACAGACTTGAACCATAAGTGCATGAAAGGTCAGAAGTTCAGTTGCAAGCACAAATTAAAGAAAAAAAAACCCCATAGTTCCATGAACTTTGGACCTTCAAAATAAGTGATTAAAAGCTCAATTAGGGCATCAAAGATGAATTGATTGGACCCACAAAGTTAGAGAGTTCAACCCCTAATTGACTTAAATGGTTAAAAGTTCAATTGGAAGCACACAAAAAAAATCATCAAAGTTCATGGAGGCTCAAAATTGAAGTGGCCAGAAGTTCAATTAGGGCATTAGATTTGGAATTAAGTGATCAGATTTCAATTGAAATGGACCCACAGAGCTATAGAAGGTTAAGTGGCAAGAAATTCAAATGCATGATCACATAAGCCATTCATACAAAACCTAAGAATTGTAGAACAATATGAAGCTCAAATAGGTAGTCAAAAACTCAAATTGTTTATGGTATAATCCATTCATACATAGCCTTTGAACTCGCAAGTTCATTTACAAAATTGACAACCAACTTGTATTGACAAAAATCAAAAGTTGTTTTGTTTTTTGGGTTCCATCAAGTTTTGCATATGCAAGCAATACTTGAGGCATACCATTTCAAATTGCAATTGCTCTTTGAAAGAACACCTTTTAAGACATAACCATTTAACAATCTTACAATAAAACAAGTTTTTTTTTTACAACCTCAAAAGCTTGCCATTCTAAGCTGTAACTTATAAATGCTTGCCATGCCTTATTTATGCGATGTAGTTGCCATAACATAGATGGGTTTTTGTGCAAATGCAAGCATGCTAAAAATTTCCTAGTGATTATTTCATCACTAAAAGGCAGTTGTAAGCTTGAGTTGATAGAAATCTAAAGCTCCACTTTAAGGTTCTGATAAGGTCTAGGCAATAGCTTCCATTTGAGTGATTGGAAAAACCAATAATGAAGGAGTTTTTGCACTGATTCACAACTTGATGTAGAACATAGAAACATACGACAATGCTAGAAGAAATGCTCCATAAAGAGACAAATCATGAATGTGACAATCGTACAAAAATTCGGCATTTTCTTCCTGGGCATGAAACATGCTCTCAAACAAGTTCAATAAAAAATGCTAACCTCACTGGCAAAAATCTGGAAATGCAAAGTTTTGGGTTATGCAAAAATTGTTGAAAGTGTCTTTCCCTCCCTTCTACTTTGCTTGCACTGAAGCTCCAATTGACCCTTACAACAATCCTTCGAAATGTAAAATGCCTAGGCTTTCGACACTTGACCACTTCACTTATTGCCTTACTATATTTATCCTTATGCTCCAATGCAAGCACTCACGTTTAAAGAATAAGTATTTTGCTCAAATGCATACAAGCAAGCTCTGGTTATTGAAAATGAGAAGAGTGAAAGGTCCCAAGCGAGTGAAATTTCGAGCATAAAAAATTGCATTGATGGGCACAAACTTGGGACCAAACTCATTTGACCCTCAGTTTCCATCCAAAATCGAATTTGGCACCCCGTTCAACCCCTTTGTATTTTTTTCATGCCCAATTTCGGGTTTCATCCCCTATTCTAGCCAAGCTGGAGTTCATGTGCCCTCTTTCAACGACTTTACGGATAACTTTATTGCCTTTAAGTTTGTGGCACTTGATGTACATAAATAAAACCAACTTAAGGTTGCATACATGGAAATGATGGATGTAAGTGTGAAAAATACTTTGAATGCATGGAGTTGAACATGGGTACCATCTAACATTAAGGAATGTGCAAAACATTGGGGTGAATAGCAATTAAATAATTGCCTTCAAAGTTTGTCTATGCACATTTTTCATTTCTTGAAGAAGACTTGGTCCAATACGATCTATAAAGATGGCAATTCAATTTTTTATGTGATTTGAATATTTTATGATATGCCTGGAATTGAATAAGAATATGATGATGTTTGCAAACTAAGCAACACTATATTTGGGATCCATTGGATTCCAAATAATATTCCCACACAAATCTATTGTTCCTTGCGGAATCACACTTGAGAAAAGTGTGGAAGAGGTACCATTGAATTATATGAGTGATCCTTCACAAAGAATAAAATAAATGATCAAGTTGAAAAAATTATATTACTTTTTTACCCCAATTTGAAACAACAACAATAGAGTCAAGGGAACAAATAAAAGTTGTTAATGACTTTGGTGGCATACAATTTTGTTCACTCCTTTTGTTCAAGTGTGATTTTTATGCTGTGAAAAGGGAATTAAAAGGGACTTTCCATTCAAATAGACTTTCTACACCAATTGGTAGATAAAAAGATTGAAGACATAGGTTCTTTGATGCCTTTGGATTGATTGGAACTAAAATGTGCTTGCAAGTTGTTTTGGGTTTGCAACTGAAAGTATGGTTGGTTTATACAATGAACTTTTACCAAAATCCCAAACCACCAAGCCAATCACCCAAATTCTCACTGCCAAAGAATTTGATTTGTAATAACAAAGAAAACAAAATCATGAGAAAAACAATGATACAAAATCAGGGCATTCAAAGCTTCACCCTAGATGATCACATAATTGAGAACAATTTTAAATCATGGAGGATATGAATGACATAATCAATGATTGAAGTTTGCACCCCCTTAATTTATAAGTAGCTTTTCTCTTTTCTCTAAAGTTTGAAGAGAACTGAAAGAGAAAAGACTCGAGTAAGCACAACCCATTCACGGATTTGTTCGTTATCATGTTCCCAACGAAATGAAATACTATGGAACTCTTCCTCAATGCAGTGACAGTCCTTGCCACTGTCCTCTGAACCTTACCTGGCTGCCTGCTCCCCCAATGTTGCACACGTTCCGAGAACTATGGCTTTAGCATAGACAAAAATACCCCAAAAAAAGGAAAGAATCTGGAGTTTGGACTTCATCTCTTACAAAACTCATTTCCTTGTTTATTTATGAGAAACTTTTCTATATGCTTAAGCATCTTGAGTCAAAACTAGTCTTGACCAAAACAAATATCCTCCCCTAAGTACCCTTTCTCCCTTCCTTTTTGGGTGGGTCTGTGAATTTTGCACATGTATCTTCTTGCACTCCAGGATTTACTACAAACAAAAACTGCCCAATTTGCAAAGATAACCTGGGGTTCTTCACCTCTTACAAACTCATTTCCTTACCTACCCAGGATTGTTCTATCCCCTAAACATCTCCAGAACCACTTGATGCCCATGGTAATGCTCCCACCTTAACAGTCTAAGACCAGTTACAACCAATGTTGGGTGGGTACCCGATTTGGCAGGTTAGAACTCTTGGTTTGGGTTACATTTAGTAAAACACAAACTGGAACAGGTCTGATTTTGGAACAGGTAATTTAATTTAATTTATGCTGAAATGGTAAAGGTACTATGGTACTCATCAGTTCTGGTTTGTGATAACCAGAATTGAGTCTGATCTTCAGAATGGGAACTAAAGCCCGAACCATAATTTATTTTTATTTTTTGAAGAACCAGACATGAGTCTGATTCCAGTTTGTGTGGAACTGGAACTGGAACCAAAACCATTCTAATTTATTTTTTGGAACAGGAGGGTAAAGGACCGGCCAACACTGGTGACAAGTTACAACCCACTTTTTTTTTTTTCAGATTCGTCTTCCTGTGGTGAGTGTGTGATTGCCAAATGGTGCCAAGAACTGAGGCGGTGGTGTCATTTGCAACCCATTCTTAGTCTGGAAAAAAGGGAAAAAGAAAAGAAAAAGGACCCCCCAGTAGGCTCACCGATTTCTCTCGTAGGTCACTGTAGATAGAGAGAGGGCATAATAACCTGTGCACAGAAAGCTGATTGCCTTTATTCGCTGTCAAATTAGCTTTTGTCCTCATTTTTCTCCTCCATGTGTTTCACGCAAAAATTATTAAGGGAGTGTTTAGTGTGCTGTGTGTGTCACGCGGTAGGAGGAGTTGGGTATGAATGGAATAGCATTGAGATAAGAAGTCGGTTCCCTTCCCATGGGTAAAACAGTTTTGATGTCTTATTCAGCCATTTTTTAAAGGTATTTTTCTGAGTTGGGACAAGTGGTGGAGTTATCAGAATCCACGGTGTGTTTATAAATAAAGTTTTGTAGGGTTGTGATGATATCCCCTCCACTTTTGGTTCTTCCACTTTCCCTTTTGAGGGTGGTGTATCATTGGTGAGGACCAAAGTTAAGCTATGGAACAAGCACTTGTTGAACCCATTACACTTTAACACATACCTAGTGATCTGAATCAACTGTGGGGAACACTGGTTAAGCTCAGGAACAAGCACTTATACAACCCATCACCCTTTGACAGATACCTTGTGATTTGAATCAACAGTGGGAACACTGGTTAAGCTCTCAAACTAGCACTTGTAAACCCATTAGCCATTGACAGATAACTCATGATTTGAATCAACCGTGGGAAACACTTGTACAAATACTTGTAAACCCATTACCATTTGACAGTTACCTCATGATTTGAATCAACGGTGGGAAACACTTGTTAAGCTTGTGTACAAGTTACTTGTAGACCCATTACCCTTTGACAGTTACCTCATGATTTGAATCAACAGTGGGGAACTCTGGTTAAGCTCTGGAACAACCACTTGTACAGATTTTTATTATTTTTTATTTTTCTAAGGAACAACTGGCCAATTGCATTAAAAAGTGGACCAGAACACAACAAGAACAAAGGGAACAACTTGACAGAATTTTTGGTCAGTGGAACTAGGCCTACCACAATATGTAAACGTGGGCTGGGCTATTTCTTTGGGCTCAGTTGGGCAAGAGTTTTTTTTTGGAGAGGATGAACATGTTAGGGGGTATAATGAGAGAAAAAAAAAGGGGAAAATTTCAAGTGTGACATTTCGGTTGCTAACCAAGCATACTGAGTGACTCCTCACCTGACAAGACTCTGCCTCAGTTGGGAATTAAATGAGTACTAAATTTATGAGTCTGTCAATAGGTAAAGATCACAAGGAGGCCATGAATTATTATGGGATTCACAGTTAAACCCAAAAGGAGATAAACGGTTTTCATATGGCATAGATTCGATCCCATCTATAGTTAAGGTAAATTCACAAAGATATGGAACTCTTTGTCTTTGAGGAAGATGTCCTAACTCACATGGGTTCCTTTCTTGGAATGTCAATGAAATCCTTTTGCCAAATAGTTTATATGTAACCATCCACTTCATATTCATTGTTTTGATTTGGATCCTTAATTTGAAGCCTTTAACATCAAGCTGAATGTTATTTCCAAGCAATAGGAATAATGTGTAGTGAATTCATCTTGGTCCATAGGCTAAAGTGGCCATTATTGACCTTCACCACATATGGTACAATTTCATCAACAACAATGTAGAAAATATGGGCATTAAAAAAAATTCCCTCACGCATGTTTTTAGTGTTTGTATTTAGTGTCCTGCAGGTAAGTTGTGTTTTGAAGCAAGAGATACAAAATTGGGCCCTCCCCCAAGATACCCGGGGTGATATTTTCTCTTGACCCAGATGGAGTTACGATTGTAAGAGAATCACATCTTTCTAAAAATGCTCAAAGCTAGAAAATATGTAAAGCAGGCTGAGAATTTATAGGTAATTTTTATGTTTATAATAAATAATTAAATAGGATTTTTTATAACAAATTTTTAACCCTACCCTCATTTAGTAAAAGGAGATGCATGCAGAGCACACCTCCCAACCAAAAAACAGCTGTCTTTAATTCATCCATTTTGATTCCCAAAGATTTTTCACGGAAGAATTGTACTTTTAAATAATTACAGCAAATTTCTTGATTGATCATCCATTTTTTAGATGAATTACGGCAATTTAGTGGCTATTTATATGCTGTGCAATTGGCATTGACTGGGCTCTGGCCTGAAGTAAGATGGGTTGCCTATACTCTGTGCCACTCTAAGCCCAAGGGACTTTTAAATCAGGAATGGGTCCTTATTGCAGAGAGTACAAATGTACTATCTGCTTCTTTTTTTTCCTTTGTCTGCCCTTTGGCCAGATCCATCATTTTTTAGGACTACAAGGATGATGATGCTCAGATACAAATTTGAGGTCCTTTTATACACACTTCGAGCATGTTATAGACACTAAAAGGCATAATATGCCTCCTCCCATTCACTATAGACCCAAAGTGTGTATAATAAGACAAAAAAAAATTGTGTCAGGGCAGCACCAAGATGTGATGACCAAACACATCTTGGTCAGTAAATTGGGCAGTCAGGTAAAAAAAGAAGCAGATAAGACTTTTGTACTCTCCAATAAGGACCCATTGATGACTTGACATCGTCCCTGTAAGGCCCTGTAGTGCATGCAGAAAGTGCCCAAGATTGGATGGCATCTTTTGTGCAAGGTTCTAAGAAAATGAGGAACCTGTGCTTAACGTGCCTCCTCTCCACCTCAAACAAAATCATAGTCATTTAAAATTCTACCAGATCTTTATGCCTGGTAGAGACTAAAGGCCTTGAACAGAATTTGCTTGGCTTCTGTCTCAAACCAGGCCTGCATCCCCAGAATGACGCTTATGGTACACATAATTCCATGGTTCCACCAACTCAGGTCCTATTCTCTCCTTGGATTCATTGAGATAATGACATCACATTCCCTCTCAGCAAGAATTGTTTTATAGTACATTGCAAGCATGGGAATGTCCATGGGGCGCTGTGGCAGGTGTGTTGGTTTAGCTGCTTAGTTAGGTTTCAGTTAATTAAGTATAGGGTAAAGCCCTAGGGTGGGGGCATCCTCAAAATAAGGGGCCTAGGACAAGGTGATAATGGAGTCTGGCCCTGCATTTTAGGAATGTCTCCCACCCATGGGCTTTACATATTTTAAAGCATGAGGCAAAATTTATCATGAACCAAACCTATGTAAATCATGAGGCATATGAATAGGAGGGTTCTTATCTCACTCCTCAATAGTGAGAGGGTTCTTACACCTACAAGTAGGCATAATTTCCCTCCCATCCTTGAGGAGTAGGCATAACATCTGTCCCAATTTCTAGGAGGGAAATTGATGAATATAAGGCGCCCTCCACATACACTACAAATCTTCTCCCAGTGCTTGATGGATAGACCAAGTTAACGTCAACATAGGAAGGAAGGCACAATAGCTGCCTCCTTGACAGGGCCCCTTCATGCCATGCCAATTCTGTAATTGTAGACCTCTACTTTGATAGTCAGGGAACAAATGTGGACACAGAAACCTGAGTAAGGAGACCACGTGGCAGAAGTGGCTGTCCACGGCCTGTTCTGCCGTTCTGTAGTACAATAAAGATATCTGGACCCCCACTTCCTACTGGATCAAACTGTCATATCTTCATCATATCTCTTTCATATCTTGCTCAAATTTAGTTAAGTTGATAGTGGTAACATGTGGGGTTTTTTTAGTTTTCTTTTTTTTCCTTGGTGCACTATGAGGACAAAAAAAAACCCAGTGCCAATTGTAGGAGGGTTAAACTGCAAAAGTCACCATATTTTGAGGAAAACGAGTCACATTTTCGCCATATTTTAGACAGTGACGTCCAATTGGTCGCCAGAACTGAAATCTTTAAAAGTATACTTTACTGTCTGACCTCTAGCCAAATGTGGCTCATTCCTCTTGTTAATGATCACCAGTCCACCTACTTGATGAAATGGGGGGAAAAAAAAAAAAACCCCTGGTGTTAACTAATTTAGACAAGCCTTTCCTTTTTCTTTTGTGATAAAAATGGAAAATGAGCCTTTCAAAATGGCAACAATCATTCTGAATTTTAATGTTTTCATTATAGGAGTTCCCTATACGCACAGGGGGCGTAGGCACTGGGCAGTTCTACCTGAAGGTCTCATGAGAGCTCATGAAAAGTAATTGCATGCAGGTAATTTGTTGTCAATGTGACCAAACTCAACACACATCCACCAGTACAACATGGGCAGGCACTAAATAGTAACAAAGAATTGAAAGCAGCTCAATCTCTCATTCAGAGGTACCCAGGGCAGCGTGAACCAGCACCGGCACAACACCAAACAGGATGGATGGTGTGTGGAGAGGAAACATTTTCTGTTAAGTCACGTGCCATAGCTAACCACAATTAGGTATATGTTAACCATCCACATGCATCTACCTATTGAGCAGCCACTAAGTGCCATATATATATTTAGGTACTTACCAGTCTTGGTTGGTTATTGATATTTTTTTCATAATTGACAATTAGGTTTTTCTGCTCGGATTCTTTTTTTGAATGTCAATTAGGTTATCAATATAAATATAAAAAACAAATGGGTGTCAATCAGATTATCAATATTTTTAATAATAACTGCCAATTATGCATAATGATAAGTTATCAAATAACAAGTTGATAATTTCCAGTTAATAGCTGGTTGTAAGGTTCTAAAAAATGAAAAATAAATCTGTTTTTTTTAATTATCAGAAAAATGTTTAATGTTTTAGGATTGATGACTTACCTGGATGATAACTAGATCATGTGAGTAGGTTATTAGATTTTGAATTTTAATAGTGGATGACTACACTTATTATCCGATTCTAAAAAATCAATAACCAATTGATAGGTTATTAATTAATAGATTGATAACCAGGTCAAAATTCAGTAATCGACCAACACTGTTGCTTAATTAGTAACAACTTGCCTAATTACCATGATGCTTAGGCACTTACATATTTACTTACAACAATAGTGTAAAGTGTGAAATAGGAGAGTTTATTTACATGATAGGTAGAACTCAGTTGACGTTCATCTGCAACTGACGTTGTACCAGTTTCAATGGATGGTGCACTTGTGGGTGCTGGGTCACATCAGCCAGTACACATGCCTGTGAATGATGCTGAACAGGAAGTTATTTCCTCAATTCCTTTAAGAATACCTTCATCATGATAAATGCTTTAATTATGATTGTTATAATGCACTTAAAAAACATAAAAGTATGAGATATGGTTGAAAGCTTTTCTCTTTAACTAAAATATATTGGGTTGAAATCTTTTTTGTTGATTGTAGTCATCTTCTTCCTTGATGGTGTTTTTTGGAAGAAGAAAGAAGAGACTGGTGGGATGCTCTTTGTAGGCAATATGCTCATGTATCTTGACCAGGAAATGTTTGTTACAGCTAGTGTTGTGCTTTAGTGACAATAGCTGTATATATGGTGTGTAAATCTTATGTAAGTGTAATATCATTTACATTCACACGTTTGAACCTTTCACACTTACACCTATATTGTTGTTATTATTGAGTACTACTCATAAAAGTAATAGTAATAATAAAAGTTGTATCCAAGCAATGAGATGGAGTAAAATGTAGTTTATTATATAAATGTAAGTGGACTTTTATTATTGAGTACTACTTATTGTATTCTTGGCAAAAAACTTAAGTGATAATACCTAAACCTTACATGCTTACACTGTTTTACATGGCATAAAATAGATTTATACAATATTACATTTACATTTACATTGTTTTTTGTTTTACATTTACACTTACATAGAGTGTAAGTCATGAACCATTTGCAAGCACAACACTAGTTATAACTTGTTTTCCACCTAAACATGTATTTATGTTTTTTATGAAGTGTTTGTTCTTGGCTTAGGTTGAATGTTAATGACATATATATTTCAATTTATTGGATTTTTATTTGGATAATATTATAAAATAAAAATAGAGTCAGTATTATTATTTAATCTTTTTCATCTCCTTTCAAATATACCTTAGATTCAAATATTTTGATTAACAATCAATTTGTGTAAAATGGTTTTAAACTCTTGGAAGGTTGCACAATGGATGGATGAAAAGTTACATAGGGTACAATCACATAATATGAGTCATAAGAAATGTGATCAATTCTTAAAATTTTCATGTTTTATTGTCAAAAAAATTATTAATTTTGCAAGCCTTCAATTTTTTTAAATGATATATTTTTTAAATAACATGGGAACATGTAGAACAATTTGCAATGAATATGACTCAATTGGTGAAAAAAATCAAATCCAATCCAATTCAAATTCAAGGTGCATGTAATGTCATTCAATATAATCATTTGAATGGAAATTAATTTTCAAAAAATCAATTCATGTTTTTCATTAATTAATTAGTTGACCATCACTTTTAGTGCATAGTAATACAAAACCCAAGTAATATAATGTGACAATTTTTTTGTCATGAATATTTCATTAGTATGAAAATCATCCCCTATTATAACCAATCCTAATGCACTACATCATCATGGTATCCAAAATCAATTACTCTCTAAGTATTTACCTTAAGTGACACATGTAATACCTTAGAGGAATGTAATCAAGTTTTGTGAGAAAAACATGGCACCACTTTCATTTCTCTTAAAGAACTTGGTTAGGGAAATGAAATGAAATTGGAGGGGGAAAACATTTCAATGTACAATTTTTTCCCCATGCCAGGCCATTTGGGGTGTTATACATTCCTATATCATCACCTACATCCATCAATGTACACAAAATACGTACCAAATAACACAAAAATATTGTAATTAATACAACACATCCAAAATGCCCCCCTACGTGGGGCTCATGTCCCCATAAGCCATATAGCAATGTAAGAAATATCATCACCATGAATGAACACTTTGGTCTTAAGGTGAAAAGACCAATAACCTAGGTGCAAGTATGAGCTCCATTGTTAATCACTTAGTTGCAATCCTTCCACTTGGTATAACCATTGGAAGGCAATTTTTGGGACTCAAAAACAAGTTCACATCCAAATTTGATCACCACACCACTATTGTGGTACATGAAAAACATTTATGGAACCACCCAAAGGCCCCATTGGTATTTGGGGGCAGTTAGCACCATTGAACTAAATGATTTTATTCAAGAGTTGGACAATTGTTGTGATACATGATGGTCATATTGAAGAGTGAAGTCCATTCACAATTGCGATACACAAAAGGAATGTTTCACCCCAAAATCATTTTCAAGACACTATTTTGAATGACCATTACATTTATGAAATATATTTTTAATAGATTTTTTTCATTTGATACTCACATACTTCTCGATTAAAATGGTGATGATTTTTTTTGATTTGGATGATTAAAACATATTTTTAAGTGTCCTAAAAGATGGCTCAAGAATTGTGTCCCACTATGTAATTTTATCAAAAAGGAACCAACAAGACTACCAATATTTGCTCCATATTTTAAGCACAAATAGAATAAAGTATGTCTTATGTGATGGCATAAATTTTTAGTATGATAAATCACCAAATTTTGTGATATTGATATAGAATCTTGGATTTTTTTAATGAAATGGATGTGTTGATAAAGACTATCAAATTAATTTTTCTAATCCAAAGGTTTGGAAAAAAGTATAAAAGACATGGGTGCAAAAAATAAGACATTATTTGATTTTTTTAAATAAGGTTTTGGCACTCCAAATGAAAGTATGTCATTCTAGAATGTCTATGTAGTCCTTCATTCCTTTTTGGTTTAAACTTGAAAAAGACATTCAAAAAATTTTCAATTGATTTGAATCATTCATTATAACACTTATTGATTGAAAGCTTAAACATACATATCCCCCTTTCATTGTTTAACATCTTAGAACATTCATTTTGCTAAATCTTTATTTTAAGACCTAGGACACATGACAAATGGGTGTTAAGGACACAAAAAACCAAAAGAATAAAGGCTAAGGGAAAGGTCTAAGTCTAAATTCAAAACAAGGAATAAGACAATATTATGTTATTCAAAAACATAAGAATCAAAAACAAAAACACGAAATGTGCAAGACAAAAGTGAAAATGAACTTTTATTATTCTAACATATGTGAACATGAACACAAAAAGAATATGACAAAGCTATGGTGTAAAATTGTGCCTAAAATTGGTGTTGAACAAACTAAAGGAAATCAGGGGTTTTATTTCTTTTTATATCCCTTTGGTGACTTAGCTCAAGGAAGTTTTTTAGGAAGCTTCTATGTGTGCATCAAATAATGTTTTTTTTTGGGGAACCTTCCTAACTGAAAATTAACTATGAATTAACTAAAACTTAGTTAACAATTAATTAAGAATTAATTTGAAGTTGATTAGGAGCTAACTATGACTTAATTAAGAGTTAATTCAAACTCAACTAAAAGTTATCCAAGAATTATGGATGAACATTATGGATGAATCCCATCCATTAGACAATGGTGTTTAATGTTCACATTCGTCACAATGGGTGTCATGGTTCCTATTGTGGTACCCCAATTGTGAATGCACCCAGTCGTGATTATATTAATTGCTCAACTATTTGTCTATTAGAAGTATTGTGGTCCCAACACCAACTTCAATTTTAGGTGTAACTATAATAATTTTTAATACTAGTTTGGTTGGTGGAAGTGGGAATGCATGTGGTGGTGGAATCTCCAAAAATGGCGTACCCATTAGAAACGATGGTATAAACCTTTACACTTATACTTAGGGTCCATTAGGTTGGCATTTAATCCAAGTGTGAATTTTTTTCAAAAGTTATGGAGGAATTACCAAGTAGTTTCAATGAAAAAGCTAAAAAATTTACAAGAATTCCAACGTAATTCACATGAAAGCTTATGAAAAGCCTATGCACAAATGCATAAGTTGATTACAATGACACAAAATGTTATGGAAGCCTAGGTGGTTTAGTTGTGGTATGGAATTTTGGACAAAGAACTTAGGCATCAAGTGCAAAAATGCAATGTTACTTCAACTTGCACAACCAACATTGGTAAGCGTGTTCCAATTATTGGAATGCATGGAATTAAACATGGTGAAAAAATGTGTGGTCATTCTTGGGTTTAACAAGGATAACCCAAGGAATTCATCAACATGTTATGTCAATAATAGTGTGGTCCCACCTTAGAAGACTAAAGGAACCAAATTAAAACTAGGTGATTCCACATCAAAATTTTAAAAAATTGCCTTAATTCACTATAAACCATTATTTCCAACTTTAATCCCAACCAACCATGTTTCCATTGTAATATTTATGGGCATGATGCAAATCATTACTTCGCATTACATTTGGAATTATGATAAGGCCAATCACAAATCACTAATGTTAATAAGGGCCATGGTTCTAAAAAGGTCAAAATGAAAAATTGTAGCCAACAAGGGGTTTGTCACCAAACCAACCTTAAACTAATCCAAAACCATGGATGCAAAAGTTTCACAATTATAAGTCTTAATTACAAATATGGTAGCCTAGGTGAAATTTAATGCATCTAGGTTAAGGAAGGTGAAGATCAAGGAAACACTTTGTCTTTTAGTTTAAATGTTGACCATGATTTTTGTGGGGCTAAACTTGTAAGTTTCATAGCCTTAGACAAGGTTGTGTCAATTGTTTCAAAAGACTATGATGATGGGAACCAATTCAAAGTTTTTGAAGTAGTCAAATTATTTTTTGTAATTGCATCAATGATAAGAATGGATGTTCAAACATCAAAACCATTGCTACAATTCATGTTTATAAGGTTTTATTATTAGGGTTTTTTTTTATAATTAGGTTTTATAGTAGAAAAATACCCAAAATGATGGGCCTTAAAAATACCACCTATCAATTTAAACAAGTCTAAACTTGCCAGCATGACTAGGAAGTCAATTTGGACCCTATCATTTTGACCAACAAAATGACTGACTATTTGACTAAGTAGAGAATGGACCATCTAACTAGGTCAAATTTATCCTTAAATTAAAATCATTTTTCAAATTATTATTTTAAAATTAATAGGTAGGTAGGTAAATAAGTAGATAAGTAATAAATAAGTTTAGGTAAGTCAAAACAATGCACTTGGGTATGTAAATGTTAACTTTACCTAATTTAATTTAATCTAATCTATTATTTCACACATTTATTTCACATCATTAAATATAGTGGTTAAACCTAAGTGACAATTAGCGGCTAAACTTAACGGCTAAATTTAATGGCTTAATCTAATGGTTTAATTTAGTGATTAAACATAGTGATTAAATTTTAATGATTAAATATAATGGCTACCTAGTTGATAAACCTAATGGTTAAACATAATGATTAAACTTAACTAAACATAATGGTTAAATTTAATTACTACATGTAATGGGTAAATTTCAAGGTTAAACTTTTGTTATATTTAATGGTTAAACATAATGACAAAATTTTGGCTAAACATAATGATTAAAATTAGTTTAAACCCAGTGGTTAAATGTAATGCCTAAAATTTAGCTAAATATAGTGGTTAAACATAGGTTAAATCTAATGGTTAATTATAGTGGCTAAATGTATGTTAAATTTAATGGGTAAATTTAGTGGCTCAACCTAAACTATACATAATGGTTAAATTTAGGCTAAATTTAAGCTAAACTTAATGGTCAAATCTAATGGTTCAACTTAAATAAAACTTAATGCCAAATCTAGTGGTTAAACATAATGGTTACACCTAATGTTATATTTAATAGCTAAACTTAAATTAAACGTAATGGTTAAAATTTGGTTAAATTTTAGGTAAACCTAATGGTTAAATCTAGTAGTGGCTACACTTAGTGGTTAAATTTAGGTAGGCAAGTGGGTGGATTAATAGGTAGGTAGGTAAGTAAGTAGGTAAGTTGTATAAATTAGGTGAAAAAATATAGGTAGGTAAGTAGTAGTTAGGTAGGTGGGTGGGTAATAGGTAGGCAAGTGATTAGTTAGGTAAATGGGTGGATGAATAGGTAGGAGGTAGACACATAAAGTAACAAATCATGTTGCATTTGACTAAATACCATTGATCATCTTGTGTAAATGTTCCACTACACTAAATACTATTGGCCATTTCGACTAAAAATCATTAGCCATTTTCAATAAATGTTCCACTTGACTAAAAGTTATTAGTAATGATTTTCTAATAATCAAATTCTACATCGTTATTGGTGTTTCATCTACCATGTTACACACAGTACCATGTACCCAAGTAATTCAAACATATTACATGGAATCACATATGTAAACCAACTTTACAAGGTGAGAAATTAATCATGCACATCCAATAAAAACACCAACAAAGGTAGTAAATGCATCATTATTTTTAAATGTAATTAAGTACAAATAGTGTGTGCTAGAAGATAGAGATATCATTTTCTACCCTTTTATATTATTTCTTCTCCTTATCTTTTCAACCTTTCAAATAATTAAAACCTTACATCATATTGGCAATACTAGCCATTTCAATAGGCCTTAAAAAAACAAACAAAGTTCAATGAGATTCTATGAAAACCTCATACCAAAATTCAATAGAATGATTCCCTAAATTTGATTAGAATGTTAACCTAATTCGATAAATCATCTTATTATGTTCGATGAGGTCACAACCATACTTTGGTAAGATGTTATCTAAATATTACTATAAGAATTCGGTATTCCACTAAACTACAAGCACTTGTACATTTTCTACACATATAAGTTATTCATAACAAAGACCATTTACAACTTGACTATATATATTTAGTTGAATAATCCATTATCGTCAAGTTGATTAGTTAAAATATACATATGTCATTCAAGCCCTTGCCCTTTAGTCAAAATGTACATGTCCATTGATCAAAAATGACAAATTAATCAACTTGAACCTTTTTAAAATCATGATTTGTAGTAGTGAACCTTGGGGTGTTGATGAGAGGTTGGAGCTTCAACATGATGAGGTTTAACATTATGTCTGTTTCCCATAGTCATTTGTGTTAATGGACATAGTTCCCAATCCTTGGGGGGCATCAACTTTTAGTGGTGTGCGAATTTCATTGAGGAAGGCATTTAGTTCCACTCTTCAAACCAAGGCACCCCATTTATTTTATTCGAAACAATGGCCATTTTTTATATTCAACTAGTGGTCGTATTTCACCTAGTAGCCGCATTATGTGAAGGTGGGGGAACATTAAAGATGGTGTTTATGTTGAAATACCCATCTAAACTAATTAGGTTTTTTTGACATATTTTTGAGGCCAACTACATAGGGGAGCCCAAGGTCCACCTAGAATCTTGGCATGGTGTTGTGGCTAAACTTCAAATCCTTCCTATGTGTTTCACCAATGGAGCTAAACAAAGGTTAATCCTAACATGGTGAATTGTGGCGATGTGTAAAAATGAATTTTTCCAATTAAAGGGGGCATCACCATGTCATAACCAACCTTAAAGGGTTATATTGGGTTCAAATGTTCAACCTTTGATGTTGAACAAAGCAACAATGGATGGTTTTAAATTGACCAATGTCAATTTTGAGCAATGCCCATGTTAGATTTTGACATCCATGGGTGGATTGAAAAAGGTTTGAAGTTTAACCAAACAAGAAATTCTGATATAAGTTAATCCCAACAAATTAACAAACTATACCATAGTGTAAATAATGGTTACACATGTTATGTCTTATGATGTATTGGTTGGGGGGTAATGTTATATTGCTTAAAGATTATTTTAGATTTATGGGAAAAAACCATTCATTACTAACTAGAATGACAAACAAAAATTAGTTGTAAAATTTCATTGCTAGTGAGATTGGGAGGGGGGCAACCAAAAAAATCCAACAAGTCCACTATGTTGGCTACATTTTTGGTCCTTCCACATAAGTTTAAATTATTGGAAAGTAGCATCATGATTAGGATGAACTTCTGAATGGTGAATTGGCAATGTTTGGGTCACAAGGGATCCCATTCGTTTATCCACATCAAATCCCAAGCCACAATGGGGCACATTGATTGACTCCAAGCATTAGCCAATCACCACATTCATTAAGCTCATGGGCACACCTTGCCTTCACAAAGCCCACAATTATTCAAGGATGTTCATAATGGGCCACCAAGATTGAGCCCTTTCAATGCTAGGGTTATTTAGTGGCATATTTTCAAGGATGGATGGGATGTGCATATTAAAATTGTTTGGACGCACTAGTTTTGGACTAATTGCAATATTGCAATCATGGATCCCAATATGTTGATACCACTACGTAAAACATGATCCATAGGTTAAGCAAGTGTCCATGCATCATATCATGATGTTGTAACAACATCGTATTTTGTTGTCAACATCAACATTATAGGATTATCACATTTTTTGGGGCATTGGATTTGGACTAAATTAAGCCAATTGATTTGTTTATTTCAAAATGGCCATGCTATTGTTTTTCAAGCTCACACTAACCAAGGACTTTCATACCCAAGATTAAGATTATTCTAGGAATTTATTTAAAATTTTACGATATTTACAAACCTCCCAAATTCACCTTTGTGCATACTTGTTGGAAAACGTCCCACCATTAGGAAATTCTCACCCAAATGTTTTGATGGGATGGCAACAGATCAAGGCTTGGATCAATGAGTCAATGTTGGTGGATGTTGACACAATTTGTTCATGTGCCCATGTGTTCCAATGGATGTGGATTAACTTAGCACCATTAAATGTGATTTAATGAACATATGAGCTCATCCTTAGGTCACCCACATGCTTGGTGGATGACATATTGGATCTAATATGACATTCATGTGTGGTTTGTCATAATGACCACCCACCTTTAATTGTGGTCAATAAAGTTGGACTTCCATGTGCAACCTTCCTTGCATTTTGAGTTTTCTTTAGTCTCATGTGCATTTCAAGATGGATGATTTGGGATTCCAATTGATTTAATATGCAAAAGCCCAATGTAGATGAGTGTAAGCAAGCAATGGGATTCCAAACTAACACCACTACCGTGCTAGACATACTTGAAAAAGCCCATAGGTTTATTTTGGGGCAAGTCATGGACATTAACTACCTCATATGGAATTTTTTGTTTGGCCATGAAAAAATAAATATGGTTTGCCAAATTACACTGACCCACCCACCCACCTTTTTTCTTGATAGGTTGCACCTCCCATTAAAACCGTCATGTGGATGCAGGGGGGGGGCAATGTTATGACCATAGCTCAAATTGTAGATCCTTGGCAATTATAGGATCAAGGATGCCAAGGGGGGGTTTATGGCCCAATGCTGTTATTTTGTGCAAGTGCAATAAAATTCCTTAAGTTCTTATCATTGGAATCATGATATGGGCATGAATATTGTTTCCAATGCAAGAAATCACCTTGTTAGTATTCATATTCCTAAGTAACTAATCACAATCTTAATAATGCATAAACATATATTTGAAACTTATTCTAAAAAGATCTATAACAATCCTTGCACATCAATAATTATTTGAACTCAAATCTTAGATATTATGCATTAACCCACATCTGAAATATGCTTTAGAAAGCTATCTTAATTAATTTGCACACATTAATAATTTTTAATTCAAATTTGAAATAAAAGATACTTGTCATAATGTTAGTTTAAGTTCAAATTCAATGGATGGTAAAAATGTCTTAACAACATGGCCATAATTTGGTTTTAAAGCATGATGTACTCATTTCTTATATATGAATGGTGGCAATAAAACTTACATGTGGTGTTCAAGCAATCTTTGGATTACACCCAAAGGATACCAAGTTCGTGGTGCATTTTCAAAACATTTTTGATGTTAGAGAATGATGCTTGTTGTAACTTGAACGAGGATGCTATTCAACTTCTAGCAAGTAGAGTAGCTTGAGGGAAATGATCGATCCACAATAAGTATTAAACTTTCCAACAAGTAGAGTTTGTTGAGGGAAATGATCCATAATAAATATTTAGCCTTCAAGCAAATAGAGTTTGTTGAGGGTTCAAAAGTTTGCATTATGTGTTCAACCTTTTAGCAAAATACAATTTATTGAAAAGAATGAATCCACAATATGTGTTTGGCCTTCCAACCTATGGGGGCATTAAAACAATGTGGCACCTCACCACTTTTTGTGTAGCAATCACAGCCTATGCCTTCAACCTTGAATATTGGGTATGTTTTGTCATCTCAACCCAAAGTATAGGTGATTGTGAAAGCATGGGAATCAGAGGTTAGTTCAATGGTTATAGGAAATGAAGTGTTAGCAATACAACAATTGTTGTAGGGTCACATTGGATGTTTGCCTTCAACTTGAAAGAATTATGCCAATTGAAAGGACAAAGGGTCTAAATCATATTGGAGGATGATAATTCAATTTTCAATGACATTATAGGCTTAATGAAGTTGATAGAGCCTTGGTTCAAGCCTAAACAATAGAGTTGCTAGCTGCAAGTTTGGTGGAACTATCCAAGGATGAATACACCTTGATAATATCAATGCTAACAAGGACATTTTGGCAATTGGACAAAAAATCACATGTGTGGGGATTACCTTTCAATCAACGAATGGACTTGTTTGGACAAATATTTGATGCCCTTATCAAAAGATATCTTTGATGCCCTTGGATAGGCCAAGTTTTTAGTATCTTGAAGTTGTGGTTTAATTACAATTAGTTGTCATTAAGGCAGGGTGACAAGGTCAAGACAACATATTTAGGATAGATGCACATGGGAAGGATTGTGATCTATATCAATGGTGTTTATTACCCTTTGGTTTGAAGAATGCCTTTGTAGAATCCCAAAAAATTATGGACTGGATTTTGGTGGACTTTGGTTTTGCCAAATGTTACATTAATGAAATCATTATTTTAAACTTGATTCCATGATATCACATGCAACATTTACAAGAGGTATTTGATTTGTTTAAGAAACACAACCTTAAGTTACATCTCGGCAAGTGTTAATGTTTCTAGGTTTAGATGAAATACTTAGGTTGCATGATTTATCTAGGTGGATTGGGGGTTCAAAAGGCCAAGGGTGAAGCAATTTCATAAGTTCCCCAAGCATCAGATGTTAATCGGTTGTGAACCTTTTTCAACATGTGTAATTATTACCAAATATTTGTTAAAAGATTTAATAGCATTGTCAAAACTTTAACCTAGTTGACAAAGATGGACCAAGATTATATTTGGGGTCATGCATAAGAGCATGTATTTCAAAACTTGAAGGCCCTATTCACTTTTGCTCCCTATTTAAAGTGACCCATTTGAAAATGGCCATTTTAGTTACATATTAATTACCTTAGGCTTGGCAACAATATTCACCCAATTTTATGATGATGGTTGAGAGCTTGTAATGACACATGGTAGTCAACCTAACAATAAAACATAGGCAAAGTACATATTATATGAAAGGGGGGTGCCTTGTTGTTGTTTGGGTTGTTTCATCATTTTGGTGTTATTTTTATGGTAGCCCATTCACCTTGCATATAGATCACTAAACATTCAAGTTTTTAATGGAATTAGATCAATTCATAGGAAAGTTGGCTAGGTGGGCCTTTATTTTACAAAAGTATAATTTTGATATTGTCCATAGGCTAGTATGTGAATTGGGATGCCAAGGGTTTAAGTTGGAACCCAAGTGCTAGTAAAAAAGATATCGCAAGGGTTTGTTAACATGAGGATGGAAATTTGGAAGTAGTACTAAAATGGCATACCTTAGCCTACATATGTATCCTATTGGGGTTTTTTGGGAATGAACCTTAGAGTAACATGGGTAATGGGAATTCTTGTGATTTGGAGATTGAATCAAAAGGCGATGGATGTGTTTTGGATATATATGAAAATGCACATGTCATTGCATATTTGCAAATAGGTGAAGTCTTAGTTGGGTTGACATCCAAAAGAACATGACCAAGTTGTGCATAAGACCAAATAATTTAAGTGGGAAGGAAATTCTTTCCTATGGGTGTGGTTAGGTGGACAAGTGTGGGTTGTGCCTTGTTTAGAATAGTGTGAAAGCCTTGTGTGGCATGTTCTTGAAAAGTTGGGTCATTTTGTGGTCCAATGGACCTATAGTTTGCTCTAGACACAATAATAGTGGTGGGGGATGCAACTATAGGTTCAACAATGTCTTTCACAATGTGTGATGTGTGACCAAGTTCAAACATCATTCAATGCACCTACAATTCATTTACAACCATTGCCCATCATGGGGTTAAGGTATTGGTGGAGTTTGGATTTTGTTGGCCCATTGAATTTGACAATATTATGATATAATTTGTGTCTTGGTTATGATTGAGTATTTTTCCTTGAATGGTTGGAGTTGGTGCCATTTCTAGATTGTATCAATGAGGGGAATTTTAGTATGCCACTATTTGGGGAGGTGGTTATTGGCCTTAAATTCATAAATTTGAGCCAAGGGATAATGTTTATCTACAACAAATAACATAAATTATGTTGGATGTGATTACAAGATGTGTCATTTAATGTGTGTGAAAGGTGCTAACTTTTGGTGTGTTTTTGTTAGAAGGTTGAGATTGTCAAACATGAAAGGTCATGTGCATAATTATGTGCCATGTCATTTTTTTAATGTAAATGGCCAAATTGACCAATTTTGACAGTTGTCCATATAGGAAATTTTATTGTATGTTATGTGGGCACTTTATGGGAGTTGGTATTATGTTGATTTGTGATTAATGTTCTAAAGGTTGACATATGAAATATCTCATGCCACCATTGGAAGCAATGTTGGTCAAAAAATGGTTTTGCCTTCAATGGTCATGATAAATTCAAATGCCCATTCCTATAATTAGATAATAGGAAATAACCTAAATTATTTCTAGGATGATTCACATTTGGTTAAGAAATGGAGGGATTGTATCTAGGCAACTAACAATGGGGTCATATTTGCACATGAAATATTGGTCCTTTCACCTTAAAACTAGAGTGTTTGTTCATGGTGGATTTCCATAAGGTATTTCTTACATTGTTTTTTGCCTTCAGGGGATTTCAACCCCAAATAGGGGGGTGGTCTACATGTGTTGATTCAAAATATTTATGTCTTGTGTTGTATGTGTGTTGATAAGAATGGATGTACACATTGACATAAGAGCACATGACAAAAATCCAAGTTCAAAAAACACAAGGAAAAACACACAAATTGTGTCACTTGCATAAAAATTCATAAAAACGTGCAAAAAAAACAAAGTGATTTGAGATCACACAGCTTGGGTAATACCCCATACAAATATCTTGAAATGTGTTCACATTAGAATGGTTCCAAGCTACTTACCCCATTTTACCTACAATAATTAGGATGTAAACATGTAACAAATAAAAAATTCCTAATAAGGGAAAAAATATTATAATACTTTCACAACTTTGACATTTATTATAATATTTGTAAAAATGTTGAAATTTTCATATATGTATATATGTAAGAACACAATTTTGTGAAAGAAAGTAAAAAAAAAATTATTTTGACATGGAATCTTCAAAATTAATTAATTATTTGACAAAAAAATGTTTTTTTCATGATGAAAATTTTCAACTTGGCAATTTTTTTTTCAAAAAGTGAAAAAACATAATGATTTTTAGGGATTGTTTGCCACTTTAGATGGATTGTTCACCATAATTAAATTAACCACATCTAGACCTAGGCGTTTCTTAGGTTGTCATTTGTAACAACACTTTTGTAAAAATGTTATTGCACATTTAAATAATTACCATTTAATGTTAATTAATGTTGGGGATCTTTGGCAATGCATCACAAACTTACTAAACTTCATAGGTTTTTACAAAAAAACACATAGATTCTATGCTATGGTTAATATGAACGATATTTGTACATATTCAATATCTTAAATTTCAAATGGATGAAACATTATTTTGAACGACACTCATGAATGTTCATGTTTAATACACATAATCATATAATTTTATGTAAAACTTATATCACAATAATTCCACAAATTTAATTTAAATATAAATCATATGTCCTTCATATCAAAACATCACAAGTAAGAAAAACATATCATTTGTATAAAAATTATATATATATATACATATATATTGGGCCATTTTTACATTTTGAAACCCATGAATTTTGCATGGACACATTGTTTTATGATTTTCGCATGATTTCTTTTAAAATTTCATCATATTGAAAGTTTGTGATGTGAACCTACTTGAAGTATTTGAAAAAAAACTTGACCTTGAAACTTTTATTAAGTTGTAATATTAGTGGGAATATTTTTGAAGGAAAAACATGTTACCAATCATTATAATGATCTCTAACCTTGAAAATCTCCATTAGAATCAATGAAAGGCAAAAGAAAAAAACGGACATAAACCAAAATACACTAGTGTAGGGTAACTTTTGAAGAAGTGGTTGAAGTTCCAAAAGTAATCATCTGCCTAAGCCAAAGTTGTTGAGTGTTTACTTCTAAAACTCTTTCACTAGGGGGGCATTATCAAGCATAAAAATCAATGCAATTATTTTCAAGAGAAAACTCCCATGCTACCTAGAAGGTATCCAATGAATATCCACCACATATCACACAAAAATAAATAAACAAATTGTGGCACTTTGGAAAATGAAATGCCTATGCTTGTGAATGTTTTGTTTTTTGAAATGCCCAATGAAATTTTATGTTCTATAAGTGTACCTCCAAATACAATAAGGAAAGTGCAAGTCACCTCCATCTCGAAGTAGGTTGTTACTGTAGGGGAGGGTTCATCGGGTTTACCTCCCTTTTTTTTAATTGATATGCTTCAAGCGACTAGTGAAGGTTTCAGTATTTAATAATCCCCTTACCTCCTTGTGGCCCGACTCTTTTGGGTTGTTTGCTTGCCTGGATTTTGGTCCTTGGTCCTTGCTTCTTTTTTTCTCCCTTTGTTGGGTGCTTTCTTTTTAAAAAGTTTGGCAAGGTTTTGTCATAATGAAAAATCTCTATGGTTTTTACAAATATTGTGAAGTAGTTCATTAAAGAAAATCATCTATAGTAGTGGCCTTACACTCTTTCATGTGAAAATTACAAAATGTCAAAAATATTTAAAATGTCATGACTTGGATATATTAAAAAAATTGAAAAAATATTTTCCTCTTGAACACATATCTAGTAATAGTCAAAAGCCCAATGTCACATTTAATTCATTGCCATTGCTTAATGCTTGGCCACATGGCAACAGATTGATGGCCGATCATGGACACGAAACATTGTTCCATTCAATTCCACATCCCTAAATTGGGGCCAGAGTGAACCAACACCCACTAGTGCACTAATTGGCCATTTTATCCATAAGATGGGCTACGTTTCTTCATTCAATTCTTGACCATTTGTTAACCCAACATTGTACCATAGTCAACCTTTTTGGGTTGCTGACCTTTGACCCTTTTTATTTTTTGGGTGTTTTTTTCCCAACCTTCACCATATTACCTTCCAACTTAATCACCCTAGTTTTCTAGCTACCTTACTGACCTTGCTACATTATTGATTTGCATCTCAACTTTATCTACAACCCCTTACTTACCTATCCTTTATTTTTTCATGGCTAAACCTATATCTCTTGGCTAAACTTTTGTCTTTTGGCACAACTTCTAACTCTTCTTGATTAAACCTCCATCTCTTCATGGCTAAACATTTACATGTTGATAAAATAACTATATATTTTTAGTTAAACGTTTATTTCTTGGCAAAACCTTTACTTTGCAACAAAACTTATATATTTTCTTAGCTAAACCTTTACCTTTTGGAAAAATTTCTAACTTTTTTTGACTAAAGCTATATCTCTTGACAAAACCTCCATCTTTCCATGGCTAAACCATTACACATGGGAAAAATTTATATTTATTCTTGATTAAACTTTTACCTTTTGGCAAAACCTTAACTTTTTTTTAACTAAATTTTTACCTTTCAACAAAACCTTTATATTTTCTTGCCTAAACTTCTACCACTTAAATTTTTTTTGAACTCTTCATGATTAAACCTTTACCTCTTGGCAAAACCCTAATATTTTTTGGGTTAAACTTTTACCTTTTAGTAAAACCTCTATCTCTTCTTAATTAAGCTTTTATAAATTGGAATTTTAAAAAATTCTTTTTGGCTAAGCCTATACCTTTTGGCAAAACTTCCATATCTTCATGGCTAAACTTCTATTTGTTAACAAAAGCTCTATCTTTTCTTGGTTAAATTTCTACCTTTTAAAAACATTTTTATATTCTTTTGAATTAATTTAAAGACTATTTTTTCAACAAAACTTTTTAACAAAACTTTTAGCTACCCTATTAACCTAATCATCTTATTGACATAATTACATTATTAACTTAATTAATTTTTTTATTTGTGTACATACCTACCTGCTTAACCACTAACCTACCTACATACTTATTTACTAATCTACCCATCCCCACCTAGCTACCTATCATTTACATGATGTTGTTGTTTGCCAATGTATGATATACAAAATATGAAAGTATTGCACTAAATGAAACTAACAACCATTTTAGTCATATTTGGCCCCTTGATGTCAATAAACAGTAACCCTAAATGCGAGTGTTGCACATTTGATCAACTTTTGTGACCCACACATAGGTATTGCATATTTTGGTAGTTATTGTTAAAGTAGTTGAAAATCCAATCACAAAATACAATACTAACATATGAAAACAATGTCATTTTAATACAATACACCTCAATAATTATTTCATATTTTGTGACCAAAATACAAGCATTTTTTTTCTTTTTGATTTTTTCCTTTTTAAAATTATTTTTCTATGTTTTTTTTTCCTCTAATTTTTTTTCTATTTTTTAAAAAAAATTCTAACTTATTTTCTTCTATTATTTATCACAATTAGTTTATTTCTTCTAATTTTAATTTTTTTTTATCGTCATTGTTTTTTTCATTGAACATGCATATTTTATGCCCAACATTTGGATATTGCACAAATCATCCAAAAAAACTAGCCAACATTTTATGCTTCAAATGTGGGTATTGCAAAATCATTATAACAAAGTAATGATTATTTTGTGACCCTTATGCAAGTATTTCACATTGAACTTTATGTTTTTGAAGTTCTTTTAATGCAATAATGCAACGTTACAATACCTTTCAAATTCATTTTTTAAGAAAATTTCAACAAAGTATTAATGCAATGCTCACATTCAAAACATGTAAACATAATACAAACATGAGGTTACAATTGCAATAAGACAAAGCTTGTATGTATTGACACAAGTATCACATCTATCAAAACTTTTTAAAATGTCCAAAAAATGGAAAACATGAATTCCATGCCATTATTTACACCAAAAAAACCTAAGCAAGATATGCATGCTACTTTTTAACTCCAAGAGACATCTTTCTAAACTTATTTTCATTAGCCACCATGTCATGTGTTCATTGATAAGTTCTCATTGTTGTGACCACCTTAATAGCATGTTGATGAGTGTAAAGTTGATAGTGATAAATTAGAGTTGAATGGCATTGGTTAAAAATTGGTATTTCATAGTTATTCAAAGTCTACATCAAACATAAAATACACATGGTCATGCAAATTTGAAAAATATAAACCAAACCCCAAAAAATTACATGGGTATGAACATATATAATCTATTGGACTTTTTTAAAAAAGAAAAATTTGGAAAATTTTGAAAATAAAAAATAAAGGAAATAAAAAAACAAACTTCATCTTTTGGAATTTTGAAGACCAAAAAGAATGGAAAAATAGGGGGAAAAAAAACGAAATATTTAGGAAAAACATAATAAAAGAAAAAAAAATTCTAGCATTTAAAAAACAGAAAAATGGAAAAATAAGGCAAAAAATCAAAAAATATTTTTATTTGTAAAGGGGAAAAAAAAGGAAAACAAAGAATTGAAAAGGAAAAAAAAAGTAAAATTCTTCTTCTTGAATTAACAATAACAAGATAAAAATCTTCAAGAAAAAATAAAAAAGAAGGAAAAAAAAAATTCTTCTAAAATTTTAAAAGTAGAAAAAATTAGAAAAATAAGAGAAAAACAAAAATAATCTTTGTCTTCTATAAATTTTTCTTTTCATCTTTTTTATTTTTTAATTTCCATTTCCTTCTCTTTTATTTTTTTGTCTTCTTTTCTTTCTTTTTCTTACTTTCCTTTTTGTTTCTACTTTCAAAGCAAAACAAAAAAAAAGACAAGAAAAAGGGTAAAGGCATACCTTGAATGATGTGTATAACTAATGATGATGCAACAAGAAATAGCAACTAGTGCAACAATGTGATGAAAAAGAAGAAAATGCTTGAAGAAGGAGAAGAAAAATAGAAAAAGAAAAAAAAGATGAAGTTGTAATAACAGAGGAAAACAAAGAAAAAAAAGATGAAAAAAAAAAAAGAAAAAAAAAAAAAAAAGAAAAAAAAAAAAAAAAAAAAAAAAAAAAAAAAAAAA
>Ga0116229_10002928_pt1 | contig 27934 bp, 23 predicted proteins | sample S1TSphgellanicum_3_FD_87313 | JGI IMG/M metagenome (GOLD analysis project Ga0116229, IMG submission 87313) | Host-associated microbial communities from peat moss isolated from Minnesota, USA - S1T2_Fc - Sphagnum magellanicum MG | ecosystem: Host-associated > Plants > Peat moss > Unclassified...
AAGGCGTCGTACCAGTCTCCCCCGACCGTCGCCTCGCGGCGCCCCGGCTCGTAGTAGGCCGAGAAACGGATGCCCGGGACGGCCGGCAGGGCGGCAGGCAGCGAGGCCTGCTGGAAGGCGTCGGCGACGTTGGCGCTATGGCGGAAGGTCTTGGCGTGAGCGATGCCCACGGCCGCGCGCCTAGCCAATTCCTCGATCAGCCACATCTCGCTTTCGCGGAATGGATGCCGGCTATTGCCGCGCATCGCCGAGAGCGTTCCGTAGATCCGCCCGTGAGCGGCGAGCGGAACGATGTAGGCCGATTCCGAACCGAGCGCCCGGACGTCAGCGAAGCTTTCGGGGCGGATGTGCAAGTGCATCAGCTCGTCGTCGATGCCGGTCAACAGCTGCGGCCGTCCCGTTCGCAGGGCCAGCGGCGTGCCCCGGTCGGCGTCTTCGTTCCCGTTGTAGGGTCCGCGCAGCCGTTCGACGATCTCGCGTAAGGCCGGGTCGGCGTGGGCGATCGCGACGGTTTCGAGCGAGCCGTCGTCGGCCAGCAAGTTGACGGTGGCCCAATCGGCGAGCCGCGGAACGACCGCCTGGACGAAACGATCGAGGCGCACCTCGAGGTCGAGCGACTCGATCATCGTTTCGCCGACGCTGGCGAGGAATCGCATATCGTCAGCTGCTCGCTCGGAGCTTTCGATCAGGGCCGCGTTGTCGAACGCGGCGGCGGCGCGGCGCGCCAGTTCGTGCGCCAGGCGCAACTCCGCCGCACCGAGGGTCGCGCCGGCGCCGAGGCCGTTCGCGAACTGCAGGACGCCCCAGCACTCGAAGCGCCCGGCGACCGGGACGAGGATGGCCTCGTTCCAACCCAGTTCCAGCGCCGCGCGGCCGCGCAGCGACTCAGCCTGGCCCGAGGCTGCGACCCGAGCCGCGGCAGCCGCGTTCGGCCCGGCCGCCGCCCGCGACGGGTCGGCGTAGTGGGTGACTAGGGCCGCGAAGTCGGGCGCGCGGTACACGACGAACGCCTCGACGACCTCGGGCACGAGCAAGTCGGCGAGCGCGGCCAGCGCGGCCTCGACATGGGGTTGGGTTGCGAAGGCATCGCCGGCGGCGGCCAGGATCTCGAGGTACAGGTCGTAGCGCTGGGCTTCGTCGACCACGGCGGCCACGCACAGAAAGGCCGGCCCGGCGGCGTCGGAGTCGGCGGGCTGTGCGCTGAGCTCGTACCAGCCGGCGCGGCCATCGCGGTCGCGCAGGCGGACGCGGCGTTCGCGTTGCCCGTGCGCCGGTTCGCTCTCGGCGAGGGACGCGAGCGCGATGGCCAGGTCGTCGCCGGCATCGGGAAAGTGCGCACGCCAATGGGCGTTGGCGAAGATGACCCGGCCGTAGCCATCGATCGCGCAGGCCAAGGCAGGCAACTCTCTCAAAAGTGCCCACGGATCTGCCGGCGCGCCGGCCGAACCGGCCTTCCGTGCCATGAGCCGTCTCGATTCGACGCCGGCCGGCAAAAAGACTACGGGCAAGCGTGCCGGCGCGCAAGCGCCGCGCCCGTCAAATCGCGTCGAGTAGGGCCCCCAGGAGCGGCAGATGCTCGACGGGTTTGCGGTCGGGCAGGTCGATCGTGATCTTGCCGTCGCCGAAGCGGAACTTGTTTTTCGTGAGCGATTGAAGCTTCGGGATGGCGGCCGGATCGATCGTGAACGCGGAGCCGACGCCCAACGTCAGCCGGGCCGCGTCGATCACGACGCGGGTCACGCCCTTGGCCAGCGCTTTGGTGCGCAGCTTCGTAACCGAGACCAGGTTGGCGAGCGGTTCGGGCAGCGTGCCGAAGCGGTCGCGGAGCCCCTCGGCGATCTCGTCGACCTCCGCTTCGCTGCGAGCGTTGGCGAGCTGCTGGTAGGCGGCGATCTTCTGCGAGACTTGCGGGATGTATTCGTTCGGAATGAAGGCGTCCAGCTTGACGTCGATAACGGCCTGGCGCTTCTCGGGTAGCTCGGCCATCGCGCCTTTGCGCTCGGCGATGGCCTCGGCCAGCAACTCGCAGTACGTCTCGAAGCCGACGGCGCCGATGAAGCCCGACTGGGCCGCGCCCAAGAGGTTGCCGGCGCCGCGGATCTCGAGGTCGCGCATCGCGACTTGCAGCCCGCTTCCCAAGTGGGTGAATTCGCGAATGGCTTCGAGCCGCGCTTTGGCGTCTTCGCTCAACGCCTTGTGCGCCTGATAGAGCAGGTACGCGTAGGCCTGATGGTTCGAGCGTCCGACGCGGCCGCGCAGTTGATAGAGCTGCGCCAGGCCGAAGCGGTCGGCGTCGTTGACGACGATCGTATTGACGTTGGGGATGTCGATCCCGTTCTCGATGATCGTCGTCGCGACCAGCACGTCGATCTCACCCTCGACGAAGCGCGCCATGATCGGCTCGAGATCGCTCTCGGTCATCTGACCGTGGCCCACCGCGACGCGCGCCTTGGGAACGAGTTGTTCGAGCGCGCGCGCGACCGAGTAGATCGACTCGATCCGGTTGTGCAAATAGTAAACTTGGCCGCCGCGGTCGAGTTCGGCCAGGATCGCCTTCTGCACGATCGCGTCGGAAGCCGGGACGACGACCGTCTTGATCGACATCCGGTTCTTGGGCGGCGTTTGGATTAGCGAGAGGTCCCGCACGCCGAGCAGCGACATGTGCAAGGTCCGCGGAATCGGCGTGGCCGAGAGCGTCAGGACGTCGACGGTCGCGCGCATCTGCTTGAGACGTTCCTTGTGCATGACGCCGAAACGCTGTTCCTCGTCGACGACGATCAGGCCCAAGTTCTCGAACACGACGTCCTTCTGCAACAGACGGTGCGTGCCGACGACGATGTCGACCTTGCCGCCGGCCAGATCCTTGAGCGTCGCTTGCTGCTCTTTCTTGGTCTTGAAGCGCGAGAGTTCTTCGACGCGGACGGGAAAGCTCGCGAAGCGCGCGGAGAACGTGCGATAATGCTGGGCCGCGAGCAGGGTCGTCGGGACGAGGACCGCGACCTGGCGTTTGTCGGCGATCGCCTTGAAAGCGGCGCGGACCGCGACTTCGGTCTTGCCGTAACCGACGTCGCCGCAGACGAGGCGGTCCATCGGGCGCGGCTTCTCCATGTCGGCCTTGGCGTCGTCGATCGCTTTCTGCTGGTCGGTCGTCGTTTCGTAGGGGAACGCTTCCTCGAGCTCGGCTTGCCACGGCGTGTCGGGTCCGAACGCGTGACCGGGCGCGCTCTCGCGCTCGGCGTACAGCCCGACGAGGCCTTCGGCGATCTTAGCGAGGTTTTCGGAGACGCGGGATTTCGTGCGCGCCCAATCGCCGCCGCCCATCTTGGAGAGCCGCGGCGCCGCGCCTTCGGTCGCGCCGTACTTGGTGACCTGATGCATCTGCGTGACGGGCACGAGCATCCGGTCGGTACCGGAATACTTTAGGTCTAAATAATCTTGAGTGGCGCCCAGGATCGTTTCCGTGCGCAGGCCCAGGTATTGGCCGATGCCGTGGACTGCGTGCACGACGTAGTCGCCGACCTTGAGGTCGGCCAAGGTGACCGGCACGCCTTCTTTGACCGCGCGCAACTTGACCCGCTTGGGCGGCTGACCGTAGATCTCGCGGTCGCCGAGCACGTGCAGGCGCAGCGCCGGAATCGCGAAGCCGGCCTCGATGTTCCCTTGGTCGACGAACACGACGCCGCCGCGCGTCATGCCCGGCCCGCTGCCGACGAACGACGCCGCACCGCTCTCACGAAGATGCAATAACGTCGCGCTGCGCTCCACGGTCAAGTCGGCGGCGCGCAGCATCTCGGCCAAACGCGACGACCCCGAGGCGACCAGCGCCACCGTTTCGCCGGCGGCCACCCACGTCTTGACCTGGTCCAAGAACATCGTGAGCTGGCGGTTGAAGTGCTCGACCGGCCGCGTCTCGAGGACGAAGGTTTCGAGCGACCGCGGTAGCCAGGGTACGGCCCGGGCTTCGATCGCGCCGGGAACGATCAACGTACGCCGGCCGGGGAGCCCGGCGCCGAGGTCGGCGAGCGTCGGGTGGGGGGCCTCCACGTCGGCCAGTAAGGCCTCGCCCACCGCGTCCTCATCGACGCTCAGTTCGCCCGACTCGACCGCGGCCAGCAGGACTTGCTCTTCGCGCGAGCGCTCGTCCTCGAGGCCGCGCTCGATCGTCGCCAGCATCGCCGGCTCTTCGAGCACGATCAGAGCGTCGGCGTTGACGTAGTCCAGTAGAGTTTCACGCGCGTCGTATGCGAGCGATAGCCAAGCTTCCGGGATGTCGGCGCCGCCGGCCACGTAGGCGCGGGCAGCGGAGATCGTGGCCGAGGTGCCTTCGATCCGTTGGAGAAGGCGCGCGCGATAACTCGGATCGCGCGGAATTTCGCTCCAGGGCACGACTTCCAGCTGCTCGAGGGCGTCGGAACTGCGCTGGGTCGCGAGGTCGAAGCTCCGAATCGATTCGATCTCGTCGCCGAAAAACTCGACGCGCGCCGGTGCCGGTGCGGTCGCCGCCCAGAGGTCGACGATGCCGCCGCGCACCGCGAACTCGCCGGCCGCGGACACGACGTCGGCGCGGTGGTAGCCGCGTTCGTACAGTTGCTCCTGGAGGTCGTCGAAGCCGGCCTCCTCGCCCACCGCCAGCGTGAACGCGAGTTCGGCGAAGACTTCGCGCGGCATGACGTATTGGCGCAGCGCGGCCACGGGCACGACGTAGATTCCGCTGCGGTGCGCGTGCAAGTCGGCCAGCAGCGTCATCCGCGCGCTGCGCTCCGAGGGGCTCTCGATCACCCCGACGCTCTCCTCACGCGGCCGCACGAGCGTCACTTCGGAGCCGTCGGCGGCGCCCGCGGCGCCCAGGTAATAGGTCAGGTCCGCGAACGTGCGCTCAGCGACGTCCGGCGTCGGAACGACCACGAACAGCGGCGCGCGCAGCGCCCGGTAGAGTCCCGCGTACAGATATGGCCGCGCCGACTGAGTCGTCTCGTGCAGCGAGAACGCCGCGCCGTGCGAACGCAGGCGCTCGAGTAAACCCGCAAGCGACCGGCTAGAACTAGGCAGGGCTCGAACGAGCGAAGGGGCGAGGGTGGCGATAAAGGCCTCGGATCAGGGGATGGACGGCTGCGAGGATACGAACGCACCCCGGTCCGCGGTGGTTGCGACGCCGCGGACTCCCGCGGCTCTCCCCGGGTGGGCCGGCGGGGCCTCACGTACGGAGCGTTCCCCCCGTGGAAAGGGACGGCTGGCGATATTAGCAGTGTATTGACAGGAGTGCTAAAAATGCTAGAATCACCGTACGAACCCACCCGCTCCCATGTCGTAGGAGGTAACACGAATTATGACTTTGGTAACTCGCACCCGCAACGCCGCGCCGCGCACCTTCGGCGACGTCTTCGGATTCGACCCCTTCCGCAATTATCTGACCGGTGCCGCAGGCTACACCGGGATCGACGTGACCCACACCGAGGCCGGCGGGTACAAGGTCGAGGTTCCGGTCGCCGGCTTCAAGCCCGAGGAGATCGACGTCACCCTCGATGAGAACGTCCTGACGATCGCGGGTAAGAGCGAGCGTCGCAACTTCACGCGTTCGCTGATTCTGCCTGACGAGATCGACGGCGAGAACATCGAGGCGAAGGTCGAACACGGCCTGCTGACCTTGACGCTCAACGCTCACCCGAAGACTCAGCCCAAGAAAATCGCCGTCACGTTCAACTAATGCCCGGGATCGTCTAGGCCGCCAAGCCGGACCTTCCGGACACGCGGACCGGACATCGAACGAAGGAGCCGCCGCCGCGCTTGCGCGTCAGCGGCTCCGTTATTTCAGGGTCAGCGGCAAGGTGACGCTGGCGGTTCTGCCATCGCTAGCCGCTGCGATGAACGAGACGGGGTAGGTCCGGTTGCGCAAGAAATCCGGCACGTTCGGGATGTAGCCGTCGAAGGTGAAGACGCCGCGGTCGTGTTGTGGGATCGCAATCGAACGGCCGAAGGTCTCCGCGCTGACGGAGACGACGCTCGGATTGGTCAGCACGCGGACGTGGAGCGGAGCCGGCGGCACGAGCGCCGCGTCGTTGAGATCGATCTCGTCGATCTCCGGTGTGTTGGGTAGCGGAAACGGCGTCGTCACCGGCGACGGCGTGGGCCGGTAGACGAAATGATAGGCCGGCGACGGCGAAACCTCGGGCGAGGCCCACTGCTCCGGCGAAGGCGCCGGGGCCGGCGAAAGCGCTGGGGACGGGGACGGCGACGGGGCCGGCGAGGGCGGCGAGGCCTGGGCGACGATCAGAGTCGCGACCACCACGGCGAGCGGAAACGCCGGATACGGCGTCATCCGAGCTTGACCGGAACCTTGACGCTGACTGATTTCCCGTCGGCGGTGAAGGCGACGAATTCCAAAAACGTCGTCATACCCGCGGCGATGAACGGAATCTTCGGCAGCCGCGAGCTGGTTTCGAAGTCACCGGGAGCGGTCTCCGGGATCGCGCCCTCGCGCCCGTTACTGCGCGTGATCACTTTGACCACATCGAGGCTGGTGACGACCTTGATCGCGATCCGGCCGCCCCCATGCAGGGTCTTATCGTTGAGGAAGACCTCGAAAATCTGCGGCTCCCCAAGTTCGTGGACGGCGGGTTGCCGGGGCACGAAGGGATACTTGTATGCCTCGGGGGTCGCCGTCGCCGCCACTGCGGGCGTCACGCTCGGGGCCGGTTCGGCCGTCGTGCTGGGCGAGGCAACGGCGCTCGCGTTCGGGAGCGGTTCGGGCGTCCCGCTTGGTGCCGGTGCCGGCGCCGCGGCCGAGGGCACCGGTACCGGGGGGGGCGCCGGCGGCGGTTGGGCGGTGCCGTTAGCCAGGGTCAGGGCGAGCGTGACGGTGGCGATCACGGTTGTGCCACGACTTTCTTGCGAATGGAAGCGGGAGCGAACGCCAGCGCCCACAGCAGGGGAGTCGCCGCGACCAGGGCGCTCAGGCGGGCCGCGCCGGGGAGCAGGTCGCCGGCCGCGTCGGGAAGATAACGCGCGACGGACGAAATCGTCGCAGCCCAGAGTGCGATGCCGGCCGGCTCGGCTCCCGCCGCTAAGGCTAGCGGCAAGAGCCACGGCGCGTACCAGGGATATGGATTGGGGAGGGCAAGCAGCACGGCGACGCCGGCCCAGCCGAACCCGGCTCGCCGGCGCCGCCACAAGCAGGCACCGGCAAAGAGGGCCGCGGCGGCCGCCAGCACCAGCGCCGCCACCGGACCCAGCAGTCCTTGAGCGGAGACCGAAGGCGCGTAGCGGCCGTGGGCGCCGAGCGCGGCCAGCGCGGGTCGCAGCGGCGGCAGCACGAGCGCGGCCGCCACCAGCGTTCCCAGGCCAAGCGACGTCACCGTCGCGCGCCGGCCGGGGCGGCGAAAGCAGGCCGCGTCGAGTCCGGCCATGACCGCGAGCAGGAGGCCGGGAGCTTTCAAGAGCGGCGAGAGGGCCACGATCAGGGCGCCCGCGACCCGTTCGCCGCGCGCCGCCAGCGCGGCTCCCGCCAACACCGCCAGCATCAAAAAGGCGTCGTTATGGCCTTCCGCCACCGTCCAGAGCGCGATCGGGTTCAGCCCATACGCGCAGACCGCGGCGAAGCGCAGTGGCGGCGGCCGGCCGGCAAGCGCGACGTCGAGCATGACGATACCGGCGAGGAACGCCGCACTTGCCGCCAGCCGGAAGCCCGCCAAGGTCGCCCCGACCCCGGCTGGTGCCAGGACCGCGACGCCTTCCCGCGCCAGCGCCACGAAGAGCGGTCCGTAGATGCAGGGCGGGAACGGTCCGGTCCACTGGTAGCGGGCCGCCTCGATGAAGGGTCCGTGCAGGGCGGCGGGGACCGGAGCATAGGGATCGACGCCGGCCAGCGCCTGCGCGCCGTAGGCGGCGTAGGCGTAGACGTCGCTCGAGAAGACGACCGGCCACGAACCGGCGGCCGCGAGCGCCAGCGCCGCGAACGCGAGGATCGCGCGACCGTCGCCCGCCTGTGCGCCGGCCGCGAATCGCGCGACGGCCGCCACCAGGCCGGCCGTCGCGACCGTCACGGTCGCCGCGAGGATCGCGAACGCGACGCTGCCGTATCCGTGCCACGCCGTCACGACGGCCAGGGGTTGGGCGAGATCGTTCGCGATGCTCCGCGGCGCGCGGGCGAGCCAGGCATGCATGGCGATCGAGCCGGCCCCGAATGCGAGCGGAACGGCGGCTAGGGCCGCGAAGCGGCGGGCGATCATGGGCGGCTCGGCTTGGTGTGCGGCGCCGGCACGTCGGCCCGCACGGCCCCGAGCGCCAGGACGATCCACCACAGTTCCCCGACCTTCGGGAAGAACACCAGAAGGTCGAAGACCTGGTGGAGCGCGAGGCCCGCGCTTGCGCCGAGGGCACCCGCGATCAGGGGATCGCGGCGCGCCTTACGGACGAAGCACGCGATCGATGCCCACACGAGCGCTGAGGTCGCGAGCACGAGCGGCAGGCCGCCTTCGACGAGCGCCTGGAGGTACAGGCTGTTGGCGTGGGTCCGCAGTTTCGGGAAGCCGGCCAGGCCCAGCTCGAACTCGAAGTTGCCCGCCCCGATGCCCAGCAGCGGGTGACGCCGCCAGAGCACGAGCGCCGCGCGCCAGAGCTGCGACCGTTTGCCGACGGCGCCCGGGTCTTCGACTTCAGCCATGGTCGAAAAATGGCCCAACAGGCCGAAGCCCTGGAGCGAGTGGGTCAGGGCGAAGCCGTAAGCGCCGAGCAGGGCTATGCCGGCCGCGATCCCGCCGCCGAAGGCCGCGCACGCGGCGCGGCGCGCTTGCCCGGGCGTGACGGCCAGGACCACCGCCAGGCCGGCAAGCGACGCCAGCACGCCGGCGCGCGAGATCGTCAGGACCAGGGTCGCCCCGCCCAAACCCAGCGCCGCGAGTTCGAGGAACGTCGCGCCGCGGGCCAGGGCAAAGGCTCCGACGACCGCGAGACTGATGCCGAGATAGCCCGCCAGTTGGTTGGGACCCTCCAGCGGGCCGGCGATGCGCGGAATCGGATGGCCTAAGAACCACATCCCGGAGGGAGCGCCCACGATTTCCTGGGCGAGCGCCAGCAGGCACACGGCGACCAAGGTGCCGGCGAACGCGACTCGCACGAGGCGCTCGTCGGAATCGTCGCCGGCGGCGACGGCCACGGTCGCGAACAGACCCAGATATTGCAGGCTCTTGAGCGTCTCGCGCAGCGCGGGCGGGCGGTGCAGCGCCTGGCCGATCGAGAGCGCGGTCGCCGCGGCGACGAGGCCGCCGCAAACCAGCAGCGTGGCGACGGCCGGGCGACGCAGGACCGCTACGTCGCAACGCCGCGCGAGTAGCGCGAAGGCGGCCGCGACCAGCGCCACTTTGGCGAACGTGATCGTCGAGTGGCCGGCGTCGTGGGAGAACGCGAACGGGACGAAGACGATCAGCGCCGCGATGCCGGCCGACGGCCGCCGGAACGACGCGAACGCGACGCCGGCGAAGACCAGCAGGTAGGCGACGATGCTGGCGGCGTCGAGCGGACTGCTCGTAATCGTTTGATCGACGACCGCATGGGATGGCAACGAGGCCCGGCTACTGTGAGACCGGTTCCCGCTCCGGCGCGGCCGCGATCGGAGCGCCGCGTTCGACGCTGGCGAGGAAGTACAGCGGCCGTTCTTTGACCTGATCGTAGATGCGGCCCAAATATTCGCCGGCGATGCCGATCGTGATCAGCTGCACGCCGCCAAGAAACAGGATCGCGACCATCATCGACGTGTAGCCGGCTTCGTTGTAACCGAGGACCTTCAGGATCAGCACGACGATCGCGTAAACGAAAGCCGTGACGCTGACGCCGAAGCCCAAATACGTTGCGAAGCGCAGTGGAATCTCGGAGAACGAGGTAATGCCGTCGATCGCGAACTTGAGCATTTTCGAGACGGGGTACTTGGTCTCGCCCGAGTGTCGCGCGTCGCGTTCGTATTCGATTCCGATTTGCTTGAAGCCGACCCAACTGACCAGGCCGCGCAAGAAGCGGTGCTTCTCGCGCGTCTGCGCGAGCGCGTCGACGACGCGGCGGCTCATCAGGCGAAAGTCGCCCGTGTCGACGGGAATCGAAACGTTGGTCATCCGCCGGATCATGCGGTAGAAAATCCGCGCTGTTAGAACTTTGAACGCGCTCTCGCCGTGCCGCGCCCTGCGCGTCGCGTAGACCACGTCGTAGCCCTCACGCCATTTCGCGACGAATTCTTCGATCAGTTCGGGCGGGTCTTGCAGGTCGCCGTCCATCAGGATCACCGCGTCGCCGCGTGCGATGTCGAGCCCCGCGGTCGCCGCGATCTGGTGCCCGAAATTGCGCGAGAGGTCGACGACGACGAGATTCGGTTCGGCAGCGCGCGCGGCGCGCAGCGATCCGAGCGTCGCGTCGACGGACCCGTCGTTAACGGCCACGATTTCGTAGCGGTCGGCGCTGCCGGCCACGATTCGGTGCATGATCGTTGCGATCCGCCGCAGCAGCTCGGGGACGTTGTCTTCCTCGTTGTAGAGGGGAACGACGACGCTAATCAGGCTCATCTCGCCCTCAGCCTGTCGAAGGGGAAGGGGCGAGCTCGGTGCGTACCGCTTGCCAGAAGAGGGGAAAGAGCAATTCGTGATGGCCGGTGAAAGCGAAGCCCTTGCCCGCCGTTCCCAGGTGGGGACGCCGGACCACGTTCGTCTGTGGCCGGTACTGGCGCACGAAGTCGAAATCAGCCGTCGTGAAATCGCCGCCGTAGCCCAGGTTGCGCGCCACGCTCACGGCCTTGAGGAAGGCTTCGGGCAGCAGCACGGCCGACCCGAAATTCAAGTAGACGCCGCCGTCGAGCAACTCGGCGACCACGGCGCAGAGCAGCCGGAAGTCAGCCATCATCGCCTCGCCGAGCGCGGCACCGTCGGCTTGCGGGTGGGCGTGCACGATGTCCGTGCCCAGTGCAACCGTGACGCACAACGGAATCTGTACTTCCGCGCAGGTCGCGAGGACGGAGGTCGCCGTGTAGGGGGCGCCCGACTCGAGCAAGGCGTCGCCGAGCGCTCGCCCGACGCCCTTCGCTCGGCCGCGCGCGATCGCGCCGAGAATGAACGACGCCGTTTCGCCCGACATGCCGAACGTGCCAAGCTGGAGCGCGGCGTCGACGTCCTCGGAAGTTTTTCCGACCAGGGCCAGTTCGGTGTCGTGGATCGTGACCGACCCGTTCGAGGCGATCGCGCTCACGTAGCCGTCGCGGACCAAGTCGCACAACATGGAGCCGAGCCCGACCTTGATCACGTGGCCGCCCATCCCCAGCAGCACCGGGCGGCGCAGTTCGATCGCCCGCGCCGTGCGCTCCACCAGTTCGCGCATGCCCTGCCCGGCCAGGATGTTCGGTAGTGCGTCGAACCAGGTGCGAAATGAAGCATCCGACGCGACGGTGCGTCCGCCGTCCGCAGCGCGAACCTTCGAATGGCGATCTTCCAGCGACGTCACTTTCAGCCGTTGGAGGTCGATCGGCGTGTAACTCACAGCGAGCGGGTTCTTCTCAGCGGCTAACATCGCCCCCCGATTTCCGGCTGCGCGCCTGCATGCTCGCGGCCACCGCGATCGCCGCGTTCGCATCCGCGGGCTGCGCCGGCGGCCAACGCGCCGGTTCGCCCGAAGCGTCGCCCGCGAGTCGCGCCGGCCGCTCACCGGCGCCCGCGACGCCCGGCCGTCCGCCAGCGCGCCCAGCGCGAGCCGCCGCGGTCGCGGTTCGGGCCGCAAGCGCCGCGCCCGTGGCCAGCGCCGCGCCAAAGGCGAGCGCCACGCCGGTGTCGAGCCCCGCCGCTCCGGTGCCGCCCGTGGCGACGGCAACGCCCGTCGCGCGGGCAACGCCGGCCGGACCGCGGATACTCTCCGTCGCGACTTCGCCCGACGTCGTGCACGCGGGCGAGCATGCGGTCTGGGACGTGCGGACGTCGCCTGACGTGGTCAGCGTCACCGCGACCGTCAGCGTGTACACGCTGACCCTCGTGCGCCGCGCGGCCGGCCGCTTCGCACTCGACTTTGCCGTCCCGTCCAACGTGCCGGGCTTCTTTCACGGGACCTACAATCTGCAGATCGTCGCGCGGACCGAAAGCGGCGCGACGGCCGCCCGCACCGTCTCCCTGATCTTTCAGTGAGCGCCGACGGAAGCGACGTGCGCCTCGACTTGGCGCGCCGCGGCCGAACCTCGATTCCCGAGGTGATCTTCGGCGAGCGCAAGACCCCCGAAGCGATCGAGCGCATCGCGCGCGCGCTCTACGCCGATTCGGGGTTCGCGCTGGCCACGCGCGTGGCCGCCGAGGTTGGTCCCGAGCTCGCGCGCGCGTTGCCCGACGCGCGCTATTTCGAGCGCGCGCGCGTCTTGCAGTGCGGGTCCCTGCCTCGCACCGGCCGGCGCGTGGCGATCGCCTGCGCGGGGACGTCCGACGTGCCGGTCGCGGAGGAAGCGGCGCGCACGCTCGAAGCCTTCGGCCACGAAACGATCGAGCGCTTCGACGTCGGCGTCGCGGGCATTCACCGGACCTTCGCGGTCCTCGACGATCTCAACGCCGCGGGCGCCATCATCGTGGTCGCCGGGATGGAGGGCGCGTTGCCGAGCGTCGTCGCCGGCCTCGTGCGGCCGCCGGTCATCGCCGTCCCGACCTCGGTCGGCTACGGGGCCGCCTTCGGCGGCATCGCGGCCCTCTTGACGATGCTGAACTCGTGCGCTCCCGGCATCGCGGTCGTCAACATCGACGCCGGCTTCAGCGCCGCTTGCGTGGCCCACAAGATCGTATCGCTCGGGGAAGGGCCGCCCGGCACCGGGACGCGCGGCGATTAGTGGGGCTTGACGATGACCGGCGGCAGGTTGAACGGGCGCGGGTTGAACGGCGTGGGAACCGCTCCGCCGAGATTCGGCGAGAACTGGTCTTCGTCGCCCCAACTGTAGACGACGTCCTTCTCGGACTGGACGTCGGAGTTCCGTACCAGCAGCAGACGCGGTTTGCGCTGCAGGCCGTTCTCGTCGTCCTCGGCTGATTTCCACGAGCCTCGCGTATAACGGTAGAGCAAGCGCGTGCCCGAGGGGAAGGTGCGCGTCACGCGATAGTGCAGCGCGTCGATCCGGTCCATGCGGACCGCGGTCGCGCTCCAGCCGCTCGCGTCGGTCGCCAGATAGATCTCGTCGCTGAAGGGCGTTCGCGACGGCACCTCGACGGTGAACGTCACGGGCACGGGCTGGCCGGTGAAGCCTTCGGCGTGGGTCAGGTCGGGGTTGGCGTACGGCGTGGAGAGCGCGATCGCGAAGTGCTTGATATCTTCGTAGGCGGCATCCGGCGGGAGTGGTCTCTCGGAAAGCGCCAGCTGGACGACGCGGCCGTTGCCGGTGTCGAACACAGCGCGCGCATACGTCGTTGTGACGGGCTGCAGCTTGGTTGGCCCTCCGGTCAGGGCGTCGACGATTTTCACGTCGGGGTCGAGCCGGAAGCCGTCTCCGGTCGTGAAGAACACGAAGCCGGCTTGTTCGTCGAGGATCTGGCCGGCGAACTTGACGAGCCGTCCCGACGGCGAGGGTGTCGCCGTGGCGCTGAGCGGTGGCGGCGTTTCCATCGTTGCGACGGCCGTCGGCGGAGGCAACGCGGCGCCCGCCGCGGACCCGAACGGTCCGGCGTAGCCGGCGGACAAAGCGCAGGCGGCGAAGATGGCGCAGGCGATGCGGTGAGAGGAGTGTTTCATTTCTCGAGTTGGAATTGGAATTGGGGAGTCCACCGTTCGACTCCCCCAAAATTGAAATAATACGCGCGGGCGACGTCGAGCACGAGCGTGCGCGTGACCCGGAAGCGGACGTCGAGGTCGGCCTCGTACGGCGACACGCCGTAGTTGACGAAATTCACCGTGTCGCCCGTGAGCTGAATTGGGCCCACGATCGGTCGTGGAAAATCGTGATTGGCGCGGAAAGCGATGTTGAACGTCAGCGCTTGGCTCGGTACGTAGACTAACTGCTCCGTGAGTGACCGCGTGGTTCCGAAGCCGCGGAAGCTCGGCGAAACTTGGTACGACAAGCCGGTGAACGGATTGAGGTACTCCGCGTTCCCGGGATAGGCCTGACTCTGCTGCGCTCCGTAGAAGTCGCCGGTATTGAGATTGTTATAGCTGGTCAGGAGCGTCACCTGAGGGCTGAAGACCTTCGTGAGCGATGCCGTGACGTTGGTCTGATCGATGTGATGCGGAATCGAATAATACAAACGTTGTTTGTCGAACGACGCGTTGAGAGAGAGGTCGCGGTGCTGGCCGGTTGGGTCTCGCAGGACCGTCAGCGATTTGCTCGCGATGTTGATGCCGACGCCTTTGTCGTACTCCTTCGTGTAGGCGACGCCGCCGAGCGTCTGCAAGGGCGCGAGCGTGTTGGTGGCCACGCCGGCCGACGAGCGCAACTGATAGTAGAAGGGTAGCGAGTAGATCGTGTGTAGGTAGCCGATCCAAGTGAGTTGCACGTTGCTCGGATGGTAGGGTATCCACGGGTGGGTCGGGTCGCCGTAGTACGGCGTGCCGGCCGATTCCGTGCTCGGCTCGGCTAGGAGGCTATCGTAGTACTGGTAGTCGTCCAGCCTCAGGAACGAGTGTGGAAGGCTCGCCGTTAACTGCAGGTTCAGGTACGCCGTCGCCGAGAGCGGCTGACTGAAAGCATGTTGGAACGCCGTTTCCTGCCAGTCCAGCTGGAATTCGAGGCCCGGCGAGATCCGGTCCAAGGCGAGCAAGTTGTACTGCTTGAGCGGCCTCGTCAGCGGGTTGATCGAGGCGACGATATAGCTATTGTCGCTCACGAGATGTTGTTCGTAGGCGGCGAAGAGGTGGTCGACCGAATCGTAGCGCAGGTGCGCGGTGGCCAGGCCGTGCTCGCCCCCCGCGAAATCGAGCGGCGCGTCACCGAAGGCGCCGTTGAGCGCGTTCTGCGCGAAATTCGGATTGGGCGAATAATTGAGAAAGTAGCTGGGGAACGGCACGAAGACGGCGCCGAAGTTGATGCGCACGGCAGCGAACCGGATGCTCTGACGCGGGTCGACGACGGCGCGACGCGCGTAGCAGAAGACGCCCTCCCCGCTGAGGTCGGGCAAGTAGAACGTGTCCCCGGGCATCTGGCGCCCGAGCAACGGATGCTCGTAGTGGCCGGCCGCGAACGTCCAACGGTCCGGCTCGGAGAGGACCGGCACGAAGTATGCCCGGTCGAAGTCGAAATATTCAGCGAACGCCGCGCCGTGGATGGGTTCTTGGCCAGGAGGTTGGATCGTGACGCGACCGGCCACCACGAAGCGATTGAGCCGGAGATCGTTGTAAAAGGCATTTCCGGCGATGCGCGTGCCGTCGCCCAGGGTCACGACCACGTTGCCGTCGGCGCGCAGGATATACCTGTTGCTGTAAAAGGCGATGCGGTTGGCGGTCAGCCGGTAGGCATCGAGCCGGCGGCCGGTCGGCGAGGGCGAGGGGGCGCCCGTCTCAGGCGCGCCGGTGCCGGGCTTGGACGGCGGTGGCGTGAACGAGGGCCCGGGGGGCGAGGCGACGGGGACCGGCGGTCCGCCGGATTGCGGCGGCGGCACGCCTGGCTGCTGCTGCGTGCCAGCGGTTCCTTGGAGGCTCGCCGCCGTTGCCGTGAAGGTCAACGAGCAAACGAGTACGATGAGGAAGCGAGATTGCACTCAGAATCTCCGCGCGAACGTCGGGGCGTCAACGAGAGGCTGTTGCTTTAAACGTCGTGGGACCTCGCCGCATGACAACCCGCGTCGCGATCTGGTCGAAGCCTGACCGTCGGTGCGTCCATGTTGCGTTTCCGACCGACCACACGGCGTTCCCCCTCGCAGCGAGGGAGGTCGTGTCGTTCGCGACGATGTAGGACAGCCACCGGCGGCATCGCGAGATCCTCACGCCACGGCGCGCTGAACTCGGGGTGGCCGCTCGTTCCTCGGCACGCGGACTTTATGAGGCGAGCGTTTCGGGTACACCGGTTGGGAAAAGCCGGTCGCGCATACCGTTACCGGTTGACGATAACACGATGGAGCACGTCGGGATTCGATACGCGCCATCGAATTGGGGATCGTATCTTTTGAGGTTGAACGACTACGGCACCGGGAAGCGGCGGGTCTCGCCGGCGAGGCGCACATGACGCCGCAGGCCGAGCGCGCGCTTGTGAACCCGCGTGCATTTCCTTTCGCGCCGCCCAACGAGCGTCGCGTGCCGCGTTCGTGGCATGCCGCCAAGCGTTCGATCGACGTTGCGCTCGCAGGCTCGGCGCTGGTCGTGCTCTCGCCCTTGATCGGGCTCGCCGTCCTCGGAATCGCGTTCGTTTCACCGGGCTCGCCCTTCTTCGCGCAGGAACGAGTCGGCTTGGGCGGCCGCCGCTTCAAACTCTATAAGCTCCGCACGATGGTTGACGGCGCGCATCTCTACCACGATGAGATGCAATCGCTGAGCGACGTCGATGGCCCGGTGCTCAAGATTCGCAACGACCCGCGCTTACATCCGCTCGGCAAGCTCTTGCGCCGAACCAGCATCGACGAGTTGCCCAACCTGGTAAACGTATTACGTGGCGAGATGGCGATGGTCGGGCCGCGTCCGCCGCTGCCGCGCGAGGTCGCGCATTACGACGACTTCGCGCGTCGCCGCCTGACCGTGAAGCCGGGCATTACTTGCCTCTGGCAGATCTCGGGCCGGTCGAATCTTTCTTTCGATGAGTGGATGCGCCTCGACAACGATTACATCGACAGTTGGTCTCCCGTGAAGGACCTCGAGATCGTCGCTAAAACGATTCCCGCTGTGTTACGCGGCGAAGGCGCGCATTAAGAGCGAGCGACGTTGAAGCCGCAACTTCGCGCGCTTCCGGCAGCGGCGCCCAGCCAAATCTCGCTCGCCCGCTCGACGATCCTCGTCATGGCGGCGACCTTGGCCTCGACAATTCTGGGCCTCGGTCGCGAGGTCGTCAACGCGGGTTATTTCGGGACGCTCTGGCAGATGGATTGCTTCCTGGCCGCGGCGACGATCCCAACGATTCTGTTCGGAGTATTCAACGGCGCCTTGGTCAGCGCGCTCGTGCCCGTGTTCTCCGAGTTCGTGGCCCGCGGCGAGGACGAGTCGGCTTGGCGCTTGGCCAGCACGATCTTCAACGTGCTGTTTATCGCGCTCACGTTGCTCGCAACCGTCGGGTACATCTTCGCGCCGGTCTACGTGCCGCTGGTGGCTCACGGGTTTCCTCCCAACCAGCAAGCGATGACGATCGAGATGACGCGCTGGCTGATGCCGAGCATCGTGGCCACGAGCTTGGCGGGCGTGGTCAACGCGATGCTCAACGCGCGTCACCGTTTCTCGGCATCCGCCATCCAGGGGCTCGCGATCAATGCCGTGACGATCACCTGCGTCCTGGTGTTCGAGCGGCGCTTGGGCATCTATGCCTTGGTTCTGGGGACCGCGCTCGGCCTGACCGCGCAACTCCTCGTCCAGCTTCCGGCCGTCCTGCGCCTGCGGATGTACCGGCCGGTGATCGACTTGCACCATCCGGGCCTCTCCAAGATCTGGTTGATGCTCGGGCCGATCGTCGTCGGCTCGGCCGCCGGGCAGATCGCGATCTTCTTCGACCGCCACTTCGCGTCGACGCTCTCGCCCGGCTACATCTCGGGCATGAACTACGCGACGAAGCTAGTCGGTTTTCCGCAGCAGATCTTCGCGGCCGCGATCGCGACGGTGATCTTCCCCTTATTGGCGACCCAATTCGCGAGCTCGAACCGGAACGGGGTCAAGCGCAGCGTCGTCATGGGCTTGCGGCTGGTCAACTTCATCACGATCCCCTCGGTCTGCGGGTTGATCGCGCTCGCGCACCCGATCGTCTCGGCGCTCTTCCAGCGCGGCATCTTCTCCGTTTCGGCCACGGCCTTGTGCGCCGGACTGCTGCCGTTCACGGCCATCGGTCTGGTCGGCGCCGCGGCCAGCATCGTCCTGACGCGCTGCTGCTTCGCCTGCAAGGAGACCCGCTGGACGGTCGGGATCTCCGTGTTCACCGTGCTGCTGAACCTCGTGCTCTCGATCTGGTGGCTGGGGCCGCTGGGCGCCCGTGGATTGCTGCTGGCCAATTCCGTGAGCCAGTGGGTGGCGGCCGGTCTGCTGTTCGCGCTGGTCTTCCGGCTCGTCAATGGCTTGGATTGGAAGACGATCGTCGCTTCCGCGCTGCGGATCGGCGTCTGCTCGGCCGTCATGATGTCGACGTTGCATTGGATCGCGGCCCTGGGCGTGCAGCCCGACCCGTCGTTCGCCTCGCGTGCCTGGTATCTGATCGGACAAGTCGCGATCGGGGCCTTCGTGTTCGTCGGCGCGGCCCGCTTGGCCGGCGTCGAGGAACTGGAGATCGCGGTCCGGCTGATCCTGCAGAAGTTCGAAAGCCGCGTGCCGAGCCCGCCTGAGAACCGCGAGGTTCCCATTGCGTAACCTGGTCGACGGGTCGCGCCGATTCTTGGCCAGCGGGTTTTTCCGCCACACCCTGCTCGTCTTCGTCTCGACGACGATGGTCAACGCGCTCGGGTATGCCTTTCACTTCGCGATCAGCCGCCGGATCGGCGTCGAGCAATACGGCGTCCTCTCGGCGCTCAACGCGGCCCTGAGCATCGGCCTGGTCATCTCGCAGATCGTCTCGACGGTCGTCGTGAAGTACGCGGCCGAATTCCGCGCGGCCGGCGACGAAGCGCACCTCTCCGCGCTCACCCGCCGGCTCATGCGGTTCGGCGCGATCGCGGCCGTCATCGTCATCGCGGCGGGCTTAGCCGCCACCCGGCCCATCGCTGCCTTCCTGCAGATCCAAAACCTGCTTGCGGTCGCGCTCTGGGTGACGATCATCGGCCTCGGTATGTGGACGCCCGTCCTGCGGTCGATCTTCCAGGGCGTCGAGGACTTTCGCGTGTACGCGATCTCGATCGTCGTCGAGTCGCTTGGCAAAGCCCTGCTTGGCGTCGGTTTCGTCTACGCGGGCTTCGGCGTCGACGGGGCGTTCGCGGGCTGGGCGCTGGGCAGCGTGATCGCACTGGCGTACACCGCGTGGGCGGCGCTGCACCGTTTTGGCAAGCTGCCCGACGCCACGCTCTACATCGATTTCCGCCGGCTGGCCCTGACGATGACCAACGTCTCGATCGCCACGGTGCTGCTGACGAGCCTCGCGTACTCCGACGTCGTCGTGGTCAAGCACTTCGCCGACCCGACGACGGCGGGCTTGTACGGCGCCTTGTCGCTGGCGGGCAAGATTCTGTTCTTCCTGGTCGGCTTCGTCCCAACGATCGTCTTGCCGAAAGCCTCCCGGATCGCGCTCTCGGGACAGTCGCCGGCCGGCGTCTTCCTGCAGGCTCTGGTCGTGATCGTCGCGATGTCGGGGACGGGCCTAGCCGTCTACTACTTCTTCCCGTTGCTGGTTATCACGACGCTCGCGGGCGGCTCGTTCGCGCCGGCCGCACCCTACGTCTTCTCGTACGGCTTGGCCATGGTGCTGCTGGCGGGGATCAACGTGATCGTCATCTACAAGATCGGCATCCACCGCTTCGATTTCGTCGTGCCGCTGGCGCTCTGCGCGGTCGGCGAGGTCGTCGGGATCTCCGTGCACCACGCGTCGCTGGGCGACGTGATCGGCGTCTTGATCGCCGGCAACGCGTTCGCGCTGGTGGCCTCGAGCTATCGCGTCCTCTCGCCGCAGCGGGCCAGGATCCCCGTCGGCAACACGGGGGCCGCCGCCTAAGGCAAACGCTAAATCATACCGCGCGATCGGCGGACGGCGCGGGCGCGGGCGACGAGCTCGGCCGTCTGGGGTGCATCGAGAATCGCGACGATCCGCTCGGCGGCGTGCCCGTCGCCGAAGAGCGGCGGGTGATCCGGCGGCAGCGCCGCCGGTTCGTGCAGCGCCGCCCGGATCGCTTCGGTCGAGGCGCCCGTCAAGCGATTCCAGCCGGTCGCGACCGTGTTGGTCCACTCCGTCGTATCGCGTAGCGTCACGCAGGGGACCGCCGCGAAGTAGGCTTCGCGCTGGACGCCGCCGGAGTCGGTGAAGATCCGGTAGGCGCCGCCCTCGAGCGCGACCATCTCGCGATAGGTCAGCGGGTCGGTCGTTTCAAGCGCCGCGGGTAGCGCGATGCCGAATTCCGCCAGCCGCGCCGCGGTCCGAGGGTGCAGGGGGAAGACCACGGGCCGCGGGGCGTCCTCGAAGGCCGCCACGATCGCGCGTAAGCGGACGCGGTCGTCGGTATTTTCCGCTCGGTGCAACGTCAGCAGATCGTAGGGCCCGCCGGACCGGCGCGCCGGCCCGGCCTCGCCGCGAGTCCGCAAGAACACGTCGAACATCACGTCGCCGCAGACGTGCACGCCGGTCGAAATTCCTTCGGCTGCCAGCCGCGTCCGCGCGCTTTCGTCGGTGGCGAAGTGCAGGTCGGCGATCGCTCCGGTCACGATGCGGTTGATCTCTTCGGGCATCGTCCGGTCGTACGAGCGCATCCCGGCTTCGACGTGGGCCAGCGGCAGCAGCAACTGCTTCGCCGCGAGCGAACCGGCCAGCGTACTGTTCGTGTCGCCGCGCACGACGACCAGGTCGGGCGCGAACCGGCGCAGTTCCGCGGCGAGGCCTTCGAGGATGCGCGCGGTTTGTTCGGGACCCGGGAGCGAGCCGACGCCCAGATTGACGTCGGGCTCGGGGATGTCGAGTTCGGAGAAAAACCGCTCCGACATCCGGCTGTCGTAGTGCTGCCCAGTGTGGATCAAGATCTCTTCGTGCGTCCGGCGCATCGCGCGGGCGAGCACGGCGACCTGAACGAATTCCGGGCGCGCCCCGACGATCGACACGATTCTCACGTATCGCCGCCCTTCGGGCGCCAAGCGGCGGAAACCGTCCACAAATGGCGGCAATGCCGGACGGCGAAGCCGTGCGGCAAATCCTGGGATCAGGGCGCGGATCCCCCCATGTAAGATAGCTACTCGGCTTGCCGAATCGTAGGGAGAGGGAGTTTTCCGATTCACGTTCCGCTCGTCGCGCCGCACTTGGGAGAAGAAGAAGTATCCGCCGTCAGCGCGGTCCTGCGCTCCGGTCAACTGGCCGCCGGTCCGCAGGTCGAGGCGCTCGAGCGTGAGTTCGCCGCGGCCGCCGGTTGCGCGCACGCCGTGGCGGTCAATTCCGGGACGGCCGCTAACCATGCGGCGCTGGAAGCGCTCGGCGTCGGCGACGGCGACGACGTCTTGACGACGCCCTTCACGTTCGCGGCCACGGCTACGCCGATCCTGATGCAGCGGGCGATTCCGCGCTTCGTCGACATCGATCCGCGCACGTTCGACTTGGCTCCCGAGGCCCTGCTCGCCGCCGTTACCGGGCGTACCAGGGCCGCCGTGCTGGTCGATCTTTTCGGGTTGACGATCGACCCCGCGCCGCTTGGGATCCTGCGAGCGCAAGGCATCGCGTTGGTCGAGGATGCGTGTCAGGCGATCGGCGGGTCGCGCGGCGGACGCCTGGCCGGTACGCTCGGCGACGCCGGCACCTTTTCGTTCTACGCGACGAAGAACGTGATGGCCGGTGAGGGTGGGATGCTCGTGACCAGCGACGACGGCATCGCGCTAGCCGCCCGGCGCTTCCGCAATCACGGGCAGTCCGAGCGATACAAGTACGAACGCCTAGGTTATAATTATCGAATGACGGATATCTCCGCCGCGATCGCTCGCGTCCAGTTGGGACGCCTGCCCGCGATTTCGGCTGCGCGGCGGGCCAATGCGGCTTTTTACGACGCGGCCCTGGCCGGCATTCCCGGCGTCACCACACCGTACGTGCCGCCCGGCGCGCAACACGCGTACCATCAATATTCGCTCTTGATCGATCCGGCGCAGACCCCCAACGGTGCGGGGCGCGACGCCGTGCGCGCCTACTTGAACGAGCGCCAGGTGGGCTCGGGCATCTATTATCCGCTGCCGCTGCACCTGCACCCGGTGTTCGCGCGCTTCGGGTATTCGCCGGGTGACTTTCCGGTGGCCGAGCGTGTGGCGACGCAGATCCTAGCCCTGCCGGTCCATCCGCAATTGTCGGACGAACAACTCGCCTGGACCGTCGACGCCGTCCGCGGCGCCGTCGGAGCCGTCGCCCCGGTGGCGCATCGATGAGTGCGCGGGTTCGCGTCGGCGTTATTGGTTTTGGCGCGATCGGGCGCCATCACGTTCGCAATTTGAATCGCATGGCTGACGTCGAGTTCGTGGGCGTCGCCGATACGTCGCCGTTTGCGCTAGCCGAAGCCGCCACGCTCGGTTATCCCGTTTTCTCATCGACGGCGGAATTGCTGGCTGCCGGTCTCGACGGCGTCGTCATCAGCGTGCCGACCAGCGTGCACGAGACGGTCGCGCTCGAAGTCCTCGAGCGGCCGTGCGCGGTGCTGGTCGAGAAGCCGATGGCGCACTCGATGGCGGCCGCCAAGCGGATGCTGGCGAGCTTCGCGGCCGCGGGCGTGCCGCTGATGGCCGGCTACGTGGAGCGTTACAACCCCGCGATCGAGGCGATCCGCGACTTCGTCGCCGGCGGCACGCTGGGCCGGCTGATCAGCATGAACGCGCGTCGCGTCGGCGTGATGCCGCCGCGCATCCGCGATGCGAACGTGCTGATCGACATCGGCGTGCACGACATCGATATCGCGGCCTTCATCACCGGCGCGCGGCTGAACTTGCTGTGCGCGCGCGGCGGGATGGCGCTCCTCGAAGACCGGCTGGATTTCGCGACCCTGATGCTCGACGCGGCCGGTTGCGTCGTCTCGATCGAGGCGAATTGGATCACGCCGGTGAAGGTGCGCGAACTTTCGATAACCGGTGTCAACGGATACTGTCGCGTCGATTACATCACGCAGGAAGCATGGTTCGCGCCGGGTCGCAGCTTCGAACCGACCGGCGATTTCGAGGGACTGGTCAAACAGTACACCGAGGGTACGTTACTGCAGTTGCCGGTGAATCGGGTCGAACCGTTAGCGCGCGAACTCCAAGTTTTCGTCAAGGGGATCCGCGGCGGCCCGCTGCCGGATCCGGGCATCGCCCTCGCCTCGCTGCGAATCGCCGAAGAGGCCACGGCCATCATCAACGAGACGCGGACCCAGCCGCTGGTTACGCGGACGCATTGAACGTCGCGCCCAGCGCCTTCGTTCACCCGACGGCGCTCGTCGAGGAGGGCGCGGCGATCGGCGCGGACTCGCGGGTCTGGCACCAGGCGCACGTCCGGCGCAACGCGCGCATCGGCGCGCGCTGCATCGTCGGCAAGGGCGCGTTCGTTGATTTCGACGTCGCGATCGGAGACGATTGTAAACTGCAGAACTACGCCTGCGTGTACCACGGCGTCACGCTCGGGCGCGGCGTCTTCGTCGGCCCGCATGCGGTCTTCACGAACGATCGGCGTCCGCGGGCCACGGATCCCGACTTTCGGCCGCTGCGCGACGGCGATTGGGAGGTCGGCGTGACGACCGTCGACGACGGCGCGGCCATCGGCGCGAACAGCACGATCTTGCCGGGGCTGCGGATCGGCCGCTGGTCGATGGTCGGGGCCGGCGCCGTCGTCACGCGCGACGTCGCACCGTACGAGCTGGTCGTGGGCACGCCGGCGCGCCGGCTAGCCTGGGTCTGTCCGTGCGGTACGCGCCTTCCGGACGGCTCCCGCGCCTGCCCGCGCTGCGGCGACTTACCCGCCGATCATCCGGCCCTGACAGGGAGTAATCAAGGTGAAGACGTCAACGTCCACGTCACCCCGTCATCCTGAGCCCTGAGCTTGTCGAAGGGTCGCAGGGCGCTAGGCAACTCGCGGTAGCGCGCGACGACCGGGACGGCGCCGCCGCGCGCGAGCATCACGGTGGCCGTGTCCCGGCCGGCCGTGAACGTTAGCCGAAATGCGGTCGCGTTGGCGTACGCGCGGTTGTCGGCGGCGACGGTCACGTAGCGCCGGCCCGTCAGGCCGTAGAAGAGATACGTGGGTGAGAGGCCGTCGGGGCAGAGCGGGTCCTCACACGCCCAGGCGGCGTCGCGTGGCAGCACGATCGTCGCGCCCGGCGGCGCGTCGCGGGCCAGCCCGCGCGCGAATGCGCGCTCTACGACGGCCTGCGATGCGGTCGCCTTCTGCAGCGCCGCGCCGACGATCGCGTTCGTGCCCGCCGTCAGATCGGCCAACAGAAAGAGGCCGAGCGCGATGAGAGCGCGCGGAGCGCCGGTCGCGCGGGCCAGCACGGCCAGCAACAGAGCGACGCCGAAGACTTGGACGAAAGCGGGCAAATAGCCGAACCCCCAGACGAGCTCCCGCTGATATTTCGCCGAGGCGGCGATCAGCGGCACCGGGAGAACGGCGAGTCCGGCGCCTAGCGCCGAGGCGGCACCGAGCCGCGCGGGATCAGCGCCGCCAAAACGCGCGGCCCCGGCGGGCCGGTCCAGCAATGCCCAGACCAGCACGGCAAACGCGAGCGCGAGCGGGATGCGGAACGCATACGGGCCCGCCGCGAGCTCCGCGATGCGCCACAAGCTCGGGAAGATGTGCTGGGGGTTGAAGAGCTCGTAGGTCAAGGGCACGCCCGCGAGCAGCTCTTTGGCGAACGCCGTTGCATAGGCGGCGGGATGCGTGCCGGCACTGTAGTCGCTGCCGGCCACGTAGCGGATGCGCGCGCGAAACCACGCCGAGGCCGCCGCGAGAGCCGCACTCACCAGGGCGAACGGCCACGTGAGCAGGCAGGCCCGCGGCCACGCGCGGTCCGGCCGTACGACGCAGGCGTAGAGCGGAAAGAACAGATACGCGATCTCGTAGGTGAGTCCGCACGCCGCATAGAGCAGGAGCGCGAGCGACCCGGCCCACGGGTCGCGCCCCAGGATCGCGCGCCGCCAGGCCCCGAGCGACGCGACCAGCGCCAAGAAGACCAATTGCAACATCCCGTTGTATGCGAGGTCGGCATCGTGATAGGCGCGCAGCGGAAGCGCCGCCGCGACGACGCAAGCGCTCAGCCACGCGACGGTATCGCCCGCCACCGCGCGCACGAGCGCCGCGAACGCGGCGATGCACGCGAGCGTCAGTCCGAGCAGCAACGCCTTGTAGGGCAAGGCCTCGTGCAGCACGTCGAAGAGCGCGTACTTTTCCGCGATGGCCAAGGGATACAGCCGCCCGTTGTCCCAGAGCCAGAGCGCGTTCGCCGCGACGATCGCGTGCCACAACGTCTCGTGCCGCGCGGCGAGCGCCGAGGCAAGATACGAAAACTGCGCGTCGTCGCCGTACCAGCCGACCCACAGCGCCGGGCCGAGCGACGCAGCCGCGTAGACGAGCGCGAGCGCGACGCCGAAGCCGGCTCGCGCGCTACGAGCCGGAGCTAGAACCGCCGGACGTTGGTGACGTTGGCGCTGCGGAAGATTCCTTCGACTTTGTCGATCGTCTCGGGCTTCGCGAAGTAGTAGACGACCGAACGTCCGCGCTGGAGCGCCTCGACGTAGTTATCGATCTCGCTGTCGGGAATTTCCAGATCGCCGAGGCGGTCCGGAATCGATTCGTTGCGGAAAAACGTGGTTGGCCGATGCACGTTCGTAAGCCCAGGTACGCCGGTCGCACCGCCGTCGGTCGACGTTATCAATTCGGCGCCGATCAGCCCGTGCGACACGCTCTCGGTCGATTCGTCGGGCCCGATCACGTTGAGGGAATCCGTCGGAAGGCCCGCGTCGTGCAGGGCTTGGTGGAGTGCAGCGACGTCGCCGTCTTGCGACAATGCGGTAACGACCCGAGACATGAAACCTCTCATTCGCCTGGCAGGGGGGGCGATGCCCCCCTTACGAGGACACGATGTTCGCGGTTGCTTCCGAGCGCCCTACGGCGTACGCATCGGCGGCACGCCGCCGCTCATCGGTGGCACGCCGCCACCCATGGGCGGCACGCCGCCGCTCATCGCGGGATGCGTGAACTGGCGGAACGACGTTTCCCGCACGAAGGCTAAGAGCGCGGCGCCGAGCCCGACCAGCGCGACCAGCGCCGTCACCGCCCAGCCGACGACCGGTAACGTTTCCGCCGCGGTCACGACGATCAGCCCGAGCACGAGCGCGCCCAGCGGCGACGGGGTCGTATGCGGCCGCAGCAGTTCGTACAGCCGGCGCCCCAGCAGCAGCGCGACGGCGGCGTTTCCGATCCACAGGCCCGCGAAGAGCGCCGCGATCTCGAGCGGGATCAGCGGGATGCCGATGATGCTCAGCAGCAAGAGGACGCCGATCGGCACGATCGCCACCACCGCGACGGCACCCGCGGCGAACGAAAGTCCGGGATGTTTCTCGACGCGGTCGAGCGCGACGCGCACCCGCAGCGGAAAGAGCAGGAAGGCGAACATGACGACGACGTCCCACGCGAATTTCTTGAGGACGCGCCGGTTCTGCGTCAGAAAATCGTCCGCGCTCGGCGGCGTCAAGGCCGGCAAGAATCCGAGCGCGCCGTCACCGTCGGAGGCGTCGCCGTTGAACACGTCGATGGTCCGGCCTTTGACCGTGCAGCCGTCCTCCGGATCGAAATGACCGAAGAACGTCCGCACGTTGCCGTCGATTTCGCCGCCGTCCTCGCAGGTCACGTTCCCGAAGACGACGTCGAGATCGCCTTTGATGACGTCGCCGTCGCCGATCGTCTCGTCGCTGAACCAGACCGTCCGGCTGTGGTGAACGGTCCGCGCCGACGCGCTCGCGAGCGTGGCGCCGAAGAGCGCGAACAACGCCGCGAGCACAAAGACCAGCGGGCGGGCGTTCCCCCCATAGAGTTGAAACGGGTGCTTGGCCATGGTCAGAAGCTCCGGTCGGCCTGTACGCGACGCGCGCGCAGGGCAGTGTAGAGGACGGCGGCGACGGCCGCGAAGAGCAAGTCCAACCCCAGGACCGCGCCCATCGCGGCGGTGATGTCAAAAGCTTGGCGGCCGAACAGGTGCTGGACCGCAAGCGCCAGCGCGGCGGCTGAGGCGCCGGCATGACCGAAGGCCGCCCCGAGCGCCGCGAGCATCGCGCGCGCGGCCGCGCCGCCGAAGACGAGGAACGTGCCGATGGCGACCCACGCGAACACGACGTAGGCCGCGAGAATCGGTAGCGGGGCGCTGCGGTGCGCGTGCGGGCGCGGCAGGCTGCGCACTTCGGCCATCACCTTGAAGGTGAAGTTCGGCTGCGGCTCCAGTTGCCGCGGTGCGAGCAGCAACGCATCGATCACGCGGAACTCCTCGAGCAGGGAACGGCAGCTCTCGCAAGTCGCGACGTGTTGCGCGATGCGCGCGCGCAGCACGGGGGACAGCTCGCCTTCGACGTACGCGTCGAAGTACGGCTCAAAAGACGAACAGCGCATTGGTTACTCCGGGCAGGTTGCGTTTGTCGGCGATCGCCGCGACGGCGTCGCGCTCGCGGTCGCGCATCTTCTGGGCGAGGGCGAGCTTACCGCGATGGATCAGGGTCTTGACGTTCCCCAGCGACAGCCCCATCGTCTCGGCGATCGTCTGGTATTCCATGTTGTCGTAATAGCGCAAGGAGAGGACGGTGCGCGTCCGCTCCGGGAGCTCGGCCAGGGCCGCGCGCACGTCGCTTTCTGCTTCCGCGCGCAGAACGCCGCATGAGGGGTCGGCGTCGGCGGCGGTATCCGGCAGCGCGTTTTCCAGCGTCCGGTCCTCGCCCAGCTCCTGGGTCTGCGGCCGGCGGAGGCTCTTGCCCAGATACGTGCGGACGACGTTGCGGGCGATGTGATACAGCCACGTCGAGAACTTACCCAAACTCGGATTGAAGGTGCCGAGATGGGCGTAGGCCCGCATGAACGTTTCTTGCGCCAAGTCGGCAACATCTGCCGGACCGCGGACGCTCGCGCCGATGAAGTTTGTGATACCCCTCTTGTAACGGTCGACCAGCACGGCAAAGCTGTCGCGTTCGCCGCTTAGGACGAGCTTGACCAACTCCTCGTCGG
>Ga0116229_10002930_pt1 | contig 27931 bp, 22 predicted proteins | sample S1TSphgellanicum_3_FD_87313 | JGI IMG/M metagenome (GOLD analysis project Ga0116229, IMG submission 87313) | Host-associated microbial communities from peat moss isolated from Minnesota, USA - S1T2_Fc - Sphagnum magellanicum MG | ecosystem: Host-associated > Plants > Peat moss > Unclassified...
AGCGCCAAAATCACCCGCTCGCTCCACAATGCAAGCCTGCGGCCTTCCCAGCTCGGATAGGATGTCGACATGATCGCTACATCGATCATGTTAGCGGCAAGTTCGCTAATCAGCCGGTCGTGTCCTCCATCCACCATATAGACGTCGACTTCAGGAAAACGGCGATGGAGCTCGGCCAAGGAGGCTCGAAGGTTGCCCGCCGCGAGTGAGGCATAGACGCCGATCGTCAGCCGTCCGCTCTCGCCGCGGCTTCTGGCGTTCAGCCTGCGGACGGCGGAATCGACATCATCTAGGATACGACGAGCGGTCTCGATGAACTCGAGACCAGCAGTCGTCGGGCGGGTTCCCCCCGTTGTACGTTCGAATAGAACGGTGCCTAGACGTTGTTCGAGGTCGGCTAGGCGGCGGCTAAGCGTCGACTGGCGAATGCCGAGCGTTCCCGCCGCCTGCCTTAGGCTTCGATGTTGGGCGGCCATAATAGCCCATTTGAGATCTTGAAGCTCGACGGTCACCATAACGCCCGTCATAGTTTAGCAGCATGCATCAGCACTGCTGCGACCCCGCTTTCGCTGCTGCGGGAGAGATCGCGCAGGGCCTATAAGACGGATTTGTTGATGATATAGCATCAGAACATTCGCATAGGCCGTGATATGGCGGGTCACTTCTTTTTTCTCACGAACCACAGCCAGAGCCGCCACCGGATATACTTTCAGCGCTGCGCGTCTGGCTGATTTGCCGACTGCTCTGCTGAATCCACCAAAGCATGCACCAATTTTTTCACATGACATTTGACATTGGAGCACACAATCGGCCCCTCGAAGCGACTGGTCAGTTGAGGCGTCCTGTTAACTTGCCTCTTACCTCGCCGGTCAAATCATTCTGGGCTCACCTCGGACCGTCAGCGAACGAGGACGGGGGCGTCGCGTACAATAGGAACGCGCGCCCAAAGTCGGATTGTTTAGACTAAAAATTTTCCCGGTGGGCGTCGTCGTAACTCACCAGCGGCGGCGACCCCGATGCGACCGCCAGCGCGTCTGAATTTTCTTTCAAGCCAACGCCCGTCAGGCCCAGGCGGCGAGCTTGCGACATGAGCCACGTCAATTTCTTGGCGGCGAGCGCATAGCTGAGCCCGGTCGCGTGGATGTTGGAGATACAGTTGCGTTCGCCATCGCGATGGCCAATGCGCGGCGACCATGTGAGGTACATGCCAAGGCTGTTGGCGACCGAGAGCCCGGGCCGCTCTCCGATTAGGACGGCGCAAAGCTGAGCGTTCAATCGCACGCAGACCTCGTCCCCGAGCGCCACCCTGGCCTGCTCCGCTAGCACGACCGGACCGACCTTCCAATCGGGGAGCAAATCCAGGCACGCGTTGAGGGTGGGGACAGCGTGGTCATTGATCGCTGCGGAGGACAGTCCGTCGCAGACCACGAAGACGACGTCATAAGCTTCATCGCTGCGTTCGCGATCCAGAAGAGCCCGGCTCTCTGTGTTGAGCCGACGCCCAAGGTCCGGACGGCGCAAGTAGCCGGCCCGGTCTTTCGCGCCGCTGTGCACGCGCAGCACAGGCCGTGTCGGCTGAATGAGCGCCGTCAGACGCTCGAAATCGACAACACCGTGCACCGCGTCGCGCGCGTTGGCGTGGGCGAGTTGCAAATCCAGCAAAGCGTCTGTCGACAATCCGTCGCCGTAGCGCTCAAGCCCGATACGTGCGGGCGTGGCCGCCCGGAACCTGTCCCAGGGATCGGCCAGTCGATCCGCCGGTGCACGTTGATCATTCATCGGCCGCCCTCACGCCAGCAGCAATGTCATGGAGAGATCTTTTAGCGATTGCGGCGGCAGACGACCGCCTGCATCGAGCATCCCCATGTGTTGGAGCCAGGTCTCGAACTCCGGCGCCGGGCGAAGCTTCATCAAATGGCGCAATCCCAGCACATCATGATAGCCGAGGCTCTGATAGCCAAGCATGACGTCGTCCGCGCCGGGAACGGCGATCAGAAAATTCACCCCCGCGGCGGCCAGCACCGTCATTAGGACATCCATATCGTCCTGATCGGCCTCGGCGTGGTTAGTGTAGCAGACGTCCACACCCATCGGCAGGCCCAAGAGCTTGCCGCAAAAGTGATCTTCAAGGCCTGCGCGAATGATTTGCTTGGAATCATAGAGATACTCTGGGCCGATAAAACCGACGACGGTATTGACCAGGAAGGGATCGAGCGCGCGCGCGACCGCATAAGCCCGCGCCTCCATCGTCTGTTGATCGACGCCGTGGTTCGCATCGGCCGAGAGCGCGCTGCCCTGGCCTGTTTCCAAATACATGACATTTTGGCCGACCGTGCCGCGCTTCAAAGACAGGGCGGCGTCGCGGGCCTCCGCCAGCAATGACAGGGAGATGCCGAAGCCCTGATTGGCCAATTCACTGCCCGCAATAGACTGGAACACAAGATCCACCGGGGCACCCTGCTCGATCGCTTCGATCGTGGTCGTGACGTGGGACAGGACGCACGATTGGGTCGGAATATCGAACCGTCGCCGCAGGTTGTCGATCAGTTCGAGCAGAGTGATGCAATCGTCAACCCGGTCCGACGCCGGATTGATCCCGATCATGGCGTCGCCGATACCGAACCTTAGACCATCCAGGGTCGAGGCCATGACGCCCAGTGGATTGTCGGTGGGGTGATTGGGTTGCAGCCGACTCGACAGGCGCCCCTTCAGGCCTAAGGTCGTTCGAAAACCGGTCACCACTTCGCACTTGGCCGCGACGGTCACCAGGTCGTGGTTGCGCATCAATTTGCTGACCGCCGCCACCATCTCGGGGGTAAGGCCCTTTGCGACGGCGCCCAGAGCCTCCGTATCGGCCTCGTAGGACATCAGCCAATTTCTCAAGCCCCCGACGGTCATGCTGGAGAGGGGCGCAAACGCCTGCTTGTCGTGGTGATCCATGATCAGGCGGGTGACGTCGTCGATCTCGTAAGGAACCACGGCCTCGTTGAGGAAGGTCGTCAGCGGCAGGTCGGCCAGGGCGTAACGTGCGGCGACCCGCTGCTGGTCCGATGTTGCGCAAAGGCCCGCGAGTTCGTCACCCGAGCGACGAGACGAAGCGCACGCCAACACGGATTTCAGATCATCAAACCGAAAGCATTGGCCACGCACGGTGGAAGAATATCGAGACATCGACCGTCCATCGGCAAAGGGTAAGAGTTTTGACCTGGATAAGTCTAATGCCTAACCCGATTGGGCGATTGACCCTGCGACACAAAATCGGGGTCGACGGCGCCGCTTCCGATCCCAAATCGCTGCGATCTGCGGCTCTCGTATCTAGGTCCGTGGCGATCCGCGCCTTCCGCGGCCGCGGCAGTGCAGATCGTCAATTCAAACCGTCGGTGTGGTGATTCCGGCCACCTTGTGTTCCAGCGTCAACTGTGTTTGGCCGTTAACGTGTAGGCTGATAGGGCTGTGACTAGGCGGAGGAGGTCTCAAATCGTGAAATCGAACCGCAGCGCGCCGTCTTCACACCAGTGATTAGGCGCACCCCTCCGCTTCGCCGTAGATGGGCGCCTGGCGCGGAACTCCGTGATCGATGAACACGCGCTTTCTTGAAACGTTTTTATGGGTGGCGCGACTAAAGAGCTTTTCAGCCGCCGCCGAGCGTCTCCACACGACGCAAGCCGCCATTTCAAACCGCATCGCCACGCTGGAACGTGACTTGGCGGTACGCCTCTTCACGCGGGACACCCATACCGTCAATCTGACGTCCGATGGCGAAAGCGCCTTCAAGCGGGCCGAGGAGATCGTCCGCCTTACGCATCAACTGCGCGATCAGATTGGCGGCGGCCAATCTCTCAGGGGCGCCATCTCGATCGGCACCATAGACTCGATCGTTTATTCCTGGCTCTCGGACCTTATCGCCAAGGTCCACGGCCGCTATCCCTTCGTCACCCTCGACCTGGAAGTCGACACGAGCTTGGCCATTTCGCGACGGCTCGTGGAACGCCAGATCGATCTCGCGCTTGTCGTCGGGCCGGTGTTCGGCGCCGACCTGATTAATATCGAACTTGGAACGCTTGATACGGGCTGGTTCGCATCGCCGCACCTTGGCCTCCGCAGCGGGCAGCTTGAACTTCCCGAGGTCTTTGCATTTCCCATCTTCGGCTATTCGAAGGGCTCCCAACCATATCACAACATGATCGGTCAGCTCGAACGCGCTGGTATCGATGTCGAAGCCGTGAGAATCTTTAACACCAACTCCATCGCCACAAATATCCGCTTGGCGGTCGATAAAATCGGCGTCGCCGTCCTGCCTAAGAGTTCAGTGGAAGACTATGTGTCCCGCGGAGAGCTCGTCGAAGTCACTGTGAACTTTGAGATGCAGCCACTGCTATTTCATGCCGCGTACATGAAGAGATACGACAATCCCCTCCCAGGTGCGATCGCCACAATGGCGCGAGAGACGGCCGTGGAGTTCGGCCAGCGCTGAGCCGCGCGGTTATAAAAAAAAGTGATCACAGCGGATAGAAATTTCGTGTTTCCCCCTTCGCGATCAAGCTGGTGTTTTGTTCCGAAGTGTCTGCGAGGAAATTTGCGATGAAAATCTCTGTCGTTCAAATGAATAGCCAGGGCGATAAGGCGGCTAATATTGCGACGGCTGTCCGGCTGATCAAAGAGGCGGCGGCGAACTCACCGCAAGTAATCGCTCTGCCCGAATACTTTTCGTTCCTGAGCGACGTTAATGAAAAAATGCATCAGTCTGCCGAATTGTTCCCTCCGGACGGTGAAGGCGACGATGCCTACTCGACAATTTCGTCCTTGGCGAAAGAGCTTGGCGTAACGATCCACGCGGGCAGCATTGTCGAAAAAAAGGGCAACAGCTACTATAATACGACGGTGATCTTCGGGCCTGAGGGCGGCGATATCGCCCGCTACCGCAAGATCCATTTGTTCGACGTCGATGTGCCCGGCGGGGCCTCTTACCGTGAGTCCGACTACGTGGCGCGCGGCGAGGAGGTTGTGACCTACCAAGTTGGCGACGTCACATTCGGCTGCGGCATTTGCTACGATCTGCGGTTCCCGGAACTGTTCCGGACGCTGCGCGATAAGGGCGCAAAAGTCATCGTCCTGCCGGCGGCCTTCACCTTGATGACGGGCAAGGATCATTGGGAAGTTCTGTTGAGGGCGCGGGCCATCGAGGCGCAGTGCTATGTCGTGGCGCCCGCTCAGGTCTTCGGCCACGGCACCGGCAAGGCGTGCTTCGGCCATTCGATGATCATTGATCCCTGGGGCCAAGTCACCGCGATGGTTCCCGACGAAGTCGGGTTCGCCACGGCGACGATCGATCTCGACCGCGTTGACAGCGTTCGCACGAAACTCCCCGTGGCTCAGCATCACGTGCTGAACTGACAGACCCCCAGAAAGCTCTGTCCATGTTCATCACCAACCCCATGCCGGCCCAGATTTCGGATGATCTCGTCGCGCTCCTTGAGCGCGTCGAGACGGCGACCGTCGGCCATTTCCTGCATTCCGGATTCGTCGATCGTCATATTGGCGCCGTCCTTCCCAACAAGCGCATTGCCGGGACGGCGGTCACGATCCGCATTCCGCACGCGGATTCCACACTGTTGCACTGGCTCACGGCGGAGGTCCGCCCAGGCGATATCGTGCTGGTCGACCGTTGCGGCGACGACCGCCACGCCGCCTGGGGCGGCGTTATCACCCATTCGATGAAAATCGCTGGCGTGAAAGCCGGCGTCATCGATGGCCCTGCGACCGATTTCGGCGAGATCGCCCGCGTCGATTTGCCGATGTGGTGCCGAGGTCCGTCGTCGATCACCACCAAGCTCCTTGGGCTCGAAGGCGCCGTCAACATCCCCATTACGGTGGGCGGTCAGGTGGTCCATCCCGGCGACGCCATCCTGTGTGATGAAAGCGGTGTGATCGTGCTCAATCCCAACGACGCCAAATGGGTCGCGGAGAAAGCCATAGGCATGCAGGAGGCGGAACTCGTGCTGCTTGACCGACTGCGCAAAGGCGAAAAGTTGCCCGATATTTCGGGGGCGAGGGCGATGGTCGACGCAAAGCGGTTGACGCTCTGACGGCGATCGCCCCGTCGCTCTGAACTGAACCTTAGTGAACTCGCAGACCCTATCGGCACATGGCCCTCATCGTGGTCGACATCCCCCCGCGGGATGTCGACTGGCGGCCAACGGGAGATAATACCCTCATGGAAAAGCTCGCCTGCTGGCTGACCCAACCCACGGTTCCCCATGTGGAAATCGCGCACCACTTCGGATTCCGGAGGATCGTGCTTGATATCGAACACGGTACGTTCGATCTCGACGCGCTCGACCGCACGATCGCGCATTGCAAGGCGCTTCAGTTCACTGTCTATGCCAAGGTCCTTGGGCCTCAAATGGAGGCGATCCAGCAGGCGCTGGATTTCGGAGCCGACGCGGTCGTCATCCCCCACATCGGCGACGTGGCTCATGCGGCGGCCATCACGAAATCGGCTAAATACCCGCCTGTGGGAAATCGAAGTTATTCCGGTGGCCGGCCAACGGTTTACGGCCCCGCGACGGACACCTACTGCGCCGAGCAAAATGCGAAGTTCAAATGCTACCCGATGATCGAAAGCGCCGAGTCGCTTGCCGACGTGGAGAAAATCGCGGCGCTGCCGACGGTTGATGGCCTCTTCGCCGGCCCAACAGATCTGTCGCTGACGCAAGGTCGCCCGCGGTATTCGTTCTCGGCTGAGGATCAGGCTGATCTCATCCGCATCGCCAAGGCGGCTCAAGCCGCCGGCAAGACCTGGATCATGCCGGCCTGGACCCCGCCGGAGCGCGTGTTGGCGAATGACAACGGCGCGGAAGTGATTGTGGTCGGTGCGCAGTTCTATCTCGTGCGCTCCGCCTTCCAGGCCTTGATCGATCAACTCGGTGGCGAGGGCTTGATCTAAGCCCGTTTCGCATCGCCGCTAGCGGTCGGTCGCGCGCGTACAGATCTCGGTTGTCCTCTCCTGTTCAAGGTTGACGAGGCGCACAGCTCCCTGAAACCGAACGGCGTGACCCTGATCTCATCGGTCTTGCGACCCGCGGGCACGTCCAGAGTTCTCCCCATACTGAGCCAGCTCGCGTTCACACCCTGACCGGCCCGCTCCGGGTCTGGAGCATCGGGCCGAACGCTGCCGTTCAAATGGGCGCGCCCAAAAGGCGAACCCTGTGCCGGGGCCGCTGCCTGATCGGCCGCCACTGGACCGATGCGATGGTCCACCCCCATCGTTCGCGGGTCTTACCGTCATCTCCAAGACCCACTCCTTGGGGGTCGGCTTCCGGTGCGACGGCCCCCGTTTAACGTCCCGCCAAGAGCCGTCTGCCGAGCTTGAGCCAGGCGTTTCCTCGGGAAACCTCCGCGGCGACGCCGCCGTCGCGCATGGTCGGGCCTGGAAACGTTCAACTTGTTCGCAGGTTATGTTCGGACCGCCCCTCTCCATGCCCGTTCCGGCGACCTTCCAATTGCTCAGCTAACAAACATACAGCTGCCTTCAATATAGGCAGGGGTCAATGGCGGCGTTTACGTCACACAGGGTCGAGGGCGCATTCCGTTCAACCTTCGACACCTGCATTGGACGATGTTCCTCAACGCTGGCGCGCTTTTCATAGCGGTCCCGCGCCATCTGTCGCCGACGCTAAGCTGGGCGGCCATAATATTTATATAAATCAATATGTTGTTGCGCTGTCGATGGGGGTCTAAGACCGGCGAAGCCCGTCCGCAGGAGTCGCTCGGCGACGGCGGACTTAGAAACCTTTCCAGATGAATGGTTATAAGGAAACGTTATCGCGAGACATAGAAATTTCATGTTTCCCCGTTCGAAGGCGAGCTGATCTCCTCTTTTCAGGCACATGAGTAATCCAAATAAGGGGGTATCCAGATGACTACAAAGCCGACCTATCAACTGAATTTCCGCGCTGCGCTGATGAGTGGGGTGGGCGCTTTAGCTGTCATCGGATTAGCCGCGCCCGGCGCTTTTGCGCAGACGGCAGCGCCGGCCGCCGCATCGTCGAGCGCCACTGCAGCCGAGACGTCCCAGTCAGTCATGCCTGAAGTGATCGTCACGGGGGCGAAAAGCGTGGCGGGCGGTCTTATGAAGGTTCAAACGGCGTCGGAAGCGATGTCGTCGGTCACCGCCTCGGCCATTCAAGAAAAAATCGCCGCTGCTTCGCCGCTGCAGCTCATCTCGACCCTGCCTGGGGTGAACTTCGGCTCGACAGATGGCTTTGGTCTGTCCATCCGCAACCTTCTGAACGTGCGCGGGCTCGACGAGACCGAAATCGGCTTCATGTTCGAGGGTATTCCCGGCGACGACTACTTCAACTACTTCCCTTATACGGAATCTTGGGCGGACAACGAGAACATCTCGGACATCACCCTGACCCCGGGTAACTCGCGGTTACAAGACCCGATTTTGACCGCCTCGGGCGGTGAACTCATTGAGTCGGTCCGAAACCCCCGGAATAGCTTTGGGGGCATGGCGTCGGAATCCGTTGGATCATACGACGGCTGGCGGACGTTCGAAGACATCGATACCGGTCCTATTGGCCAGACCGGCGCCAAGGCGTTCCTCTCATATTCCCATACGAGCGCCAATAACTACGTCGGCGCGGGCACGAATACCCGCGATCACATCGATACCAAGGTGGTTGAGGACTGGTCGTCAACCATTCACTCTAGCTTGTTCCTATCTTACAACGGCTGGACGAACGACCGACTGCCATTCTTGACTTTGGCGCAGGCCGACAAGGGTCTGGCGACGAACAATTTCGCTCAGTTCGCCTATGTCGGTAACTTCACGCCCGGGACAGCCACCCCCAACTATTACAAGGCGCTAGAGGTCAAAAAGACAAACGTCTATCTGTCCTCAACTACGGATTTTGAGCTCTCAAACACGGTGACTCTGCATATAACGCCGTATTACATCTATAAATTGGCGGACTATCCGGGCGAGAGCTTGTTGTCGCCCTCTTCAATTTATTCCGGAAACCAATTGGTTACGGCCGCTTTTGATCCGTCGTTTCTCCAAGGCGGCAAGTTGGTGGCCCAGAATAATGCTTGGAACCAACAGTATCAGCTCGGCATCAACAGCATGCTGGAAGCGGACCTGACGCCGTCAAATCACTTGGTGGTCGGTTATTGGCATGAGAATTTTCGGATAGGTAACGACAGCTATTACAACCTGATCGCTTCCAATGGCGATATCGACGGCACATCTCTGTCGACGGCCCTCAAGACAACCAGCGGCGCCATCATCGCGGGCACGCATTATACGGCCGACTCGACGACCAACGAATTCTATATCGGCGATACGCAGTCCTTACTTGACGACAAGTTGAAGGTGTCTGTCGGGTTCAAGGAGCTCATCTGGAGCGTCCAAGCCGTGAACGAAGTCATTGGAGCGACCCCGCTCGTTCAGGCCAATTGGAACGAGGCCTTGCCACGAATTCTTGTTTCTTATGACCTAAATCCGAAATCGCAGCTCTATGCGAATATCACGACCAACGCGCGCATGCCGCTCATCGCGTCAACCTATTTCACCGACTACAGCACCACGACAGGAGCCGTGTCGCAGGCAGCCAACGCCTCTCAAAAGCCCGAGTATAATATTAGTGCGCAGGTTGGATATCGATATCACGGGCCACTGATTATCGATGTAAACGCCTTCTACATGCATCTACTTAACCACCAGTTGTCCAGCCTTCAGAATATTAATAACACCCTGGTGCCTTTGGCCTTTACGGTCGGCAATGAAACGATCAGAGGCGCATCGATTGAAGCCTCGACGCGCAGCTATGCCGGCTTCTCCCTCTATGGCAGCGGGCAGTATCTGGACGGCACCTTTGACGACAATACGCCGGTCAGTGGAACCTATCTGCCGACCAAGGGCAAACAGATGGTCGAGAGCCCGACCTGGGTCGCCAGCTTCGGCGCCCGATACGACCACGGACCAATCTTTGCGGAGTTGACGGAAAAATACGTTGGATCCCAGTATACGTCGTTCATGAACGATCAGGGCATGCCAGCCTACGAGACCACGGACCTTTCGTTTGGTTATCGGCTGCCGGATTATAAGGCCTTTAGTAAGCCTGTAGCCCGTGTATCTATGACGAACCTCGGGAATAAGTCTTATATCAGCGCAGACGCGACCATCGTGACGAATGCCGTGGCGACCAAGGCCCTCAATGGCACGACGATCGCAGCTGGAACGCCGAACTACTACGTCGGTGCGCCTCTGACAGTCATGTTCACATTGTCTTCGAACTTCTAAGCCGTCGGGGCGATGTCATCAGGCCCTCGGCGGACGGTTTGGATGATGTCGCCCCCCCATTCGGGGGTTTAGTCCCGGTGGCGCTGCGCGCGTCGCCGGCGGTGCGCCGAAGCGTCGCTGCACGATGAACGCACAATCTCGTCGAGCCCAGCGAACTTAGGCGGCGGTGACAATGGAAAGAGACGCGGCGGTCGCAAAAAGCTCAATGCGTCCTGTCGAGCTATGGGATGGTGCCCCAGAAGGAGAGTTCCACGTTGAAATCGAACTTGTCATCCGCTCACGCTGTCACCCGGGCGAGCCCCTCGAAAAAGTGGATGATGCTGCTTTTGTTGCTGGCGCCCATCAACGCCATGTACATCTTCGATCGCGTCGCCCTGACCGTCGCCTCGCCGATCATTCAGGCTAAACTGGGCCTCACGCTGATTGATGTGACGGTTCTCGTCTCCAGCGTGCTTTGGACCTATTCGCTGTTGCAGATACCCGTCGGTTGGTGCGTCACAAAATTTGGCGAACGGCGCATGATGCTGATTGCGCTCTTGCTATGGTCCGTTTCAACGATCCTGACGCCGCTTGCGCAGACCTTCTCTGGGCTCATCCTCCTACGTCTCCTTCTCGGGATCGGACAATCGCCCGACTGGTCGGCCAGCGTCGCCACGGTGCGGTCGTGGTTCGGCCCGACTGAGCGATCGAGGGGCACATCGGTCATTTTAGCCGCCATGTATCTCGGGGGCGCCATCGCGAGTCCCATCACGGCGATGATCGTCGCGAGGGCGGGGTGGCGTATGCCATTTTATATTTTTGGCGGAATCGGCCTGGTCCAGACACTGCTGTGGTTCTGGTGCTACAAGCCGCCCGCCAGCGTTGAGAGTGCATCGGATGACGGCGCGTCGATGGAGTCGTCGCCTGATGTTCGACCCGTGCCGCTTATGATGGCTTTGATCCGCTCGCCTCAGTTCTGGTGCCTTGGGGCCAGTTACGCCTGCATCCTGACCATCCAGTCGTTTATCGCCTTCTTGCTCCCCAATTTCCTGATCCACCAACGGCACGTCGCCTTCCAGACCATGGGATGGCTGGTTGGGATTCCGAGCATTTTCCTCTGGAGTTCGGTCGTTGCGGCCGGTGTCATCGCGGACAGGGTGTTGAGAAAGACGGGATCTGTTTGGCTGGCGCGCACCCCTCTGGGGTGCCTTGGATGCTTGATCGCCGGGTGTGCGACGGAAGGCACGGCCTGGATCCACGACATCGTTCCAATGACCGCTTGTCTCTGTGTCAGCTACTTCTGCTTGGGCTTCGCCCAGGTGTCCCTCTGGTCGGCCGTGCAAGATCTGACCAAGCATTATACGGGCGTTCTGGCGGGATGGGCGCAAGCTTGGGGCAACCTCGCTTACGCGGGTGGGCCAATCCTCATGGCTGTCGTCGTCCAGAACACGGGGAGTTGGAAGCTGGGCCTTGGGTTGCCGCTTGCAGCAGGATTTTTGGGTGCGCTGTTGATTTGGTGGATCAAGCCTCAGGCTCCGATCTCAACCGTTCGCCCGGTCACCGAAGAGCCGGCTCCCGGAACGGGGGCGCGGATCGCGCTGTCCGCCAGCGCAGTTTGAGCGACCTGTATCGAGCTGAAATTGACGTGGGGATCTTCGGGGCAGTCGTGTCATGCATCAGCTCAGAACCGACAGCTTGAGTTTTGTTGAAGCGATTGGCCAGTCTGTCGCCAATGTTTCGCCGACGCTGACTCCTGCCTTGTCTGTCGCCGTCGTCGCTGCCATGGCGGGAACAGCCTCGTGGCTGGTCTATGTGCTGGCGACGATCGCCCTGATCATCGTCGGGTTTAATATTGGCAAGCTCGCCGGCAAGATTTCAGCGGCGGGATCGTTCTTCATCTATATCGGCCGGGGGCTTGGCCCCGCCGCGGGTATGCTCGCCGGTTGGTCGATGCTTGCGGCCTATGCCTTCACCGCCATGGCCCTGACGGCGGCGACCGCTCTGTTCGTGCAGTCGTTGATCAAGGCCTTGGGCTTCTCTTTGGTGATCCCAAGCTGGATCCTGTTCATCGGTATTTCCGGGTTCGTTTATGTGTTTTCTGTCCGAGATATTCGGGTCTCGTCGCGTCTCGGTCTCGGGCTTGAGGTCGTGTCTCTGATCATCATCGGCGTGGTCTGCTTCCTGTCATGGCAGGCTCACGGCTTTAAGCTCGACGTAAAGCAGGCTCATCTGACTGGGGCCAGCCTCGGTAGCGTCGCCCCATCGATCGTGTTCGCCATCTTTTCCTATGTCGGTTTCGAAAGCGCCGCGACGCTGGGCCAGGAGACGCGCAATCCAAAGCAGGTCATCCCGCGCGCCGTGGTGCTGACGCCGATCTTGGCCGGGATCGTCTTCATCGTGACCACCTACGCGATCGTCCAGGGCTTTGGCGATGATACGGCGAGGCTGGGGGTCAGCGCAGGACCTCTATCGGACATTGTGCCCGCCAAGCGCGCCTCGCTGACCATCCTGGTCTATCTGGGCGCTGTCGTGAGCTCATTCGCCTGCGCGCTCGCCTCGATCAATAGCTTTTCGCGCATCTTGTTCTCGCTCGGCCGCTATCAGTTCGTGCATGGGGCGATGGGGCGTATTCACGCTAAACACCAGACCCCTCATCTGGCCGTGGCGATCGGCGTTTTGATCAACTGTGCGGTCTGCGTCGCGTTTTGGACCCAGTCCGAGACCGATCTCTTGGGCTGGTTCGGAACCCTCGCCAGCTTTGGGTTCATTGTGGTCTACCTTTTGTGCTCGATCGCCTCGCCGGCGTTACTGCGAAGGACAGGCGACGCGACACCGCTGGTTTATGTCTTTGGCGCCCTCGGATGCGTGCTCATGGTGCTGTCCATTGCCGGCAGCGTCTGGCCGATCCCGGCCGCGCCGCTGGTCTACCTCCCCTACGGTTTCGCCGCCTACATGGCGCTCGGCGTGGGATGGTATTTGGTCGTTAAGCGACGCCGACCAGAAATCTTGCTGGGCATAGACCACGACTTGGAAGGTGTGCTGTTGGGCGCGAAATAGGCCATGGCGGCCTCCACTCACATGCGCAAGGATAGCCACCCGGGTCACCGGAACCATGTTCTATCCGCGGCTGCCACCGGCTTTCGTGAGTTTCTCAGGCAAAGCGGCGGTCAAGCCGAGCCCCTGCTGAGCGCTATCGGCTTTGAAGATCGCCATCTCGCCGACGCGACGATCGAACTCGATCTATGCGCCTATGTCGATCTGATGGAACGCGCGGCGACACACACCAGCAACGACAATTTTGGCCTGCAATACGGCCAGCAATTTCAACCCGAAATGCTCGGGCTGATCGGTGGGATCGCCATGTCGGCGCCAACCCTGGGCGACGCCCTGAGCCAGTTCGCCCGGTTGTTTCCATTTCACCAACAAGCGACCGCGACGGCCTTTGTCAGCGACGGTCAATTTCTGAGGCTTGAATATAGCCTGATCGATGGGCGCATCATCAATCGTCGCCAAGACGCCGAGCTGACCCTAGGCATGTTCGCCAATGTCGTTCGGCACTGTTTAGGCCCATCATGGGCGCCGGACGAAGTGCATTTCGAGCACGTCAAACCCTCCGGCGGGCGGGAGCATGAGGCCGCCTTCTCAGCGCCCGTCTATTTCGGGCAACGGACCAACGCTCTGGTCTTCCGTAACGCGAACCTCAGCGCGCCCATGCCCAATGGCGATTTGCGTCAGATGAGTTCGCTCTGCGCGCGCCTCGTGAACATCGGGCGCGATAGGGGTACAGTGTGCCTCTTGGCTCGGGTCATGGGCGAAATCCGACACCGTCTGCCCGACGGCTTGCCTTTAGTCGAAGACGTCGCCGAGGCCTTAGGCGTGCCGCGTTGGACGCTGCAGCGGCGGTTGGCGGATCACGGTTACACGTTTTCTGAAACCGTGGATTTGGTTCGTAAGACGTTGGCGGAGCACTATGTGAGGCGGTCGTTCGTACCGCTTCTCGATGTCGCCGAGGCGCTGGGATACTCCGAACTCAGCGCGTTTAGTCGGGCCTTCCGCCGCTGGTTCGGGGTCTCTCCAAGCGCTTTCAGACTGTCCGCTTAACAGGACCGGGACGCCATCTTGAGCTAGCCGATGAGGCCCTGGCGTGGGCCTTCGGTCAGCTCGCGCGCTCAGCAGTCCAGGGTGTTGTCCCGCTCCCACTGGGTCAGGTGGCGCGCGTAGTCGTTCCACTCGCCGTGCTTGAGCTTCAGATAGGCCGGAGCCAGATCCCCGAGGCCTTCGCCGAGTACGGTTGACGCCTCCAGCGCGCGCAGGGCGTCCAGCAGGTTCAGCGGCAGCTTTTTGACGTCAGTGACCTTATGGCCGTCCGTATACATATTGATGTCGAGCCGCGGACCTGGATCGCGTTGGTTGGCCAGGCCGTCCAGGCCCGCCGCCAGCACGGCGGCCGGCATCAGGTAGGGGTTGACCGCCCCATCAGCCAGCCGCAACTCGAACCGGTCGCCCTCGGGCACACGGATCATGTGGGTGCGGTTATTGCCCGTCCAGGTCACGGAATTGGGCGCCCAGGTCGCGCCCGAGGTCGTGCGCGGGGCATTGATCCGCTTATAGCTGTTGACGGTCGGATTGAGGATCGCCGCGAGCGCGTCGGCGGAATGAATGACGCCGCCGATGAAGTTGAGGCCGATGTCCGAAAGGCCCGAGGCGCTGGTCGGCTCCTCGAACACATTGGTCCCATCGCGCCAGACCGACACATGCATGTGGCAGCCGCTGCCGGTGAGATGGAGGAACGGCTTTGGCATGAAGGTGGCCCGCAGGCCGTGTTTCTCGGCGACCGCCTTGACCATGTATTTGAAGAAGGCCTGCCGATCAGCCGTGACCAGGGCGTCGTCATAGAGCCAGTTCATCTCGAACTGCCCATTGGCGTCTTCGTGGTCGTTTTGATAGGGCGACCAGCCGAGGGTCTGCATGGCGTCGCAGATCTCGGTGATCACGTCATAGCGCCGCATCAGGGCCTGCTGGTCATAGCAGGGCTTGGCGTGGGTGTCGGCCGGATCGGCGATGGCCGTGCCGTCGGGGGTGATCAGGAAAAACTCGCACTCCACTCCGGTTTTCATTTGCAGGCCCTGCTCGGCGGCGCGCGCGATTTGGGCCTTCAGGACGTTGCGGGGGCCGTGGCCGACCGGCTTGCCGCCCATCCAAAGGTCCGCCGCCAGCCAGCCGACCTCGGGCTTCCAGGGCAGTTGGATCAGGCTTTCCGGATCCGGCTTGGCGAACAGATCCGGGTCTGCGGGGCTCATGTCCAGCCAGGTGGCGAAGCCCGCAAAGCCTGCGCCGGATTTCTGCATGCCCGCGATCGCCGAGGCCGGCGCCAGTTTGGCCCGTTGGGCGCCGAAAAGGTCGGTGTAGGAGATCAGGAAATACTTGATCGATTTCGCCTTGGCGATCTCGGCGAGGTCTAAGGGCATGGGGACTCCGTCGTCAGCCTAGCAGAAGGAAAAAGGAAGCCCGGCCCTCAACGAGGGAGAAGGGTTCAAGAGGTATCAGTCGCGTGTCAAAAGCCCGTCCGGCCGGGAATCCAGTCGGTCCCAGCGAGGGGTACGCGGGCCATGGCGGCGGCCTCGATGGTCAAGGCGACCAGGTCCTCGGGCTCCAGATTGTGCAGGCGGCTCTTGCCGCACGCCCGCGCGATGGTTTGAGCCTCCAGGGTCAAAACCGCCAGGTAGTTGGCCAGCCGCCGCCCGGCGGCGACCGGATCGAGCCGCGCGGCCAGCACCGGGTCCTGGGTGGTGATGCCGGCCGGATCGCGGCCCTCCTGCCAATCGTCATAGGCGCCGGCCGTGGTGCCGAGTGCGCGGTATTCGTCTTCCAGGGCCGGATCGTTGTCGCCTAAAGCCACGAGGGCCGCCGTGCCGATCGCCACCGCGTCCGCGCCTAGCGCCAGGGCCTTGGCGACGTCGGCGCCGCTGCGAATACCGCCGGAGACGATCAGTTGAACCTTGCGGTGCATCCCCAGGTCTTGCAGCGCCTGAACGGCCGGCCGGATCGCGGCCAGGATCGGTATACCGACGTGTTCGATGAACACCTCTTGAGTCGCGGCCGTTCCGCCCTGCATACCGTCCAGCACCACCACGTCGGCGCCGGATTTCACCGCCAGAGCCACATCGTAATAGGGTCGGGTGGCGCCGACCTTCACATAGATCGGCTTCTGCCAGTCAGTAATCTCGCGCAGTTCTTCGATCTTGATCTCCAGATCGTCCGGCCCGGTCCAATCCGGATGGCGGCAGGCTGAGCGCTGGTCGATCCCCTTGGGTAGGTTACGCATCTGGGCGACGCGATCGGAGATCTTCTGGCCCAATAACATGCCGCCGCCGCCCGGCTTGGCGCCCTGGCCGATCACCACCTCGATGGCGTCGGCTTTTTGCAGATCGTCGGGGTTCATGCCGTAGCGCGATGGCAGGTACTGGTACACCAGGGTCTGGCTCTGGCCCCGTTCTTCCGGCGTCATGCCGCCGTCGCCCGTCGTGGTCGAGGTTCCGGCCAGGGTCGCGCCCCGTCCGAGCGCTTCCTTGGCCTGCGCGGAGAGCGAGCCGAAGCTCATCCCGGCGATCGTCACCGGGATCTTCAGGTGGATCGGTTTCTTGGCGAAGCGCGTACCTAGCCAAACATCTGTTGCGCATTTCTCGCGATAGCCTTCCAGCGGATAGCGAGAGATCGATGCCCCAAGGAAAAGCAGGTCATCGAAATGGGGGAGGGCGCGTTTCGCCCCCGCGCCGCGAATGTCATAGATGCCCGTCGCCGCCGCCCGGCGGATCTCCGACAGAGTGTGTTGATCAAAGGTCGCCGATTGGCGCGGCGCCGTCTTGGGGATGTTGGTCAGGTCCATGGCAAACCCCTAGTAAGACAAAGCGTTATCGACGTGGAAATTGTAGAGGCTGCGTCCGGAGCCGTAGTATTTGAACTCCTCAACCTGAACCTCGCCGGTCAGGCCGGCCGCCTTCAGCAGGCCGCTCAGTTCCGCCCGCTCCTCTTCGCCAAGCGCCTTCTCGACGCAGTCGGCCCCGAGGCTTTTGACGTCGCCGCGGACGTAGAGGTGGGCCTCATAGATCGAGTCACCCAGGGCGTCGCCCGCATCGCCCAACACCACCAGGGCGCCGGACTGGGCCATAAAAGCGCTCATCGGCCCGATCGAGCCTTTGACGACAATATTGACGCCCTTCATCGAGATGCCGCAGCGGGCCGACGCGTTGCCGTCGATGATCAAGAGGCCGCCGTGGGCTGTGGCGCCGGCCGCCTGGCTGGCATCGCCTTTGATGTGGACCACGCCCGACATCATGTTCTCGGCTACGCCGACCCCGGCGTTGCCCTCGACCACCACCGTGGCCTTCTGGTTCATGCCGGCGCAGTAATAGCCCACATTACCGGCGATCTCGACGGTGATCGGCGCATCGACGCCCACGACCAGGGCGTGTTGACCGGCCGGGTTTTCGACCCGCCAAAGGGTCTCATTCGTGTCTGGCGCGAGGGCGTGAAGCTGGCTGTTCAGCTCGCGGCGGGGCGTTTGGCTCAGGTCAATATTGGGCATCAGTGACGCTCCCAGGCATAGACGCGGGCGGGCTCAGGCTCGAAGACGCGGGCCGCCTCGATACCTGGTAAGCCGACCAGGGCGCGATATTCCGAGCCGAAGGCGACATACTGGTCGGTCTCGGCCATCACCGCCGGCTTGCAGGAAATCGGGTCGCGCAAGACGGCGAAACCGCTTTCGGTGCCGACCACAAAGGTGAAAAAGCCGTCCAGGTCGCTGAGGCTATCCTCAAGGGCTTGGGCCAGCCCTGCGCCCTCGCGAAGCTTCCAGCTCAGATAGCCGGCGGCCACCTCGCTATCGTTGTCGGTGGAGAAGGTGATCCCGCGCGGCTCCAGCATCCGGCGCAGGCTGCGGTGGTTGGACAGCGAGCCATTGTGCACCAGGCACTGGTCCGCGCCGGTGGAGAAGGGGTGGGCGCCGTCCGTGGTGACCGCGCTCTCGGTGGCCATGCGGGTGTGGCCGACGCCGTGGGTGCCGGACATGCCGGCGAGGCCGAAGCGTTCGGACACGTCGGCGGGCAGGCCGACCTCCTTGTAGAGTTCGATGCGCTGGCCAGAGCCGATCACGGTGATGTCGGGCCGATGGGCTGCGAGCCACGTCCGCAGCGCGGCCTCCCGCTCGCTCGGCGCCGACAGGACCACATGGGTGTCGCGTAGGACGCCCTGAACCGGCGCGCCGAGCACGTCCGAAACGGTCTTCGCCAAATCGGCGAGGTTCGATCCGCGCAAAGTCAGCTTGGTCCGGCCGGGCTGGCCCTCGCCATAGACGGCGAAGCCGGCGCTGTCAGGACCTCGGTCCGTCATGACTTCGAGCATGGCGGCCAGCAGGCCGCCGAGCTGAGGTTCCAGCGCCCGATCCTTCAGGAACAGGCCCACAATGCCGCACATCTTCGGATTTCCTTCCTCGGCCGACGCGCAACTTCATAAGCGCAGCGGCTCCGGTGCGTCAACCCGTAGGAATAATATTTTCTTGAAAAGAAACTGCCTGCGACCATGAGCGATTGCGTCGGGCCAAGAGTCTTCGCCAGCTCAATCCGCCTGCCGGTCTCAGGCCTGGCTGCGGGGGTAGATAATTACCGACAGATAGGAGGATTTCGCCCCAACCAGGGCCTCTGGGCCGTGCAGGGCGCTGCTGTCGAACAGCAGAGCGTCGCCCTCCTTCAACTCGTAGGTCTCTGACCCATGGCGATAGGTCACCGCGCCAGACAGCATGTAGATAAATTCGACCCCGCTATGGGAGAAGCTCGTGTGCGGCGCGGCATCCTTGGTCAGGGTGATCAGATAGGGCTCCACCACGACATCGCCGCGCAGGGCGTGACCGATGAGCTCGTAGACATGGCCGACCTTGGTGCCGCGGCGGTCGATCGTCAGGCCCTGGCCCGCCGGCACATAGGAGCAGTCCTGCCGCTCCTCGAACGAGGCGAAGAGAGACGAAAGGGGAGCCTGAAGGACCTTGGAGATCGACTGTAAGGTCGCTAGCGAGGCTGAGATGGCTCCGTTCTCAATCTTGGACAGCATGCCATTTGAGATGCCCGCTGCGTTGGCGAGGTCGGAGACCGAGAGGTCCTGCTGCCGGCGCAAGATACGGATCTGGTTGCCCAGCGCCCGCTCAAGGTCGCGTTCCGGCGCCGACGGCGCGCTTGAAACACTGCGGTCGTTATCCGCGTCCTTGATGGCGTTCGGCATGGCGTTGGCTGGGCTCAAGGGCGCTAACTCGACGTCTGTTATAATGGCGTGGGCGATCACCGCCAAGAAACAAATTGTCTTGCCAGTATGTGAGCGGCGGCCATTTAATGGACCAGTGACCCGTTCCGCTTTGCGGAGCCTCTTTCACCCCCGCCGCGCCTTCGCCGCGTCCACGGTGTTTCTCAGCAAACACGCGATGGTCATGGGGCCAACGCCGCCGGGGACGGGCGTGATCGCGCCGGCGATCTCGATCGCCTCAGTGAAGGCCACGTCGCCGACCAGACGTGACTTGCCGCTGTCCGTGGTGATTCTGTTGATGCCGACGTCAATGACGATCGCGCCGGGCTTGATCCAATCTCCTCTGATCATCTCCGGTCGGCCGACCGCGGCGATCAGGATGTCGGCGGCGCGGGTCACGCCCTGCAGGTCCGTCGTCCGCGAATGGGCGATCGTCACGGTGCAGTGCTCTTGCAATAAGAGCTGGGCCATCGGCTTGCCGACAATGTTGGAGCGGCCGACGATCACCGCGTTCAGACCGCCCAGGTTGTTGCGCACACTCTTGGTCAGGAGCAGGGAGCCCAGGGGTGTACAGGGCACGATGCCGCCCGCTCCCGTGGCGATCAGGCCGACATTGACCGGATGAAATCCGTCTACATCCTTGGACGGGTCGATGGCCCGCAGCACCAGGTTGGAGTCGATCTGGGGCGGCAGAGGCAATTGCACCAATATGCCATCCACCCGGTCATCGGCGTTGAGCGCCGCGATCAGCGCCAGCAGATCAGCCTGGCTCGTCTCGACAGGCAGGCGATGCTCGAATGAGGCCATGCCGAATTCGACCGTCTGCTTGGCCTTGGAGCGGACATAGACCTGGCTGGCCGGGTCTTCGCCGACCAGCACCACAGCCAGGCCCGGTCTTAGGCCCTGGCTCGCCAGGTGGGCGACCTCCACGGCGATTGACGTGCGCAGGTCTGCGGCGACGGCCTTGCCGTCGATCAATTTGGCGCTCACGGCTCAGTCCCGGAAGACGATAGTCTTGTGACCGCTCAGGAAGGCGCGGCCGTCCAGATGGAAGGCGACCGCGCGCGCCAGGACGCGGCGCTCGATGTCTCGGCCCTTGCGGACCAGGTCGTCGGGGCTGTCGTGATGGCTGATGCGCTCTACATCCTGCTCGATGATCGGCCCCTCATCGAGGTCGCCCGTCACATAATGGGCGGTCGCGCCGATCAGCTTGACGCCCCGAGCATGGGCCTGGTGATAGGGCTTTGCGCCCTTGAAGCCGGGCAGGAAGCTGTGGTGGATATTGATGCACCGTCCCGACAGGAAGTTCGACAAGTCGTCGGACAGGATCTGCATATAGCGCGCCAGCACGATCAACTCTGCTCCCGTCTCATTGACGATCGCTTTGATCTGGGCCTCCTGCTGGGGCTTTGTGTCCTTGGTGATCGGCAAATAGTGAAATGGGATCGTGCCGAAATCGGCGTTTTGATAGGTTTCGCGCGGGTGGTTGGAGATGATGCCGACCACGTCCATGCGCAGTTCGCCAATCCGCCAGCGATAGAGCAAGTCGACCAGGCAATGGTCGAATTTCGAAGCCAGCAATAGCGTTTTGCGCACCTCACCCTTCGGCCGGATCACCCACTCCATCCCAAATTGCGCCCCGATCGGGCCAAACGCGGCGATGACCGCCGCGATCGGCTGATCGGCCGGGAGGCTGAAGGCCACCCGCATGAAGAAGCGTTTGGTCTCGGCGTCATCGAACTGATGGGCCTCGGTGATGTCGCCGCCGAAGGCGAACAACTCGGCCGATATCCTGAACACGATGCCAGGCTGGTTGGGACAGGACAGGGTCAGAAGATAGGACGGGCCGGCCATCAGGATCTCGCCTTGGGGTCAAGAGGAGCAGGCGCGCGAGCGAACTGCAGCGAAGCGGACATCGGGGTGTGTTGTTGATCTTGGTTGAAACGGTTTTGACCTGAGCCCGCGTTCACAGAGCCTGCGCGCGTAGCCAATGTTCGAAGTCGCGGGCGTAGCTTCTGAACGCGGCGACTTCGAAGCCCTCCGCGCCCTCCGGTCGCCACAGGATCACACCCATATGAGCGATGACCGTCACCGCCGAGGCGCCTGTACCGAACGCGTCTGGGTGCAAGTCAATCGCCACACCTTTCTGCAGAAGCGCGCCAGCGCCAGGCCCCGCGATGCGCCAGACAAGGTAGCTGCCGGACTGGTCCGACACTGCGGCGAGATCGCCCAGTTGCGCCTCAAGCGGGTCCGGCCAAGCTTCGCCGGGCTCGTCGGTCAGGGCCAGCCAGACCCCAGGTCCCGTGGCGATCAAAGCGAGGGCGGGGGGCGCAGATCGCCCAACCTGGCTCGGCGCGGCTAGTCTTACGGCCGCTTCAATCGCCGCCTCGTTCACGCCCTTGCGGGCCATGATGGTGGCGACAGCCAGGGATCTCGGTTCGCTAATGGTCACAGTGTCAGCCACGCGCACGCCCTCCTTGCGGATCGACGAACACCGGCGCGCAGACCTCAGCCTCGACATCGCCCGCGCGGACCGGGTCGTGGACGATGATCCGCTCACCGTGCCGGGCCGGCCCGCGCTGCAGAAGGGCCAGGGCGATCCCGCGGCCAAGCGTCGGGGAGTAGGCGGCTGACGTCACATAGCCCTGGTCATTGGCCGCCGCCGGCTGTGCGCCGAGCGGCAGCAGATGGGCGCCGGCGCGTATCCGCGCCCCTTGGGCGACGGGGCGAAGGCCCACCAAGGTCGGTCGGTCAGGGTCCGTCAGACCCGGACGACCTGCCAAGACCCGACCGATATAGTCCTTCTTGCGTGACAACAGCCCGCCCAGGCCCAGGTCGCCCGCCGTGGTTTGGCCGTTCAGCTCGGCGCCGGCCGGATGTCCTTTTTCCACACGCATCACGCCCAAGGCCTCGGTCCCGTAGGCCGTGACGCCGAGATCGGCCCCAGCCTCGAACACGGCGCGGACCAAGCCGTCGCCCAGGGTTGCGGGAACGCTGACCTCGTAGGCGAGCTCCCCACAGAAGGAGACACGGAAGATACGCATCCTTACGCCGCGCCAGCGGTGCTGGACCACGCCCATGAATGGTAAGGCCTCGTTGGTTAGGTCCAGATCGGGCGTCAGATTTTGCAGCAGCACACGCGACTTGGGCCCGGCCACGGCGAAGGTCGCCCACTGTTCGGTGACCGAGCAGGCCTGGACGTCCAGGGCTGGCCAAAGCACCTGCCGCGCGAAGTCGATATGCTGCATCACCTTGGCGGCGTTGACGGTCGTGGTGGTGACGAAGAAACGGGTCTCGCTCAGACGGCTGACCGTGCCGTCATCCATCACCAACCCATCTTCCCGCAACATCAGACCGTAGCGGACCTTGCCGACGGCCAGGGTTGAGATCTGATTGGCGTAAAGCCGGTCGAGCAGGGTAGCGGCGTCGGGGCCGTGGACGTCGATCTTGCCGAGGGTGGAGACATCGCAGACGCCGACGCCGGCCCGGACCGCGTTGACCTCCCGGTTTACAGTCTCCAGCCAGTCCCTTTCGCCGGGGCGCGCAAACCATTGCGCGCGCTTCCACTGGCCGGCATCGACGAAGCTTGCGCCGTTCTCGACCGCCCAGTCGTGGCTGGGCGTGCGACGCGCGGGGCGGAAGTGTTCATCGCGGTGATGGCCCGCGAGCACCCCAATGGCCACCGGCGCGTGCGGTGGACGCGCCAGGATGGTCCCGGCCTGGTCGATCGGCTTGCCAGTCGCCTTGGCCAGGAGCGCCAGGCCGTTGAGCTGGCTCGTTTTGCCCTGATCAGTGGCCATGCCCAGGGTGGTGTACCGCTTCAAATGTTCGACCGAGGTGAACCCCTCGCCGGCGGCAAGCGCGACATCTGTGTCTGTGACGTCGTTCTGGAAGTCGACGAAGGCCTTCGTCTTATGGGCGCCGACATGCCACAGCGGACGAACGGCGACGGGCTCATCGTAAGCGTGCATTGGTGACGCAGGTGTGGCCGTTCGGCCGAGTTCGCTGGCGATGCGAGCCGCTTCACTCGCGCCGTCGGCCAGGGCTTTCGCCAGAGAGAACCGGCCGGCGGCCGCGCCGATCGCCGTCATCCCGGGCGGCGGTTGATGGATCACGAAACTGGCGATGGTCTCAGACCAAACCGGGCGCGCGCCCAAATGGCTGGCCAGGCCGATGGTCGGCGACCAACCTCCGGAGACGGCCAACAGGTCGCAGGCGATGGACAGACTGCGACCGTCTCTGTCGCGCACATCGACCGATTTCAGTTGGCGCCCCTGCGCGTCGGCGACGACCGCGCCCGTCAGAATCCGAACACCCGCCGCACGAATCCGCGGCTCCCTGGCGTTCATCGGCGCGTCTCGCGCATCGACGATGGCGGCAAGCTCCACCCCGGCCTCGATCAAGTCGTCGGCCGTGTCCCAGCCGCTGTCGCTGGTGGTAAAGACCACGGCGCGCCGGCCCGGCGCGGCCGCGAAGCGGTTCAAATAGGTCGAGACCGCAGACGCCGTCATTACGCCCGGCCGATCATTGCCGCCGAACACCAGGGGCCGCTCGATCGCCCCGGTCGCCAAGAGGGCGTGCTTGGCGACGATCTTCCAAAGCCTTTGGCGCGGCTGGCGGGCCGGCGTGTTGGGTAGGTGATCGGTAAGCCGTTCGACCGCGCCATATTCGCGGCCGTCGTAGACGCCAAACACGCTGGTTCGCGTGAGCCAGCGAACATTGGCGAGCGAGGCCAGCTCATCGGCCGCGGCCTTCGCCCAGATGTGACCTGGAGCCTCGTTGATCAGCCGCCGATCACTCAGCAGCCGACCGCCGGGTAGCCAGTCTTCGTCGGCGATCACCACCCTCAGCCCCGCCCGGCCGGCGGTCAGGGCCGCGGCCAGGCCTGCCGGACCCGCGCCGATCACCAGCAGGTCGCAGAAGGCATGATCGCGGTCATAGACGTCGGGATCGGGCAGGCCCGACAGGGCGCCTAAGCCGGCGGCGCGGCGGATGATCGGCTCGTAGACCCTTTCCCAGAAGGCCGCCGGCCACATGAACGTCTTGTAGTAGAAACCCGCCGCCAAGAGCGGCGCGGCCAATTGGTTCACCGACAAGAGGTCGAGGTTCAGGCTTGGCCAACGGTTCTGGCTGGTCGCCTCAAGCCCGTCGAACAGTTGGGCTGTGGTCGCGCGCGTATTGGGCTCGGCCTTCGCGCCGGCGCGCAGGGTCACCAGGGCGTTCGGCTCCTCGCTCCCCGCAGTCAGAATTCCGCGCGGGCGGTGATATTTGAACGAGCGGCCGACCAAACCCACGCCATTGGCTACGAGGGCCGAAGCCAGGGTGTCGCCGGCGAAGCCCGGCATCGTCCGGCCGTCGAAGCGGAAGGTGAGCGGCGCGTTCCGGTCGATGAGACCGCCCTGGGCGAGCCGGCTCATAGCTTGGGCTCCGATGCGGCTGCGTTCTTCGCCAGGGCGGCGTCGAAGATCTCGTGGGTGCGCGTGTCTCGCGTGACGACCAGCCAGTTGCGGCAACCCTGGGCGTGATACCAATGCTCGCGCATCAGCCCGGCCAAGTTGTCGCGCAAATAGACGTAGTCGAACATTGACGCCTCGTGGGCCGGACCTGACGGCGGGCGCGCGGGTGCAGCGTCGCCGCGGTAGACGAATTCCTGGGCGTCGCGATCACCGCAAAAAGGACAGGGGAGGCGCATGGGTCTCAGTGCAGGTTCGCTTGGGCGCCTTGGCCCTTTTCATCGATCATTCGCCCGTTCGCGAAGCGGTCTAGGCGATAGGCGGCGGCGGTTTCGTGGGGGGTGTCTTGGGCCAGCAGATGGGCGAAACACCAGCCCGAGGCCGGCGTGGCTTTGAACCCGCCGTAGCACCAGCCGCCATTGAGATAGAGGCCTTGGATCGGGGTCCGGTCGATGATCGGCGAGCCGTCCATCGTCATGTCGCAGACCCCGCCCCAGCTTCGGAGTAGGCGCGCTCGGCCGATCATCGGCATCAGGGCCATGCCGCCCTCGCAAATGTCCTCCACCACGGGAAGATTTCCGCGAGCGGCGTAGCTGTTATAGCCGTCGATATCGCCGCCGAAGACGAGGCCGCCCTTGTCGGACTGGCTGATATAGAAGTGGCCGGCGCCGAAGGTGATCACGCCAGGAATGATGGGTTTCAGCCCTTCGGAGACGAAGGCCTGTAGCGCGTGGCTTTCGATAGGTAGGCGCAGGCCCGCCATGGCCGCCAGGCGCGAACTGCTTCCCGCGACCGCCAATCCGACCTTGGCCCCTTTGATGGCCCCCCGCGTGGTTTCGACGCCGACGATGGCGCCATTGGGCGCGCGAATCATGCCGGTGACCTCGCAGTTCTGGATGATGTCGACACCGCGATTAGAGGCGGCGCGGGCGTAGCCCCAGACGACCGCGTCATGCCGAGCTGTGCCCCCGCGCCGCTGCAGAAGGCCGCCCTGGATCGGAAACCGGGCGTGGTCATAGTTCAGGAAGGGCGCCAGCCGACGCACGCCGGCCTGGTCCAGCAGCTCGGCGTCGATCCCGTTCAAGCGCATCGCGTTGCCGCGACGGGCATAGGCGTCGCGCTGCCCGTCGGAGTGGTAAAGGTTCAGCACGCCACGCTGGCTGACCATAGTGTTGTAGTTCAGGTCCTGCTCCAGACCCTCCCACAGCTTCATCGACCATTCGTAGAAGGCAGTGTTACCCTCCAGGCCATAGTTCGAGCGGATGATGGTGGTGTTGCGCCCCGCGTTTCCGCCGCCGATCCAGCCGCGTTCCAGCACGGCGATATTGGTGATCCCATGAACCTTGGCGAGGTAGTAGGCCGTCGCCAAGCCATGGCCGCCGCCGCCGACGATGATCACATCGTAAGCGGCCCTTGGCGCCGCGTCCCGCCAAGTGGGGCCCCAGCTCTTGTGACCGCTGAGCGCGTTCGCGGCGAGGCTGAAGATGGAGAAACGAGTCAAATGGGTCTTCCCAGGCTCCCGTCACAGTGTGGATAAGCCAAGCGGCGATGGCGAATGAGCGACAATCGTTAAGCTAGCGGATGCGGCACGACTGAATTTGTCGTATAGCGACTGTATCTTGTCTCCTAGCGACTGAGCGATGTCCGTCCACACGATCGGCCTTCTTCTCACCGATGACTTCGCCCTGATGTCCTACGCCTCGGTCCTGGAGCCGTTTCGTGCGGCCAATGGGTTGGCGGAGCGCGAACTCTATCGCTGGACCCATGTCTCGCCGGACGGGCGCCCCGCCCGAGCCTCTAATGGCGCGGCCATCCTCGCCGACCAGGCTGTGGGCCAGCCGCTGGATTGCCAAACCCTGTTCGTTTTCGCGGGGGGCGATCCGGCCCGGTTTTCGGACGCCGCCACCTTCGCCTGGCTGCGGCGGCTCGCCCAGGGCGGCGCGCGCCTGGCCGGAGTGTCGGGCGGCCCATTCCTGCTCGCGCGGGCCGGCTTATTGGATGGCTACCGCGCGACCATCCATTGGGAGCATCAAGCCGCCTTTGCCGAAGCCTTCAACGAGGTCGCGCTGGAGCCGGGCCTTTACGTGATTGATCGTCGTCGCATGACCTGCGCTGGCGGTACGGCGGGTATGGACCTAGCCATCGAGCTGATTGAGCGGGAACATGGCCAAGCCCTGGCCACGCGCGTCGGCGAATGGTTCATCCGTACCGAGCCGAGGGCCGCCGACCGACCCCAGCGCCTCAGTCTTCGCGAGCGCCATGGCGTCGCCAATGATCGGGTACTGAAAGCCTTGGCTCACATGGAGGCGACGATTGAGGATCCGGCGCCGCGTTCGGCCTTGGCCGCGATCGCCGGGGTGTCGCCGCGCCAGTTAGAGCGCCTGTTCGCCGCCCATCTCGGCGCGAGCTTGGATACGGTCTATCGGCGCATCCGTTTGGCCCAAGCGGACCAGCTCCTGCGTCAAACATCAATGTCCGTAACAGCCGTCGCCGTCGCCTGTGGCTTTCAGAGCGCCAGTCATTTCAGCCGATCATACACCCAGAGCTTCGGAACGCCCCCGAGCCGCCGAAGACGCTTGAGCTGAGAGCCCATCCCCTCGGCAGTTCAATGGCCGAAACAAGCTTTGGGATTGCCCAACGACCCCACTTAAGGGCGAATTGCGGAATCTGTATTCTCTCATAGCGAAGTTCATCGGGCTGCAGAGAACACGCGCGCTCTCGATCGCATATCCTAGGCTCTTGCCGGAAAACCCCACACTAAAACCCATACTAAAAGTTCGGCTAGTTTGGGGTCGCGACAAGCGACCTGCTAATAATTTGAATTTTATGGAGAAATTGGCGCGCCCGGAACGATTCGAACGTCCGACCCTCAGATTCGTAGGAAAAAAGGTCTGGTTTTCGG
>Ga0116229_10002931_pt1 | contig 27930 bp, 18 predicted proteins | sample S1TSphgellanicum_3_FD_87313 | JGI IMG/M metagenome (GOLD analysis project Ga0116229, IMG submission 87313) | Host-associated microbial communities from peat moss isolated from Minnesota, USA - S1T2_Fc - Sphagnum magellanicum MG | ecosystem: Host-associated > Plants > Peat moss > Unclassified...
GCTAGGTGGGTGGATAAATGGGTAGTAGGTAGGTAGGTCAGTGGATGGGTAGGTACATAGGTAGGTGGGGGGTGGGGGCAGGGTGGTTTATGTTCATATCAAATGACTCATAGTTATTTTTTAATCATTATAATGAAAATTGGACATCCACATCATTTTGTTGCTAATCATGGATGCCATATAGATGAAATAAAAATGATGAAAATTAACATCCCCCATCTTGTTACCACTTCATCATCTACTATGACATGCCCCCTTAATATACTATTATAATTTTTTACACGTAGGATTCAAAGTAATAGTTTATCAATAAAGTCATACATATAGTCATTTAAGATTTGTAGTCATAAATTTCTTGGTTGCAAGGGACAAAATTTCTTTTAGTGTAGTCAAGTTGAGCCCCCTTTGCCTTAAAAGGACATGGTTCGTGACTCCATGCACTGGAAATTTTGTTCCCACAAGTTTATTCTCAATTCAAAGACATGCCATTTAATGCACGCACATCCTTACCACAATCTTGCCTAATTGAGCTCTTAGAAGTTTTTCTTTTGAACTAAATTCTTTAAGTCCATTTCCATTGGTCATTGTCACTTCAACTCAAATTCATTTATTTCTTCCATGGTCCATCCCATTTCATACATCTTGACCTCAAACTGACTATTACCTTACCTTAGCTTTAGTTTAAATATATGTCCATTCTTCTAGGTTTTGCTTTCACCCTTTGCCTTTTGGAGGTTGATGTTTTCATCAATGTTATTTTTGATGTATTGGACTTATCTTTATGCAATTTTCTATTACCCATCTCTTGGCGACACTCCCACTCAAACTTTTCAACCATTTTTGGCAAGTGGTCCACATGAGTGGGCTTCACCCACTATGATTCTTTCGGGTGACATCCTTTCCACTTGACTAGGTATTGGTTGCCAATTTGCCTAGTTTGGCTTGCAGTTAGCATGCACTCTATTTCCCCAACAAGCTTGTGCTCAATGAGGTTGAATCCTAGGTGATAGGCTTGTTTGTGGTCCTTCCTTTTTTTGTCTTCGTGAACTAGCTTCAACTTGGACACATGGAAGGTCGGGTGGGCTACCAATGTCATTAATAGTTGCAAAGTGTACACATCAGGGTGGGGTTTACAAATGATTTTATAAAAACCCACATACTTTGGGACGAACCTATTTGCCATAGTTTTGGACATCTTAAATTTTTTTTATGTTTAACCACACTAAGTCCCCCACTTCAAATTTAATGTGCCCTTGTGACTTTTTAGTTTTTTTCTCATAATTAGCATGCATTTTTTTTAAGAATTTGATGGCTTGTGTTTTCTTCTTTTCACATTCTTTGGTCATCTTTTTGGTTTCATGTTGCCTTCACAACAAGTGTTTCTCATTCTAGGAATGGCTAGATCCATGGGTTGTTTCATTTCAATTCCCAAGGCCAACTAAAAGGGACTCATTTTTGTGGTTAAATGTTTTATGGAGTTGTAGCAAAATTCCACCAAACCCAAATGGTCACCCCATTCTTATGATCGCCAGTAATATAATTACAAAGATATTGGTTCAATATCCCATTCACTCTCTTAGTTTGGCCATCAAGTTGCGGATGAAAATCACTACTAAATTTTAGTTTGGCCCTGTTTTGTTCATCAATAACATCCAAAATTTCAACGTAAATTTCATATTTCGGTCATTTACTATGACCTGTGGCATACCATTATGTTGAGCCCACATGTCAAAAAAATAATTGCCATCCCCACCATCGTGGTGTTTGTTTGGGTCAGTGTAAACTTAACCCATTTTTAAAAACCTATTTAACACCACAAAGATGGCATTTGTACCCTCCCATTTCGAGAGACATGTCATAAATCCATTGAGACACTCTCAAATGGACTTGAGGGAATTAGGAAGGGCCTATACAACCTATATTTTTGCTTATGTATTGACTTGGTACTTTGGCATTTTACGCATGTGAAGACGTAATGTTCTATGTCTTCCTTCATTTCAGGTTAGTACAAAGTTTTCTTCAACAACTCCCTTATTGGTTTTTCATTTTGGTGTCTTACCATGGGCGCATCATGCATTTCTTGCATAACTTTTGTGCGCAACTTTCCCTTTAGCACATAGACTATTGATTGTTTCCATCTTAACAATCGGTCAAGAAGGGTGAACCCTTTCACCTTTTTCTTTTGGCACAAATCCTTGAAATAACTTTGTGCCAAACGATCTTCCATAGATGCCTCTTATATCTTGCTTTTTAGATCGCTTTCTCCAACAAACATGGTTCGAATAATTTGAATATTTTTCTAATGCATCTTTCTATGGTATTCCTCTTTGCAATTTAATTCATCTGACACCACATTGTCTATGCTGGCTTATGGATCAACTCACTGTTTATAAGGGCCAAGGTCATGCCAATGTAGTTGCTTTGCTATGGCCTTTGGTTGGGTCTCAAAATATTTCAAAGAGATATTATCTATAAAGACTTTGGTTTATGAAAATTTAAGTAGTGTTGCCATGCTTTAAGTAATTCACTATCACAAATAGCTCGTTTTCATGAGTTGGTCATTTCAATTGGGCCCCTAATAGTTTTTTATTTTCAAAGGCGATTGGGTGTCCTTCTTGCATCAAAACCCTGCTTATCATAAACCCACTTGCATTTATATGTTCTTTAAATGATTTCACAAAATCTAAAAACTTCCCTTTCAAGAGGTTGAATGCCTTTTATTGTTTACCCTTCCACTTAAATGATCCTTTTTCTTCAAGATGTTGATGACCGATTCTGTCAATGCAGAGAAGTTCTTTATGAACTTCTTATAGAAATTGACCAATCTTAAGAATAACCTAACCCCTTTTACCAAAATTGGGCTTTGCCATTCTTTAATTGATTCCATTTTCTTTTGAACCCACTATTCTTGGGAAAACACATGTCCCAAAAAGTCCATTTTTGGACTTGCAAATTCATTTTTTTGCCTGGATAGGCATATAATTTTTTTTTTTTGAGCTTTTGTAACACAAACTTTACAAGTGTTACATGTTCTTCTACAAACTTGGAATACACCAAAAGTTCATCAAAGTTGTGAAAGTGGACGATTACACAATTCAAGTGAGATGACCAAGAACTCGTATGATTCATATCTTGTCCTCATGGCCGTCCTTTCCACATTTCTTTCTTCGATGTGAATTTGATAATAGCCCAACTTCAAATCGATGCGGCTAAAATAAAAAGCCCTATTTAAACAATCAAAGAGATCATCAGTTCAAGGCAAGGGGTAATTACTTTTAATGGTGATTTTATTCTAGGCACAAAAATCTATGCACATGAATAATATTCTATGTTTTTTTATCCACAAACAACACAGGTGAACCATAAGGCAATTTGCTCTCAACACCACAAGTTGCTTGTTAGTGTTGTAAGTCCTTGTGCCAATTGTGAAAGGTTTGGCCACTTTTGTAGCCACCCATTCGAGTCGTGTTATTGCACTTGGGCTCACAAATGAATGCATGGCTCCTAAATCCAAAAGACACAACACCCCATCAATTTTTACCTTGAACCTGAACAACATTAAATTTGGGCCCAACTTGGCCACACTCGCTTTTGCGATGAATCCCCCTTGTGTCTAGTCCTATCTTACTTTTTCACAATCCTTAGCAAAGTGCCCCAACTTTTCGCAATTGAAACACCAGATTTTGGTGACATCCCACAACTTTTTTTCCACTAAGGTTATTTTGTCCTTGGGTGAGTTTTCATCCCACAACCTCTTCTGGCCCTTCTTTGAACCACTTGTAGTTTGCTTTACACTTCCAATACAACCAATGGTGAGTTGTGAGCCTTGTGGTGTTCTCACCTACTTGTGCATGGAATCATCTTCCATGCATTCCGCAACCTTCATCATTTCCTGGCATGTTGTGGGGATCTCATTTCTTTGCAGAATGGCATTACAAGCCCAAGGCTATAAGCCATGGAGGAAAGCCACCTTCTACACATACTTTTCTTTCATCAGTTGGAGGCTTAGTAAGGACACAAAGGTTTAAACATACCCCCCATTATTTTAGGTCCATCAAATTGGTGCAAGTTTAAAAGTTCTTGCCCATCCTTCAAGAGTTAATTATGGAGGGTGAACCTCTCGTTTAGTTTCACCTTAAATGTGCTCCAAAGCAAACTTCCCATTAGGTTTGGTTTAACATTTTTTTGTGTTGTCCACCACTCCAAGGTGTGATCTCTTAAACGAAACTACGCCAACCTACGTCAATCCACATCCATTTTAATCACTTGGGATTCAAAGTAGGCCTCCACTTGGAAAGCCCACTATTTCACCCTTTTTGCCCTAATGTCCTTTCCCATGAAAAGATCTAGCGTTTGGGTCTTCATTGCCTTTGTAGTTTTTCCATTTGGCCCAACCCCTTTCTCCTTTTGAACCTCTTTCAACTCCAAGGACAATTGTATGTTGGTTTCCCTTTCATTAACCACAAGGGTTTGCAACACTTTTATAGCTTTAGCCATGGCGTTCATGGATAATGAAAAGGGATTTTTTTCAACTTGACGAGTTGTAAACTTGGCCCGTTTCAGTTCCATCTCCAATCGAGCCACCTCTCTCATGGCTTAGAGGATCTCTTTGGCCTCAAACTAAAGTCTCATTTCCCAGGTTTCTTTTACTGCTTGGGCTTCTTAAGCTATTTAAGTTGCTTGAGCTTAGTTCCAAAGCCTCTCGGGCTCTTTTGGACTCCTTTGTCCACTTGGACACTTTAATTGGTTTCTTTAAAATATTGACCACTTTTGGGTTTTCTTCTTCCTCTTTGCTTGATTCCAAGGAATTAGAGAAAGACTGGAGTTGTTCCACCACTTGGACACTATCCTTGGAAGCTTCCTTTTTGGAAAACTCCTTTCTTGTCAATGCCCTTCCTTCCCCACTTTTTGGGTTAAGGGGCCTAGAGTCCTCTTCCTTTTTGCCTTTGGGTGTTTTGGGAAGCTTTTTGGTAGAACCTAGTTCAACCACTGTAATAAACTTGGCCAACTTCTTGGCCTCACAAGCTTCCTATGCGGCAACCTTTTTGCCTTGACCATTTCCATTTCCACCTTGGTCCAACATGAACTTTTCACAACGAGGGATTCACATTACAAATTTATAAGCTTCATGGGTTCGTTCCAAATTTGTGTGAAATCTATTATTTCATGGGTTCATATTTTTTACACATGAATGTCATACATTATTTAAACACAAAAGTCATCGTTGTTTGCACAACTTTTGTGTGTAAACAATATGAATAGACACACAACATTCATGTCAAAACAATACGAACAAGCATATGACATTCATATATAAACAATGCACATGACATCGATGTTCAAATAATACAAATAGATGAATGACATCCATGTCTATTCATATGAACCTATGAAAAGAAAATTTTGCACAATTATTATTGCTAAATTGTGACCCATGAAGTTTGTGATGCAAGAATCACTTCTTCTTTCATCTTCTTGTTTGTTGAATCAAGTATAGTTCTAATACCAAATGACACCCCCTTTCTCGCTTGCTACCTTGCATTCCACAAACTTTGCCAAACTCCTTTTGCATTGACTCTTTCAATTCTTGGCTACTTGCACACCCCACAACATATTTGGTTAGTCCAAAAGTTTTGACCATTTTGGACAAACTTAAACCTTTTAATTCGATTCACTAAACCAAGCTCTCAAAGCTTTAAGTTTTAGTCTAATTTGGAGCAAGCTAGGGCCTAATTCCTAAGACCAACTCACGTGGTTTTAAAGGAATCAACCCAATGTTGACTTAAACGCCTTTTAGGACCAATTCCTAGAGTTGGTGTAAAAGACATAAGTTGGGATGACCTAAGTTGTCCTAAGGCCAACCCTCTTTTGGCAACCTTGAAGTTTTAAAAAGACAACTTCTAATCGTCCTAGGGGTTTTAATGGGTTCACCCCCTTGGGCAACCTAGGATAACACTTAATCGTTTGTTGAGGGTTTTAAGGGGATAATGCCTTTCATTATAATCTCAAAATTAACTACGAGTTGTCTTCTTAGCTGGCAAGAGCCCGAGCTCTTGCTTTAGCCCATTTAGACTCGAGGTTCGGATGTATCCTAATTCTTAGAGAAATCGAACCTCATGGAATCATTCTTAGTCTAACTTTCATATCACTTTAGTGCCCCACTAAGGTGGTCTCGATATGAAACTTACATTTGCTTAAAACATCTCTTAAGCAAAAGGGCATGTCACACTAAAAAATGGTGATGAATAGTTTTGGAAAGAGAATTTCATGCAGCCAATGGGAAGGTTTAGCATGCACTCATGATGGGCCCAAGTTTTTTTTTTTCTAGGGGGCTAGGGGAAGTTGTTTTTTCTTTTTCTTCCTTGTTCAATCTTTGCCCCTTCCATTAGTCTAGGCCAAAAATGGTGACCAATAGTTTTGGAAACCAAAAATACATGCAGCCAATTGATAGGTTGAAACATGCATTCAAAGTGCCTTGAATTTTTTCCTTTTCAGTTTTGGGTGGGGGAAGGGGATGGGTGGAAGATTTTTGTTTTTTTTTTGTTCCCTTTATGTTCCCTTCAAATTCCCAATGGGTTTCCATTAGATTCCCAATAACACCTTGTTTTAATACATGTTTTGCTCGAAATCTTCTCCTTCTCACCTATATAGGTGGGCTAAAAGGGGAGTCATTATATCTTTTAATAGAATCTTCTATTTTGGGGGAGCTTCCATAGTTTCATGTTTTTGGGATGCATGAATCAAAATAAGTCATTGCAAAATAAATTTAAAAAAAAAAAAAACCTTGTGACACACTCCCAACTAATTAATGGGTCTTGGCATGGTTGGGTGGACCAAAATCTAGCAAAAGAAAACTTGGCCCAAAGTCCATTTTGCAAGCTTTATAACGTGCATAATGTTGACACATGATGATGACAAAATGATATCTATCCATTCTTAACAATTGTTTTCCATATGTGATTTGTGCATTATAGGGGTTAGTGATTTATGTAAGTTTTAAAAAATTAAACTCAAAACACCTTTGTTTTCAAATGTTATGGACTTTTAAAAACAAGGTGTGTTTTTTCAACAATCAAAAGTCCATAGTGTAATACCTCCAATTCATATGGTGCAGAACTCTTTTACATTGTTTTTATTAATACATTTCCACCTTGAAATCAATTCCTTAAACAAGTTTTAGATCCATCATTGAACCAAATTAAAGTCCATTAACTTAATTGCAATGGCATTACACCATAGTTTTTAAATTTCAAAAGTCCATAATTCTTGTTTTTTGCATTAAAAAAATTGCACCATGCAAATATTAAAGTCTATTATTTGAAGATGAGTCCCTATTAACCAAAGCTAGCATATGTAATAAGATATAACATTTGCAATCACACCCACTATAGAAAAAGTACCCATGTGATGCCAAAATTGGTCCACTTTACCATGCCAACACCTTAATATCAATCACACTAACTACTATCAGCTAATCTTTCCCTTCATCAATAGGGATAATGACCATAATAGTGATAAACATTCTTTAGTGATGTAGGCTAGCTTGTTTTGTTTTGGGCAAATGAAACAACTGAGATGACATTTCACAAGATCATGTACCATAGCTACATAATAGGTTTGCTAGAATTTAATTTGACATTAATTAGCAAAAACATTCCAAAATTATGAAGGCAAAAAAATGAAAACAAAATCATTTTTATCAACTTTTTAAATATATTTTTACACTAGTTTTGGGGATTAATTATTTTTTGGGGGTGGTGAACTTTATTTTCCAAAAATAATTAATCATTCATTCGTAGGGTGATGAACTTGCTATAATATCTATAGTAACCACACCCATAATCATCCTTTCTAGGCATTTGAACATGCTTATTATTAATAAAAAAAAAAAATTGGGGGATCATTCTAATAAGAGAAAAAGAAATCCAACGCACTTTTAAATGCATAATTCAAGCACCATATGAATAAGTTATGAATTTCTAAAGTGTCAACTATAATTGCACTTAATTTTGACCCCTAAGATCTATGTTTAGTTGGTGTACATCCCTATAATCATATCATCCTCTAATTTCCTTAGGATTTTCAAGATTTCAGTAGGGGACGCCATTGGGTACACACTTGCTTATGGGTTTAACTACCTTAAACATCACATTTGACCATGCACAACATCTCAACCATATCTTTGTGGAAATTCGGGTAGTGTCTTGAAAGGGGAGTGTTTGTGGTTGTATTGGTATTCAGACAATGAATTTCTTAGTTCATTGTGTCAAAATCAAGAAAAAAAAAAAAAAAACAAGGGGAGTGTTAAGGTGTCAGCTAGTGTGAAACTACAAGCAAAATATACAACAAACACTCAAGTTTAGTTCATGTGCCTTTAACCTTGGGTTGGGTTTCCACCAAATAAGAAGGAAAACCTTACATATAAAAATCAAGGATGGAAACCCATCCATCAAAAGTACATGGCAAATGAGAACACATGACAACCCAAAGAAAAAACAAAAACAAACAATCAAAAAAAAAAGGGGAAAAAAAAACCCTATGCAAATAGGACACAAGGTTACAAAATGATGATCAACGATAACAAAGAAGACCAAATCTTCCTTTCTACAATCTAACATAACTAATAAATTGTGATAGCTCATACTTGGGTCCATTAATGAAACTTGATATGGGACATTTAAGAGCATCTCCAACAATGCTTAGTATGTGACCTTGTGAAAATATTTTTCACATCCAAGTTTAATTATGTACTCTTTTGTGACCCCACCAATAAAACTGAAATTGGGGTAGCAAATAAGTGGGGGACTACTAATAGCAAACCACATGGACCAATCATTATGATGGGCCAATCAAAAACACTGAACAATAGTTAGATCATATGTATTACTTTTTTATGTAGGTGCACAATGTTACTGCGCCTCGTACCAACCATGGTAACCTATGCAATTAGGTTGAAGCAAAACCATTTTCTTGAGTCAAACTAGTACATGTTGGATTTTCTTCATCCATTTTTACTATGTAGGATCGCATAGTGAACACGCTAGAGATGTTCTAATGCACTCACTTGCAACATCAAATTTCTTCGATTTCTTTACAATATGACATTGAAGATTTTGAAGAATCATTTGCTTACCCAAGTTCCTAATTAATCATTCCCCATGTGCTTGTTTCTTAATTAACATTGGGCATGCACCCCATGGCCAACCTCCACTTGTGCTCTATATTCTTTCTAAGATGTTTCAGGCTAGCCACCAAGATTTAAAATGTCATTTAAGTGTTGACAATATAGTACACTACACTCACCATACAATATACACCATATAAGTTAAGTGGTAAGCATAGTGCATATAAAATTATTGTCATATTTTTGTTCAAGAATGTGAATATTGGTATTTTGAAGTCTAGCTATGCATTGAAGTCCTTAAACCCTAAGTCTTAAAAAAAGGTGACCAATTTCTATTTGAATTTAAAAGCTTTGGTTTTTACTTTCAATTCAAACAACCATGGACACAAATTTTAATTATTTATGGTATACTAAGTTTTCAATGGAAAAAATACAAATCATTTCCAAAATCATATGAAAAGGGGGATTGTGAAATATGAAGTTTTATCAACTAAAATATCAATTCTTGAAACAATGAATTAAAAGTTATTCAATTTTCAATTGGATTTTGTACTTTTTGAACATTTCATCCTAGATGAATTTTAATGTTCAAATATGTGATATCATATTACACCATATAAATACAACCTTATGTTTCAATTTGCAACCTAGTAAAATCAACCTTATTAAGCATGGGAGTTCATTGAGATTATTGTCAAGAACAAACTCCATCAGAAAGTACCATAGATCAGAAAAACCAAACCTCATAGATTAATGTTTTGATACACGTGAACTGCCACCTTTCATACTACACACCCAAGACAACAAATGGCTAACTAACAACACATTGAAAACGTTGCAAATGGTTTCAAGTTTGATTGAAGTAACCTTTTGCACACATCATGAAACATTGAACTACATTGTTTGTAAATGAACAACACCAAAAAACCTTAAACCACATGACATTCCATGGCAAACTTAATCAAATGTCATTAAAGCTCTATGAGAAAAAGAAGGAAAGTCAAATTGCAATCTTTGTGGGTTTGTCATAAAGAAAACATGGCAACTAAACATAAGAAAGACAACTCATTTGAAACAAGAACCTTGTGGGAAAAAAGGAAACTTGATGAAGATCAAGCCCTCAATATGCTATTTCATGGCATAAACATTTAAAAGCATTATTCTTAGTGATAGACGATTGAATTGTTGAGATGATATTTCACAACTTGTGTTATGCATACCCAATATACAAGGTTCATTATTGTTTTCAAACTACTTGAAATAATTTTGTTTTAGGGTCTTTTCTAAAATATAACAAGATTTTGTGTTTCACTAAAATTTCACATATGGATGTATAACAAGCAAAAACCAAGAACATCCAAATGTGACAATTCAAGGAGGGTCTAAACATGGTAAATTAGACAAAAAAGTGTGTCTACCTAAAATCCCATTATAAAATATGACAATTTTTTATATAAACATAAGAAGGTGGATTGGAAATTTTTTAATGTTTCATTTTAAAAACATATATACCTCCATTGTGTTTATGGTAAGTTGAGTATAAAATTTCAAGAATTTTAATATAATAAAATTAGGTAACAAGTATGTGTGAAACTAACTGGCAAATATTGTTTTCAAACTTATTTTTATCTTACAAGTTAGATATATTTTGATTCAAATGTGAAAAAAATGAAAAGTCACAAGTACATTCTAAGACCCCATTAATTTTTTTTAAATTTAAAAATTTCATCTACTTACAACTTACTTAAATGTTATAAAATAAATTGTGAGCTTTGTTTGAATTTTTAAGAATATATTTAAACATACTTTAAACATGAAATTTTTATTTTAAGTTTTGACCAAATTGAGGAAAATGTTCCTCTTAATCATTGAATTAAATAATATTTATCAGTTTAGTATATCAAAGCCTATTTGATGATTACTTTTCATTTATGTTGCAAAGAGCATGAGCAATTTAATTTACCATGCTTAGACCCAAGACACATAGTAAGTATGAGTGAATGAACCCTAATTTGAATCATGGGGGATTTTTCATTCTCACCTTTAATTATCCCAACAATAGTAATGTTGATATTGGCAACAAGCTTTTGAAACCTATAACCTTGCGAATTTGTGCATAAAAAATGATGAAATAGGCAATAAATAAGTTTGAAATCATAGCTCAAAGTTTGAACTTTAATCTTTGTTCAAAATGATTGAAAAGGTCGCAATTCATTTGCAAATTTTGCAAAAAAAATCATTACATGAGTGTGCAAAAAATAATAAATTGCATAATTATTTGAACTTATGTTCCCATTGTTGGCACACAACATTCCCAAACCATTTGAAATAGCATTTTTTCCTTGAAATGTAAAGAGTGCACAATTTTTAAAAAACCCAAAAAACTATTATCCTATATATCCTTGTGAACATTGCATGAAGTGTTATTGATTGTTGGAATTATGATTGGAATGTGCATAAAATATTCCATAATTATAAGCCAACATCCTAACCTTTTGCTTACATTTCCTTTTCCATGATTGGATCAATGTTGATTTGGGCTATTTGCACAATGTTAGCCATCACATGAAAACAACTTCCCATAAAGAACAATTGTCTATAAAAATATAAAGAGAACATATTAAATTAGAAAAGGAAATGGAATTTGTGAAAACACTTTCAGCATGTGAATGCAATAAAAAATTTGGGGGAAAAAATTTAAAAACTTGACAAGAATGAAAGTGAGTACTAGAGAGTACATTAATTATTAGGTTAATTTGGTAAGTAGAAAGATAAGTAAGGTAGGATAAACTTGCTAGATAAGGTAAGAAGGATAATTAATTATTGGTTTGGGCATTATTTTTTTAATCCAAAATTATAAAATCCCATAAATAGCCTAGCCTAAGTAACATAGGTAGCCTAGGCTAGTATACCTAAAACATAGTTGAACTAGTATACATTTAAGTCAATCACAATAACAAACATGCTATACATAGGCTACTTAGGCTAGTATAATATATTTAGGTACTAGGTAAACTTGCCTAGCTTAAGTGATATAACTAATGTGTTTAGTTATTTACCTACCTAGGTTATAAATTTCATACAATCCTATCTTTCCTTTTACCTACCTTTATCGACCCATGTAAACAATGTAAAAAAATTGAACATGTTCATTTAAATATGTTTTTAAAAAATTCATCTTTTGAAAGTGGTGGTGCAATGGTGAAAAATTTCATGTTTTAATGTGGAGATGAGGAATAATATTGAGTGATTCTCACTTTTTTTGAGAACTATTAGTTTTGATTTAAAAAATAAAATTTAAGAATTGCCCTTACATTTTTTTAAAAAATTGTTAAAAAATCATTTAAAAAACTAGTTGATATTCAGAATTCCCAAAAGGTAATTATCAATTTTATCCAAAATCAATTTCTACTTGATTACATTTCAAGAAGGTTTGATCCCAAGACCTTTAAAAGAAATATCATGATCTTTATAATTGCCACTAGGTTATAGCCCATGCATGGAAAGAAAATTATGATTTCTTAAATTTCAAAAGAACACATTTGCAAGTTCAAATTCATGTAGTCCTTTACACAAATAAGGGTGTAGCTTAGAGGTAAATGAAATCTTTGACCTCAAGAAGGTCTTGGTTTGAATTTACATTGGAGAAAAATCTATGCCTATGTTTTATATATTATAATTTTTAAACCTTTGTAAGGTGAGAACCAAACTTAGTTAAATTCATACCATAATTTTTTTGAGTATCAAAGTTGGGGCCAAATGATACCATGAACAATTTTTGGAGAGTTCACTTTCATTAAATTAAAATTATTGATTTTCATTTCAAGAATTAGCCTAATACCCAACATGAAAATCAACCTTCATTGTGACAATTGCCCAATATTGGTGAATAATATTCAAATTTGCAATCTAGGCCATTACCTTGGTAGTTTAGATCAATTGCCTAGTTAGCCTAGGCCCCCTAGCCTAGTTAATTAGGTCACATAGCTAGATAGACATAGTTATTTAAATAGATAAATAAATATTATTTATTTACATAAATAACTACTAAATAAATAAATAAATAAATAAGTAAATTTGTTGTCAAAATATTCTTGTTAGTCAAAATGACCTTGTCAAAAAGACCCCAATCAAAATGAATGTGTTGAAATTGACTTGTCCAAATTTATTGTTGGTTAAATTGGACATTATCATTTTTAATTACTTTCCTAGTCAAATAATTGAGAATTCTTATAATGATGGATAGAGGCCCAATGTAGTGGGTGTGGGTGGAAATTCTTTGAAAGCATCTCCAACATGGTATAATATTGGTCCTTTTAACACTAACTTATTAACGTTAGGAGGAAGAGGACATTGATGAAATCCTGATCATAACATCCATATCATCAAATAAACACCAACCCAACATTTTTTATCTTTGACAATTATGTATAACATATTGCCATCATAAATTATCTATGTAAATATGTCAAAGGTGACAAAATTACGACCCTGTTGAAATTGAAGCTCAACAAACATGGTTAAAGAATTGCATGGTGAATAATTTTCAATCTCTCTATGTTTTAAAACTTTTTGTCTTTGGTTTGAAAAATCCAATAAGGATTCTTGCAATAACATTGGAATATTGGTAGTATTTATGTTTTGGATTGAAAAAACTCAACAAGCATTCTTAGATTAAAATTGCAATGGTCATCACAACAAAACAAAAGTTTATTTATTTGTTAGTCAAAAATTTGGGTTTTGTTTAGTCAAAAAAAAACTTTAATACTCAATCATGTTGTTAGATTACAAATTCTTATCTTAGATAAAAAAAAAGAAACTTTCAAGCTCTAGTTTGGGTTTTTGCAAGGTGTGGCATGGATATTTGAAAGTTGTAATTTTCAGTTGAATATATGTGTCTTCAATGTAGTATTGAGCAAGTAGTTGATCTAGATGGGGTAATAGATTTATATTTTACTAAGGCAAAGTCTTGTGATCATTTCTTATAATGTCATTGGCACATGACATCTCAAAAATTTCGCCCACAATTGTGGGGTTGCATGTTGACTACAATATTCATGTTTTGCACATTATTATTGCATCACCTTGAGATTCAAGTCCTACACATCACAATGGAAGTGTTGCACATTCATCTTCAATTTGGTGCATAGTACCCATCGCCGTGATTATTGCATAGAGGTCTATAAATGCACCTTGAAAGTCATGGTAGCGATAGCTACACTTTGGCACCTAAAGTGGAAGGATAACAAAACATATGTGCTTCACATTATGTAACATGTAGTTGATACCATGGTCGTAGTGGGGCACAACCTTGTTGCAAATGACATACTTGATTTGTGATAAGCAAACTTTACAACAACATGCATTTATCAAGCACTTTTCACTAGGTGTGTGGTGGAGATGCTCTAAGAATAGAGCAACCCACGCATTGTAAAAGCATGTTTTGAATTTAAAACAGTAAAAAATTGTTAGTTTGGTTCAAAAAATGGTTGTAAAACAACATATTTACACAAGATGCACTATTGACAAAAGCCATTGCATAATCTAAATTTGACCATGGATGATTGGCTAGATTGCACAATTTCTCCCTATCCAACAATCTCCCAATTGCTAGTGATTAGTCGAAATATTTAGATTGATTCACTTGCTTTGCTATTAGGAGTCTTCTACTATTTGAGTGCCCCTTTTAAAGTTTTGAGGTGGGTGGGGGATATGCAAATAAGTAGTACCATAGTACCTTTACCATTTTGACGAGAACCTACCGAATAATTAATTAAATTTTAAATTTTAACTTCGACACTTGGTTTTTTATTTCTGAGATTTTTGGCAAATAATGGTTATATAAAATAATAAACATACTTTTGTCACTGTTTCAGTTTTAAGTTGCTGTCCCGGAAGGTCTGAGGTTGAAATTTTCATTTTATTAAAATTTTGGCACAAATAATAATTAAAATTTCAAAATTTTGGCAAAACCAAAAATAATTTAATTTATGCCGAAATGGTAAAGGTACTACCCTAATGGATTGGAGAAATACTGATCATGTCTGGAGTATCACATTCCCAATATTCAGGCCTGAGCTCCGCTCAGCCCTTCCAGGGAGCCCTTACCATACTCCTAGGGTCTGCCGACCTTACATCGTCGTGCCCAAGGGATTTGGGAACCCGGCAACGAAGGACCTCAGGAATTAGGGTTAGGGTTAAAGCACGCGAATGAACAGGCCACGGTCGTGTTGTTGCTATATCTGTACCGAAAGGAGTCGAAGCAGACAGACGCACGGACGTTTCGAAAGCGCTCGCGGATTGCAATTCAGAATTGGATTTGGTGAAGAATTGATCGTTGGAGCAAGTGGGTTTCTGTCAGAATCGGTTCGATTTTAGTTGTTTAGAAAAGGAGAAGAGGAGGAAGGAAGAAGCCATGGCAGGAATCGGACCAGTGTCGCAGGATTGGGAGCCCGTGGTGGTGAGGAAGAAGGCGCCCAATGCATCGGCTAAGAAGGACGAGAAGGCTGTGAACGAGGCTCGCCGTGCCGGCGGCCCCATCGAAACAATCAAGAAATGTAAGATGTCGCAATCCTTTTCCGTCATCTTGTTTTGTTCTATCAGCGTGAAGAGATTTTCCTTTCCATCTTTCTTCCCGGCATATGGAGCTTGCGTTCGCATATTTAATCTTCTTTTTCTCAAGTTCTTTCCTGCGATGGTTTTCGAGATACCAACGAAGATTTGATGTAGCGTTCTTCAATCACTCGTTGGAAGCAGAAAGCTCTGCAGTGAAGAGAAAACCTCAGAAACCTGCAAACCTCTTGCTGGCCATTCCTGATAGCAATTCCTGATCTGTATGCCCTGAGTCAGGGATTCATTTGCTGTAATTGGAAAGCTATGTCATTGTGTTTCAAGAAAATTATTTGAGCTTTTTCAAAGTTCAGGGTCAGTGTAGGTGTATTCTATGTGTTTCCTGTGTTACTCTTGCATCCATCTGCTTATGGAGAGATTCTGAGTTCCACAGTGGGGTCCTACTCTCAGCTTACATGTTTGTACATTTCTCTCAATACTGAACAGTCTGTCTGTGTGTATTTGGTTGGCAAGGATAAAAAGAAATGCACTTGTACTACTCAATTCTGCAGTCAATTGTCTACACTTGTAACAGAAGCTGTTGTAGTTGTTATGGCATATGTGTATCTGTCAGTGTCATAGGATATGTTGGTCTGAGAATATACCTGGATTGTGGGGTTTGCCAGTCAATGCCGGATCAAACAAAGCAGCCACCAGTGCCACTGGCTTGAACACAAAGAAGCTTGATGATGAGACAGAAGTTCTTGCACGTAAGTGTTGTCATCCTACACCTCTTGGTATCCTGTTTATTGAAAATGCTCTCAATCAGAAGAGAATGTTATGTAATCCTTTTTTTGCTGCTGAAATGACAGTGTTGGTGGCCTCTGCAGTCCTAAGTAACAATTTAATGAGACAAACTTGTGCTAACAATTGAAGATAAGGTGGTTTGAAGCTTGAACCCTTGTAGTTTGCTTGAAACAAGGTGATGATTTTTCTGTGTGGCAGATGAACGTGTGTCAGCAGATCTAAAGAAGAATATCATGCAGGCACGCCTTGAGAAGAAGCTGACACAAGCACAACTTGCACAGGTACTGATTGGCTTAAGGCTATCTAGTGTAATGTGCTAGTCTGTGATGTCTACAGTATGCAATGCTTTTAATTCTCCCATCCACTTTGCTCACTGCTTAGTACTAACAGAAAAGAAAATCTTTTTCTTGAATTTGAATGGCAGCAAATTAATGAGAAGCCACAGATTATCCAAGAGTATGAATCAGGGAAGGCAATCCCAAACAATCAAATTATCGCAAAACTAGAACGTGTTCTTGGTGTGAAGCTGAGGGGTGGCAAGAAGTGAATGTCAATGTACAGATCCAAGCTTTATACAAGCAGCCTATTAAATCTTTTGAGCTTTTGTGACAGTATGTTGGCTGACAAGCAGCCCTATCTAGTGATGTTTTAGAATTGCTTTTAGAGCTAATTTCAGTTTTTGATTTGGTCTTTATGTTGTGGAATGAGCAAGATACATGATGTGATGTTACTTATGAGCAGACTCTTTTAATTGTAGACTTATGCATTTTCTTGGTCCTTCTCTGTCACAACATGGTTCAAGTGTGGGCATGAACTCAATTTGATTGAGCTGGAACTTATGCAAACTCTGTAAATTCTCTTTCTTGACTAATGGGTGTTGATTGACAATTGGCCTTTTGGGTTTAATCCATAAAATCTGAGCATTTGAGCGACGATGCCATTGTTATCAGTTGGTTTTGCCACAGAAAGTTTGCAGAATATTAGATTCTCAGTCTTGAAGGCAGAGCTGTGAACTCCAATGCTTATTTGATCAGGTTGGAGAGCGTCCTCATCGTTAGTAAAGACTGTACATGAGACACACAGTACTTTGGATTGCTTTGCTTGCTCGAAAAGCTATTATGAAGAGATTTTTGATCAGGATGGTATGACAAGTGGTTCAATGTTCACTCACACATTCTTGAAACTCTATTTGGAATTGTTTGCCTTGGTCTATGGACACTTCTATTGTAGCATTGAATTTCTTTGTGTTGGGAAACCCATAAGCATTACCAATCTCAAATAGACTCCATGAAAGATGGTGATCAATAATCTCCAAATTGGGAACTTATTACAAGTAACAATGGAAGCAAGCATTGCCCAAACAAATACTAAACGTCCATCTTCATATATGTTATATTTGATGATTATTATTAATTTTGTGAAATTGACCCACATAAGCCATCACAAACTTGTATCTCCCAGATTCAAGGTGCGTAATCACAAATCCAAATCCCAAAACACTTCAATCAATATGCAATTAGAGAGACCATCCTATCATAGGTTGTCTCAAAATGGGTGCAAAAGTGGAGCTGGTTTGCACTTGAAACTGCTGTAAAATTCCCTGTTTTGGTTTTTAAAATTGCCAAATATCCAAGAACTAACTTCCTTTGAGAAAATTTTGTCACTTTTGAACACAAATTTTAGTTTGGTGCAAATTGTCACCACTTGTCTACAGTTTGGACAGATCTCTACATCAGAAATCTGAAAGGAGAAAAAAGAAGAACAAAATTGTATTCATCCTTCCCTAAAGTGAGCATTGAATTAAATCTTAAGTAATTCTATCATAGTCGTCACAATACAGTTCAAATCCTTGACAAATCCATCAATAATAGTTCGCTAACATTCAAGCAACTAATATGTTCATCTTAGCAATTGGGAGACGATGTTGTTCACTTTGCCCTTCTAAACACCCAAACCTTTGTGGATCATGTGGCCAAAATATGATTAGGTGATGTAAATTAGAAATAAACATTTTAAAGATGTAACTTTAATTGATATGTTGTAGACCTTTAAACATATCCTCCAAGTGATGGAGTATGTTTTTATTATAATATAGTTGAACAAAATGAAGTCATCCACATATTCCATTGCCAAAATTGAAGCCTACAAAGATACCTCTCTAACATTCTATAAGTACATTTTTCATCTAAAAGGCAAGGATTGACACAAATACTAGTCATTCCCATCTTGCTTAATACATTGTCAAGTTACATTTGAAACCAATAATCTGGACTAGTTACAATTATCTAGTTATTTAGTTTGTCTATTAGTCTGATTTTGCCATGTGAAGTGCAAAAATATTCTGGGCACCTATGGGGCTTTACAGGGCGTCAGGGCAGGAATTTCGATGAACCCCTGGAACATAGATGGCTACTGGTCCTTGTGTTAAGAAATCAACTAGACTCACTAAACCTCAAGACATGAATTTTCAGCCTTCAGGACCCTGCTTGCAATAATATGGTAGCTCTCTGAGAATAAAGTGAATTGTCAGCAAAAAACTAATATTGCTCTACATATCTGAACGTGTTTCTCTTCAGGCACATGCCCATCCTGGGACATGACTGAGGTTTTTATTCACCTGCTCACAAATGAGTGTGAAAACTACATGATGTACCTTTTGTATGGGGCAGGTAATCTCATCTCCAGCCCCATTTATAACTTGGGAACTCTACATGAGACATGTAAAGTGAAGAATTTAGCAATGTTGTGTGGATATGACCCGGAACAAGGATATATGGAGAACAAAAAAAATCAACTAAAACCCAAATTACTATGAGCGCTTCTTATCATCTTTAGAAGGAATCCTACTACCAGATCCAACAGAGCTACTATCCTCATCACCTTTCATTCCTGTGATTCTCCGGCTGATGTTCTCCTCTGTAATACCTGCTTGTAAGTGCTCTTCTCTCCTTTCCCCTGCTTTATCTCCTCCCTTTTCTGCCTCCCCTTCGAGAAGCTTTGCATCCACCTCACTCTTCCCATCAGTTCCTCCAAACCCAAACTCATTGACACGCTTCTTGTCAACTGGGTACACCCATCTCTGGTATAAATAGACAAGAAAAACCAAATCTGCAAGCACCAAAAATATAGAACTCATTACATCCAAAAGATTTCAGGTCCAAGGTTGGTGCTCTATCATACAATGAACAGGTTGCATCCCAAGAAGACCCAACCTTCCGTCTCTATTGGGCCATATTTGTATAAACTCTTGGAACTAGGTAAGGAGCCCACAGGATAGGTGTCTACTGCTCAAATTGGGCACATGAAATGAGGCCATATTTTTTTGAGCAACCACTTTCAGCTGCAAACCATTTATCTATACCTCACTTCTTGCCGGTGTGTCTGCAGTGCTAAAGATCTGTATATAGGAAACATGGGCCGGACGAAAGACCAATGTGTTGCACTATTAATTTCCATGACATCCTGGACATAGTTTGTAAAGAACAACATTGCACAACCCACAGGCCATAGAAGCAAATTTGAGTAAAATAAAGATGCTTTTACCATCTCGGAACACAGAAAGGCGATGAAGAGTGGGCATCTTGATGACAAATGCAAACAGGTCATCAATGATTGTGTTCAGGAACTTGTATGTCATTTGGCGCCATGGCATATGAGCAACTGATTTCAGTTTGTAGTTAATGAACAGCTGTGGACACATCATGATGAACCCTGTCCCCAAATACACAGGCAAATCCATAGCTACAGTCAACACAAGAATTGTTTTATCCTCTAGTTCTCCACATACCATCTTCACATGATGAAGTCTAAAAAACCCACCCACATTTCATTCTCTACATGACCTGCAGGTAATCAAATGACCACTGATCTAAATCAATACAAAAAACCATGGAACACAAAGGAGCCCAGGTGCTTACCGAAAGTGTAGACACAGCTTGTGAGTGATGACAGAATCCAAGAGTACCAGCTCTTATGTCGTTCATAAATAAGTGAATAGATGGCAAAACAGGCTACCAAAGGATATAACACATAGGAGAAATATCGCATTGCCAGATCATCATACTCCTTTGTTTTATTTCCTGCATAAGATTCTTTGTCCCTGAACCTGAGGAGAGGAAAACCCCTGCTCCGGTCCACCTGCGGCATTCACACACAGGATTCTTAACTGATTACAGGTTGGTGTGCAAGACATGGCACAAAAATCCAGATACACAAAAAGCAACATGAATCTGAGAGAAAATACCTCAATATGCATGGCCTTGCCAATCTTCCAAAACTCAATACAGCAGCCCATGCCAGCACTCAAAATAATCATCCATGAGGTGTCATTGTCCAGCAAGTACAGAAACACTATAAGTTGGCAGAAGAAGTTGATAACCACAGACCGAGCTGACAAGCCCTCCATGGACTTATTCTTGTTCCAAAATTGAATGTCTGCATCAAATGCAATTATGATGCATCAAGCACTGACCAATACCTTTAGGCTTTAAAAAATTCTAGATCAAAAAGTTGTGCCATTTTCCTCAACTCCTAAACAAAACAGTGAGAAACACAGCAAAAAGATAAAGTCCATAAACTGACAAGTCTTACCATTCTTGAAGGCCAGGAAATCAAAAACTGTGTGTAGGAGGGAAACAGCCATGGTAACAGCAAGCAGGTATGGATTCCCTTCAAGGAACATCCTCTGCGAGAGCAAGATGCCAAACCCTTAGTTCTCAAAACTTTCAAAAGGTTTGCAATGCACACATTGTATTCACTGGCTCTAAGAAGATGGAATTACTACCATCTGCTAGAAAACATAGGCTTTTCTTTTGCTTAATCCAGTGGCAAATTTTCCTCATCCTCTGGTCTGTCTGCATACCTTAACCTCATCAGCCTCTCCTTCAAGCATACTGCCATAAGAGCGATGAATTTGGAAGGACTGATCCACTTGAAGATACAGCTGCCAGCGAGTAAGACTGATTGGACCCAGTTCCAGCTCCAATGCGAGTTCATTGACTGATTCATTGATAGCAATTAGCTTATCTTTCAGCAACCAGAACTCATTGAAGTACACAGTAGGAAAGTAATTTCCAGTGGTCTCCTCATACTGTAAGTCTGTGACTCCCAATTAAGGAAGGATTACTCTTGCAACAATTTAACCTAGGAATAAAATTGGAGGTGCTCCTGAGACATTTTCATGACTCCAATCTCAGTGCAGAGATTCCCTCTACACTATTAGAGAAAAACAGAAAGTATACATGTATATAAGACAATTCTAGATTCATCCACAGACTATGACATGAAATAACAGAGCAAAGGCTGGATACATTCAGCAACTGTGGCAGGGGCACCGCCTACAGGATATCTGCATCAAGGACAACACGGATTTCACAATCAATAACACTGATTCAGCTACTAGTTTGGAGGCAGTTTACTTGACTGACCAAACATATTATCTCAAGCCAATAAGCCAGAAGTACACATTCCTCCTACTGTAGTTGGTAGCAAAAGAAAAAGTTGCACATGTAGTTGACCAACACCAATAAAATAAGAAACAATGCTAATGTTGCAGCAAAAACTGTTGCCAGACTTCTGGTGTGTAAGAAGGTGTACTTTGTGAAATCATCCACCAAGTTAACAGTCATATTTGGCTTCCAGAATGAAATCCAATCTGGGGGAGCTTCTTCATCTTCTTCTGTTGTTGACTCCAAAAGCACCTGTTCCACAAAATGTAAGAAGAGCAACATATAAGCAAAAATGTGGAAAGCCAGGACAAATCGCCACTCAAAAGAACAGGAGATAACTCAGCACTCTATTTCTCTTCAGGTGATGGAGATCGTTTCAAAGCTGTAGCACAGGCAAAGGAGAGTACTTCGGCAGCTTCCTGCACACTTTCCTCCTCATTCTTTGACCACAGGTTTTTGCGCTTGTCAGTTTTTGGCTTTGGGAGGTACGCCACAAGTGCTGCGTTAACCAACACAGAACAACTTTCAGGAGTTCTCTTGGGTGAGGGCTGCAAACTCATTCTACAAGAGATAAATATCAATGAAATTTCAGAGAGAACTCCACAACAACACATAAGGTGATCAGACTACTTTTGTGTTGGTTCTGGCATCATCTGCCATCTATACATCCAGCTCAAATTCCACCAATTTGGAAAGTCCATTGATATTACGTAAGCAAGATACTTGGCAACTAATCAGAAGCCCTATCCCTCCCACTAATGACCACTAGAAGAACTCAGATTTTTCTACTGGTGTAGAATCTTGTTGACAAAGTTTTTTCAGGAAATGACCATATTCCAGAAGACCACAATGTTTCCCATGTCAAGTATAGTGTCACGAAGAAAAAACTTGAGATTTGACTACTGGTACTACTCAGTTTGGGTTATCAACATTAAAACTCATACTTTTATGATGCAAACCGTGTAGGAGAACTCACAATGGGTTCTACTGAATGAGGCAGTTTGATCATACTCAGGATCACTGGGGTCTGCAGAAAACCCTGCCCGTGCAAAGAAGACATGTGCATACACACTCCCATTGTGCTTCACTGCCTGCAACCAGGCATCATCATGGTCAGTCAAAACCCACGGTGTCCATTAATGACAACTACCAATGCTGGAAGGGTCTGGAGGAGAATCCAAATGCAAAAGGGCCATATGGCAATGAGCTGACAAACTAAGATTCACCCCTTGACCATCATCACAGATTGCACAAAAACCCTATTCAGAGGGATATGGATTTCAACGTGCACTATGTATCATTGAAACAAAATTGTAATTCATACTACAATCTCACCATGTCTTGAGAGAGCAAATTAGTTTATTTTTCATAGAATGTTACAGCAGCATGAGTCCAAGCAGTCTGCCAGAGTACAAGAGATATGATCTCCAATGGAATATTCAGGTCACAAAAGCTCAGGATAACCAACATGGAAAAATCCAACATGGTGGTAGGTCATCTCCGTGATTGTAAATTACCTCAGATGGATGGTACACAAACTGTTTATGGCGAACACTGTTGGGTGTCCAAACTGCATATGGAACATTTGTTTCATGCCATACTAATGCCGCCTCATTATCAAAATCTGTGAAACTCGCATCCTCAGAAATGTATAACCATATGTCCTGCATACAACAATACAGAGCATGAATTTTCTGTGCCAAGTTCATTCTGAACAACATCGAAACCTATAGACAGCCAAAAAAAAAAAGCCTGCAGCTCACTAATTCCAGTACTTAGGGTTTGAAAGAAAGCCAGCGAAAGGTTCCTAAAGCTCCAATTACGACTTCACAATCACGAAGCAAGTGAAGTACCAGAGACTCGCCCTTGCTGAACAAGTTGGTAGTGAGCAATGCAGGGTTGGTGACTTTCTTGCCTCCCCCAAACATCTGCATGGCGAAGTACCAAAATAATCCCATGCGCACGATTCCAAACAGCACTTGCCCTAATCCTTGCTGGGGAGGCTGCTGCGCGGTCCCAGCCACTTGAGTAGCTGCTGCTCCTCCTTGCAATGGCGGTGGAGGCGCCATCTCTATCTCTTTTTCTGTTGTCTGTTCTGTCGCTTCTTCTTCCCTTTCTCTTCTCCGACTCCCGTCTCTCTGCCCACTACAAACAGGCTTCCGTCAGCCGGGCGCAGAAAGACAAACCAAAACCCTAATGACAGGCCATTGCCTGGGCAGAGAACGAGCACAGCTGCAACGAAAGAAGAAGCGCAAAAACACAAGGGAGCTGGCGAGAGGAGATCCGAGATCCCAAACGACGTTACCTTTTGACATGTCGAATCCTGATTGGGCTAACAAATAATCAGGGGGAAATAAAATTTCTTTGTTGCGAAGTTTAGCCAAATTTTGACCTGAAAATTATGATTTCATCCAATAGAAAGGATTTTTCCATGAAAATAATTGCCAAAATTCGCCAGATTTTGAAGAAAAACAAATTCCAAATTGCCAGACTTTTATGATAAGTTCCAGTGGGTAGCCAAGAATATAGAAGGATTCTGTTTTTTCTCTACTTTCATTCTAGTATGTAGCCAAATATGGCTAAATCAAATTATGGATGATTGCCACTTCAGCTACATCACAAAATTGAAAAAAAAAAGACCCTGGATGTTAGGTGACAAATGTCTTTTTAAAGAATTTTTTTTAATGTAGCCTAAGTGGTGATCATTAATAGGAAGATGTAGGAAAAAAATGGCAATTGCCCTTAGGAAGATTCAGCCAAATCTGGCTATAAACTAGATATGAAATACGAATTTTGCAATCAACCTTCTATATTTATTTCTACACAATGAAAACCATAACTGAATTTGATAATTTCTAACTTTTTTTTTCCCTCATGTCGAGTGATGAAAACCGTCCAAAATCAATTCATTTTTTTAATAATATTTTATTTCACTTTTTGATGAAATTTCATAGTATAAAAAGGCTACTATGTGAAGGTATTTTCAAGACTTAATTCGAGTGACAAGATATGAAAGATCAGTATAATATGAAGGAGTAAACTCTCCAACTTTACAATCCAAAATCTTTTCGTATCATCCCCTTTCATCATCATATGTGGAAATCAAATGCTTTTGTTCTCCCAAGTGACACTAGGAAATGTTTGAATTCAAACTCTCATATCACATTGAATAAAAGGTTAATCTTTTAAAAAGCCTCTCTTTGAGATTGTTATGGTTTTATAATTTTCTTGGTGTAATTGATACACAAAATGTTATAAATTTTTTCAATAAGTGAAGATTGAATTTCATGTTTTAGAATTAATAAAAGTGAGAATGGTTTCATGAAAATGTTATATGAATTTATTTTGTTTTGATGTTATAGGATTCAGGATACAAATCGAAATATATTAATATTTCGACCTTATGTTAGTTGAACATCAATGGTAGCATGGAGGCCAAGTTCAAATTAATCAAACTAAAACCTTACGTACCATTTCTTTAATAGTTCTTTGGATTTATCCAGAGTCTTTGATTTCAAGTTTCATATATATGTGCACCCTAATATTTGAAAAGACACATTTGGATTTAATTACATGTCAAAAGACACATTGTTTCATCTTGAACATCAATGCCAAGCTGCCATAACTACCATTCAGATCATTAGTTCCCAAACATAAGTGTTGGTAAATGTAAAAATAATTTTCTCAAAATTTTGGGCAAACCATCATACAAAATCTTCAAATAATATTTTTGTTGCATGCATTTCCAAAGATGCAACAGGAAGATTCTTTAAAAACAATAACTAATCAAAAATTCAATAACATCCACATTCAAATTGCAACAAGCTTGTGAATGTGAGTATTTTTGCTCATATTTGTCTTAAAAGATCCACATTTTTTTGTATAAAATCCAAATGGGGCATTTACAATTTGGGTGGCACCACCTAATCTCCAATGTTGGCATGGGCTTGAACATGATAGGGGTTTCATTAAAAAATTAAAATTATTTTGTGTGCATCCCAATAGTTGAGAAATTTGTGCAACATGTAGATGAGTGCCAAGAAGGGCAACAACTTGTCATTTGTACAAATGGTTCATAAAGAAGTTTTACTTGCTTGAAAATAGTGTAGAGATTGAATGAAAAAACCTTCAAATACCATCATGACCTTGGAGTAACCAAAAATCCAAGTGTGTGTGAGTGGGGTAATAAGTTTTTAGGCTTTTGGTTTGATGTGGTCAAAATTTTGTCACAAGTTTTATGAAGTAGTAGTAAAGCTACCATTACATAAAGCCAAGGCTTTGACCCATCAGAGGATGCATTCAATGATGGTGTTGAAAAAGTCCAATGACAGTTCACACTTGAAGTTTGGCAAAGATGTTATGATTTCATCACAAATGTTATCTATTTCCTCAAAGCCCAATTCACTATAAAAAACACAAGTGGTTGTAGAATTTTATTCTTGAACCCCATAATTCTAGGGGTGGCAAGGTTGATGTTGTAGAATGAAGCTAAAAGGGAAAGTTACATTTGACAGATTGTATATCTTAATGTGTATTGGCCAAACTGAGTTCTTCATGAATATTTGTATCAAACAATGATGGGTGAAAATCCTTAAAGGTGTACCACATAAGATGAAAAGGGCCTAGTCCTTACTACAATCCTTTTTTACCTTATATTTTGATCCCCCAAAAAAGAATGAATTAAAAGTTGTCAAATTTTTCAAAAGGATTATATTTTAGTCTGTGACAATTCTAGATTCCATCATAATCATCCATAAATGTGTTTTTACATGGTAAAAAAGATAGAAAAAGGTGGTGTTACAAGATTTTTGTACACCTTAAAAAAATTTGCACCCTAATTGAGCTTGGTTTGACCAAAGAGCTTCTAGAGCTTGGGGGCCTTGATTTGGTACTATTTTTGCAAAATGCTAACAATTATGAGACAACCCAAGTGTATCATTCACTTCAAGTGTTGTTTCTATATTCATTTTTGTCTAATTTTCTCAATTAAATACCAATTGAATTATGACCTTTATATGTAACTTTGTATGTTTCAGGATACTAAACTAAGGTGTGGATAAATTAACTTCCAAGGTGGGTTGTGGTGGGACAGACAAGTTATATGGGAAATGCACTATTTGTGTCAACAATGCAATTTAAGACATATAATAGTAGTCACATGTGTTAACCAATCTCTAGAAAGTAGGCTATGTATTTGGAACTTTTGTTACACCTATATATTTTCAAATGGTAGCATGTGTTTGCAGCCCATGTGTTATTGCAGCTTACAAAATGTCAATAGATTAAAAGCATGCCTAATATTAGTTTTGAATGGAGATATAATCTTTGAACTACAACCTCCTTACAAGGTGGACTTTGTCCTTGCAAAAGAAGTTTATTAATGTTGTGAAACCCTAACACACAAAGGTAGCAACCACCATTTTATGATGTCTATTCCTCTTCTTTTTCCTCAAAATCCTCCTATTTTTTCTATAGGCTGGTTATGTGGTTTCAACATAAAAAACTATAATATCCACAATCTTCCCAACACATGCCCATTTGCCCTACCAAATTTAGAATGAGGTCAAGAAACCCTTAGTAGCATATTACCCAAGGATGGGCTGACTACCAGTAGTTGTTCCACTTTTTAATCTATTGTCAACAAATTTCAATACATACACATGTTCCAATCATTAATTTGATTTACATGCAATTGTGCGAAAGCTTGAATAAGCATGTAAATATAGTATATGGGCAAAATTGTGCGAACAATGTAAGTCTTAGCATCATTGACACACTCCCAACTCCTTAAAGGGCTCAAATGTGAGCCCAAGTAAAAAGCAGCGGAAAAGGAAGGAGTCAGAGCATGCTCCCTAGCTCACAACACTTTGAGGGGTAGAGGGGGCGTGTTGGAGCTCCGGGATGGGACTAGGAAGAGTTGACAAGCTTTAGTCACTCACACGGGCCTGCACACAACCCACACAAAGTGGTTAGTGCAAAGTTGGAGCACCCTTGGTGCTAGGA
>Ga0116229_10002932_pt1 | contig 27927 bp, 20 predicted proteins | sample S1TSphgellanicum_3_FD_87313 | JGI IMG/M metagenome (GOLD analysis project Ga0116229, IMG submission 87313) | Host-associated microbial communities from peat moss isolated from Minnesota, USA - S1T2_Fc - Sphagnum magellanicum MG | ecosystem: Host-associated > Plants > Peat moss > Unclassified...
AATATTTCTTCTCCGGCTGGATGTCGATTTTCTTGTAGAAGAATTCATGGACCTTGGTGTCGCGGATGAAAACGTGCGGGACGTGGGTGTGGCCGAAAAAGCAGATGTTGGTTTTCTGGTACTGGAAGCTGCTTTCGGCTTCGAGGCAGGAAAAGACATAGCCCCAGCGGTTCGGCTGATCGAGGGTGGAGTGGACCACCGTGAATGAATTCACCGGGCGCTGGAGCGGCAACGCGCGCAGAAATTCGCGCTGTTCCTTGGTGAGCTGCGAGCGCGTGTAGCGAATGGCCGAGAGCGCCATGTCGTTGAAATGCTCCACTTCGCGTCCTTCCGAAGCTTCCTCGTCGTGGTTGCCCTTGACGATGGGGCAGCCCAGCGCGCGGACAATTTCCAGGCACTCGCGCGGATTGGCGTTGTAGCCGACGATGTCGCCAATGCATACCGTATGGGTGACTGCTTGAGCCTGCATATCCTCCAGTACGGCTTCGAGAGCCTCAAGGTTACTGTGGATGTCTCCAAAAATGCCAAATCTCATGCGAATCGTCCGACTACTGTGTCAGGAATGTTAAACCCTAAAGAGACTGCTCTAATTGGGAAAGACTCTTTTTTCCTTTGGGACGGAAAGTTTTTGCTCCAGACGGCGAATTTCGAACTCAATTCGGCCCGCGGTATGCTGTTTTTCGGCCTTTTGCTCCGGCGTCAGGTGGAACCAGAGTTTCTTCCACTCGGCGTATTCGGTCACCGGGTCGTTCTGGTGATGGGCGTCGTACATCTCCGCCGGGGCCCTTTCCAGATAGGTCATGGCGTTGGGCTGCTCGCTGGCCCTCTGGTAGTAGTAGGCCGCGGTGGGATAATCCTTCATCCGCTGGTCGTAGAGCAGGGCGGTGTCGAGCCAAAGCCTCCAGTAGGTGGGGTTATTCTCGAGGCCGCGCTTGTAAATTTCGAGTCCCCGCTCGACCCAAAAGCGGGAGGCCTTGATCCGCCGCAATTCGTTCGGCTGGGTCTTGTCGACTGAAGCGGCAATCGAGGCGTTCCAGGCCAGCTCCCAGCCGCCCATGTCCCAAAAAATAGGGGCGCGGGGCTGGAGCGCGGTGCAGAGATTGATGTAGGTGCCCATCTTCCACCAGTCCTCGTTCATCCAGGCGGTGGTGACGTTGAGCCAGACCAGGTCGGCCACCACGCTGCGCATGCCGCTGAGGACACCAATGGTCAGGCCCTGCCCGAGTTCATCGCGCAATTGGCGGGTCATGACCGCACCGTGATAGCGCAGGAAGTCCTGCTCCCGGGCGATATGCTGTTCCCAGACGATCTTGACCGGAGCCCATAATCCCAAAAACAGGGAGACTAGGAGAGCCCTACGCAAGCGCCAGGCGAGCGGGAGGCAGGTGCTCATTTGCGAAGCGGGAATTTCCATGCGGACGTTTTTGACAGGATTAACAAGTTTTACAGGATTTGAACGCAGGGGAAATTCGACGGAATTAACTGAATTATTTCCAAATTAACGGAAGGGGGATTTTTTGAACAGGGTTCCTCAAAATTCAGAAATTTCGTTAATTTACTTCAAAAAATTGCGGTAATTCCGTCTAAAAAAATCTAAATCTCGCGATAATCGAAGACGACAATGCTCACGCCCAGCAGCACGATGAGGTAGACATCCGCGTAACCGAGAAGATTGAGCGTATGGGACCACGGCACCTTGTTGCCGGCGAGAATCTCATCGACGATGGTGAAGGAGTTCATGTCGGGAATGAGCAGGGAAATCAAGCCGACCAGCGCGCTTTGCCAGATGGAAGAACTGGCGCCGCTGGCCAGCCAGACCTCACGGGCCGTGCTTTCCATGTGCCCGATGAGGTAGATCATGAAGGTGGTGATGATGGTGAAGATGGAGGAGGTGGCAAAGGTCGAGATGAGCAGGGCGATGCCGGTCGTCATGATGAGCTTGGCGAAAATCAGGAGGACGGCTTCGATGAGTTGCGGATCGCGGACTTGCTGGACGATTTCCGCGATGTCGTGGTTGTAGGAGTTGACGATAGTCGGGTTGGAGCGCCAGTTGGTTGTGGTGGCGTAGGCCGCCTCCGTGGCGTGAAAGCCTTCGATTTCCTGCCAATAGAGGGTCGCCGCGAAGGCCAACGACATCAGCGCGACGCAGAGCGCCAGCAGGAGGACGATGCCGAAAAACTTGCCGAGGAGGAATTCCGAGCGACGCACCGGTTTGGCCAGGATGGTGTAGATCGTCCGGTTATGGAGCTCCTGCGGGATGAGTTGTGCGGTGGAAAGCAGGGCGATGAAGAAGCCGAACAAGCCGATCGCGCCGCAACCGAAGTCCTTGACGAATTTGATCTGTGCGTCGAAGAGGCCGGAGGAGTCGAGGCCGGGCGTGGCCAGTTGCGAGACGCCGACGGAGCTGCCAACCAGGACCAGCGCGAAGATGAGCAGGACATTGAGGACTTTATTGCGCACGGCTTCGGTGAGGGTGTTGCGGCCGATGGTGATGATGCGGGCAAGCGAGGCGATCATTTCGGTGGAGTCTGCGCGGTGGTGGAACCGACCTGGCCTTCAACCGTGCGCAGGTAGAGTTGTTCAAGAGAGAGGTGAGGCCGCGTAAAGCGAATCTTGTCGTCCTCGATTCCCGCCTGGCCGATGGCTTTGCGTAGCCGTTCCTGCTGCTCGGCGCTGAGGTCGGCCGGGATGTTGATCTGCGTGCTCTGGTTCTCGGTCAGCAGCGATTCGAGCGAGCCTTCGAGGACCTTTTTGCCGAGTGAGAAGATGGCGACGCGGTCGGCGACTTCCTGCACCTGCTCAAGCAAGTGCGACGAAAAAATCACCGTCTTGCCCATCTTTTTCAAGCTCAGGATGAGATCGCGAATCTGGGAGGAGCCGAGGGGGTCGACGCCTGCCGTGGGTTCGTCGAGAAAAAGGATTTCTGGATCGTGGATCATCGCCTGCGCGAGGCCGATGCGCTGGAGCATGCCCTTCGAATAAGAACGCAGCGGCCGTTCGCGCCCGTTCTGCAGGCCGACGAGATCGATCAGTTCGTCAACGCGCTTCTCGAGCTGGGCGCCGGTGACGCCGCAGAGTTTGCCGTAAAAACGCAGGGTTTCGTCGCCGTTGAGGAAGCCGTAGAAATAGGGATTCTCGGGGAGAAAGCCGACCCGCCGCCGCGCTTCGAGGCTTTCCGGAGTCAGACCGAAAATGCGCGCTTCGCCCTCGCTGGGGACAATCAGGCCGAGCAGGAGCTTGATCGTCGTGCTTTTGCCGGAGCCGTTGGGGCCGAGGAGACCGAAGACTTCGCCGGGCTTGATTTGCAGATTGAGATGATCCAGGGCGACCAGCACTTTGCGCTTCCAGGTCAGGGGATAACGCTTGGTGAGGCCCACCGTCTCAGCCGCGAAAGTCGTCGCAACGGCACTAGAAGAATCCATCTTATTAAGTTTGACTAAGCCCTGTCTCTTGCCAATGGGAAAATAGGAGGTGAATTATTTGTAAGCGACTCCGAGGTAGCCGCCGCTGTCCCGGCGGCGGTGCAGTTGTGGCGTAAGCCCCTCTCTAAAAGATTGTCATCCCGAGCTTGTCGAGGGATCTCTAAATATTTGCTCGGAAGGGCATATGAGGAGAAATAGTCAGAGATCCTTCGACCAGCTCAGGATGACGAAAATGATCATTCCATCTTCACACCGTCGGCGATATCGAGATGAGCGGCCCGACGCGCGGGCCAGTAACCGGCGACAAGCGCGGCGGCGATGACGGCCACGGGCAGGCCGAGCAGAAACCGCCAGGGCGTGGCCCAGGAAATCGTCCAGCCGAAGAACGAGACGTTGATGACGAAGCTCAAGATCCAGGCGAGGGCGAGGCCCGCGATGATGCCGAGAAACGAGCCGAGCAGGCCGATGATGCCCGCTTCCCACAGGACCATCTCCTCGATCTGGCGGCGCGATGCGCCGACCGCGCGGAGAATGCTGATCTCGCGGCGGCGTTCGCTGACGAGGATGGTCAGGCTCAGAAAAATGCCCAGCGCGGAGATGATGATGCCGATGGTTTGCAGGATGTAAGTGACGGAAAAAGTCTGGTCGAAAATGCGGAAGACCTGATCGTGCAGTTCCTGGTTCGACTTGATGAGGTAATCGCCGAACGGGGCGAGCTTGGGCCGCAACTCGCTTTGCAACTGCGCGGCGGTCACGCCTGAATTTTTGTCGATGTAGAGGAAGAGGCCGTTGATCGAGTCGTCCTGCCAGTATTTGCGGTAGGTCTGCCAATCGACGAGGATGACGCCGCTCTCGGTGGTGTAATCGATGTAGACGCCGGAGATTTTGAAGTCGCGCCGGCCGGTCGGCGTGGCAAGGTTGATCGTGTCGCCGAGGCCGAGATGGAACCGGCGGAAAAAAGGCTGGCTGACGAGGACCGAGCCCCGGTCGATGGCGTCGTCGACGGCCTGATGCGGATCGCCCTGCGAGAGCACGAGCGGCTCGATGTCGCGCGTGACGGCGAGGCGGACGGAGACGAGCTTGACCGACTGGCCCTGGAGTTGGACGCGCATTTCGCGGAAGGTGTCGTAGACGACGTGGGGTAGCGCGGCGATGATCGGCTCGACTTCGCGACGGATCAATTCGCGGTTGCCGACGACGAGGTTGGCGGCGGGCGCGATGACAAGATCGGACTGGATCGAGCGGGTGAGCCAGTCCTCGACCGTGGTGCGGAAGCTGAAGATCATGGTGGAGATGCCGACGACCATGGCGAGCGCGACGACGAGTGAGGCGATGGCCATCGAGGTGCGATGCAGCGACTGGGCGAAATGGCCGAAGGCGATCCGGGCCATGACGGAGCGTGGTTTTATCCAGCGGCAGAAAGAGACGCTCAGGGTTGGGACGAAAAAGGCGAAGCCGAGCAGCGCAAAAAGCGCGGAGCCGAAGCTGAGCCACGCCGGGCCATAGGTGAGGCTGACGTGAGCAACCAGCGAGGCCATGACCAATAGGCCGATGCCGATCAACGACCAGCGGTGGGTGCTGCGGGCGCTGCTCTCTTCGAGATGGCCGATGCTGAGGGCCTCGACGGGGGAAAGCAGGGCGGCTTCGCGAGCGGGAAACCAGGCGGCGAGGAGGACTGCGCCGAGGCAGAGAACCAGCGCGGCGAGAACGGCCCATGGCGAGACAAAAAGATTCTGGATGCTGGCGAGGATGTAGAGCGACGTGATGGTCTGCGAGACCGCGCCGACGAGTTGTCCCGCCATGACGATGCCGAGAACAAGGCCGAGGAGCGATCCGGCAATGCCGAGCACAAAGGCCTCGGCCATGAAGAGGCCCTGGACCGCGATTCCGCTCAGGCCGAGCGCGCGCAGGACGCCGATTTCGTGCCGGCGGCGCACGACGGCCGTGGCGACGGTATTATAGATGAGGAACATGCCGACGAGGAGCGAGATGAGCGAGAGCGCGGTGAGGTTGAGCTGGAACGCGCCGATCATCCGCTCGATCTGGCGGTTGCGGCGGTCGGGCGATTGGACGATGACATTGGCGGGCAGCTCGGCGCGCAAGCGGGCGCAGACGGCGTTGAAATCGGCGCCGGGACGGACCATGGCCGAGATGCGGCTGAGCTTGCCGGCGTGGCGGAAATTTTCCTGCACGTTGGCGATGTCCATGACAGAGAGATGTTCGTCCGCGCCGGGGGCGTCCTCGCCGAAATCGAGGATGTAGCCGATGTGGAAGGTCTCGATGCCGGTCTGGGTGTCGATGCGGAGCGGATCGCCGATTTTGAGGCCGAGGCGCTGGCTGAGTTTGCGGGTGAGGGCGATGACTTTGGGATCGCGGAGGAAGGCGACGACGTCGGGCTTTTGGTTTTGCGCGTCATGGAGCTCGAAGGTGCGGAGCGGGCCGTTGGAGAAGATGTCGATGCCGAGAAGCTGGAGATATTCGCCGGGGTAATCGGTGAGGGTGGCGACGTCCTCGACGGTGGGCGTGGCGGCGGTGATGTCGGGGTCATTGGCGACGACGGGATAGGCCATTTCGTCGAAGCGGAGGCCGTCGCCGACGAGTTCGAGGTTGGCTTTGCCCGCGACGATGTCGACCGAGGCGCGGAAGGATTCGAGCGCGCTATGGTTGATGATCTGGACGGCCAGAAAAACGGTCACGCCCAGCGCAATGCCCACGATGTTCAGCGCGGTGAGCGCCGGATGCCGCGCGAAGTAGCGGAGGCTGTGGGTTAAGAAAAGGCGGAGCATGAAGCTCTCAGTGTAGCGGCGGTCTAGGACCCTCGCTAATCAAAAAGCAGGTCATCCTGAGCTTGTCGAAGGATCTCTAGCTATTTCTTAAGCCACGCAGGACGAGCGGAATAGTTGGAGGTCCTTCGACTGCGTCCCGCCAAGGCGGGACTTGGTCAGGATGACGGATTTTGTAGAGGGGCTTACGCCCCACCGTCGCCCGGAGGTCGACGGCTACCAACCAGGGTCGGGACGAAGTCCGGCCCTCCAGCAGCTAAGAGAGGATGATGTCGACGCCGGGAAGTTTGAAGCTGAGGCGGTCGACGAACGAAGGAAGAAATCTTTTCAAGCCGGTGCGCGGCTTGGATTTTCCCATGACGACCTGGGTGATTCCGTAGTCCTTGGCGAACGAGGTCAGGGCGGAAACGATGTCGTTGCTCTTTAAAATCAAGACGGTGCCGCCCATTTTTTGGGCGATCTCGAGCGTGTCGGTGAGGCGGCGGTGAGTCTCGGCCAGAATTTTGTCCGGCGCTTCCTTATTGGTGCGGACGTAGACCACGTACCACTGGGCGTTGAGCTGATTCGCCAGGCGGGCGGTCTTGCGCAGGAGCGTTTCCGGGTGGGGGCCGCTGCTGCTGATCGCGACCATGACTTTCGACATGGAGCTGGGTTTGTTGGCATCGGGCTTGAGCATCCGCTGGCGGCGATCGAGAAAGTTGGCGACTTCGCTGAAGGTGATTTCCCGCAATCGGGTGAGATTGGTTTCCGTGAAAAAATTTCCCATGGCCCGTTCGACGCGATCGAGGGCATAGATTTTTCCCGCCTTGAGCCGGTCGATGAGGTCTTCGGCGGGCAGGTCGATGTTTATGATTTGGTCGGCCTGGGCAACGACGGAATCGGGAATGCGTTCCTTCACTTTGATGCCCGTTGCGGTCTCAATCACATTGTAGAGAGATTCCAGATGCTGGACATTGAGCGTGGTGATGACGCTGATGCCGGCGTCGAGCAGTTCAAGGACGTCTTCATAGCGTTTGTGGTTTTTGCTGCCGGGGGGATTGGTGTGCGCGAATTCGTCGACCAAGGCAATGGTCGGTTTGCGCTGGAGGATCGCGTCCAGGTCCATCTCGCGGATCTCGATCCCATGATAGAGAGTGACGCGCGGGGGGATGATTTCGAGCTTGTCGATTTGTGCCGTGGTGTCGGGGCGGTCGTGAGGCTCGACGTAGCCAATGACGACGTCGACGCCGCGAGCCCGGAGCCGGTTGCCCTCCACCAGCATGGAGTAGGTTTTGCCGACGCCGGCGGATGAACCGAGATAGACCTTCAGCTTGCCCCGGGCTTGCTTCTGGATGAGATGAAGGAAGTCTTCCGGGCTTTGGCGGTCTTGAACTGGGGGTTCTTTCTCCACTGGCGAATTTAGATCTATTTATATTTACCGTCCAAGGCCAAATTGAGTTTGACGATGTTGACGCCGGGCTCGCCGAGAATTCCGAAGTCGCGTCCATCGGTGTATTGATCGACGAGTTTTTTCAGGTCGTCTTCGCTCAGGCCGCGGGCTTTGGCCACGCGGGGAAGCTGGAACATCGCGTTTTTGATACTGATGTGGGGATCAAGACCGCTTCCGGAACAAGTCACCGCATCGGCGGGCACAACCTGGCTGTCGGGCAGATTGTTGGCCTTGCGATAATCCGACACGCGCTGCTTGACCGCGTCATGCAACGCTTGCGAGGTCGCGCCAAGATTGCTGCCGCCGGAGCTGGTGGAATCATAACCGGTGCCGGCTGCTGATGGGCGGGGGTTAAAGTATTTGTCCGCAGTGAAGTTTTGGGCCAGCAACGTGGAAGCAATGGGCTTGCCGCTGCTGTCCACGACCAGGCTGCCATTGGCTTGCCGGGGGAAGAGCAACTGTCCCGCGCCGAAGACAACGAGGGGATAGATCAGGCAGCAGACGATCAACAGGACGAGCGTGACGATTACTGATGTTTTGATTTCTTTGAGGATGTTCATGGCAGTGGCATTAGATGAAGTGGAGGTGGGTGATGATCTCATCGATAAGCTTGATGCCCAGGAACGGGGCGATGACTCCGCCGACGCCATAGATGAGCAGATTTCGCTGCAGGAGCGCCATGGCCGGAAGCGGCTTGAACTGAACGCCGCGCAGGGCCAGCGGGATGAGCAGGACGATAATCAGAGCGTTGAAGATCACCGCGCTGAGAATGGCGCTGTTCGGGCTGGCCAGGTCCATCACGTTGAGCGGCGCAACGGCCGGGAAGGTGACCATGAGCATCGCGGGAATGATGGCGAAGTATTTGGCCACGTCGTTGGCAATACTGAAAGTGGTGAGCGCGCCTCGGGTCATCAGGAGCTGCTTGCCGATTTCGACGATCTCGATCAGCTTCGTGGGATTGGAATCGAGGTCGACCATGTTGCCCGCTTCCTTGGCTGCTTGTGTGCCGGTGTTCATGGCCACGCCGACATCGGCCTGGGCGAGCGCGGGCGCGTCGTTGGTGCCGTCTCCTGTCATGGCGACGAGTCGTCCGCCCTGTTGTTCCTTGCGGATGAGGGCGAGCTTGTCTTCCGGCGTGGCTTGGGCGAGGAAGTCGTCCACGCCGGCTTCGGCGGCAATCGCGCTGGCGGTCAGTTTATTATCGCCGGTGATCATCACCGTGCGAATGCCCATCGCGCGGAAGCGGGCGAAGCGGTCGGCCAGGCCTCCTTTGACAATGTCCTTGAGGTAGATCACGCCATAGACCTTGGCCGCGCTGGCAGGCTTGGATGTATCCCGCGCCGCGACAACCAGAGGCGTACCGCCTTTCTTTGATATCTCATCGATCTTCTGATCCATCTCGGGTGGAAAATTGCCGCCGACATAGTTTTTCACCGATTCGGCGGCACCTTTGCGATATTGGACCGTGCCGAGGTCGACACCACTCATGCGGGTCTGCGCGGTGAACGGCACGAAGACCGCGTTCGGCAGATCTTGCAGGCTCCGGCCTCGCAATCCGTGTTCCTTGGTGAGGACCACGATGCTGCGGCCCTCGGGTGTTTCGTCCGCGAGGGAGGAAAGCTGGGCGGCGTCGAGCATGTCTTTCTCGTCGACTCCCGGCGCAGGGAAGAACTGGACGGCCTGGCGATTGCCGAGGGTGATCGTGCCGGTCTTATCGAGCAGAAGAACGTCGACGTCGCCGGCGGCTTCCACGGCGCGACCGCTCATCGCCAGCACGTTCTTTTGTACAAGGCGATCGATACCCGCGATGCCGATGGCGCTGAGGAGTCCGCCGATCGTGGTCGGGATAAGACAGACCAGCAGCGAGACGAGCACCGTGATGGAGAACGCCACTTGCGAATAAATCCCGAACGGCATCAAGGTCACGCAGACGACGAGGAAGATGACGGTGAGGGCGGAGAGAAGAATGGTCAGCGCGATTTCGTTTGGGGTCTTCTGCCGCTTGGCGCCTTCGACCAGGCCGATCATGCGATCGAGAAAGCTATGGCCCGGATCGGCGGAGATGCGGATTTTGATGATGTCAGAAAGGACCCGCGTGCCGCCGGTGACCGAACTGCGATCACCGCCGGCCTCGCGAATGACGGGTGCCGATTCGCCCGTGATGGCCGATTCGTCAACCGTGGCTGCGCCCTCGATGATTTCACCATCGCTGGCGATAAGTTCACCGGCAGACACGACGATGATGTCACCTTTGCGCAAGGCGCTGGCGTCAACCTGATAGCGGGTGCCGTCCGCGGAAAGCCGCGTGGCCAGCGTGGTGCTGCGCGACGAGCGCAACGCATTGGCCTGGGCCTTGCCGCGTCCTTCCGCCATCGCCTCCGCGAAATTGGCGAAGAGAACCGTGAACCAGAGCCAGATGGAAATCTGGACCGTGAAGGACTTCGGTTCGCTGGAGGCATAGATTTCGCACGTGGTCACGGCCGCGCCGACCATCGTCACAAACATGACCGGGTTTTTGATCATGACGACGGGATTCAGTTTTTTAAACGAATCGCCGAGCGCGGGGACGACGATGGCGGGATCGAAGAGGGAACGGGCTTTTGTACTCATAGGGATTTATGTTGAGGGTGGTGAGTTAGAACATTTTTCCGGAAAGCATCAGGAAGTGCTCCACGATAGGGCCGAGCGCGAGCGCGGGCAGGAAGTTGAGCGCGCCCACGAGCAGCACCGTGCCGATCAGGAGGAAAGTGAAGGTTGCGCCCGTAACCGGGAACGAACCCGGCCCCGGCGGAATCAGCTTCTTCGAGGCGAGGGAACCGGCGATGGCCATGATGGGGACGATCATCAGGAAGCGCCCGATGAACATGCCGATGGCCAGCGTGGTGTCGTACCAGTAGGTGCTGGCGGTCAGGCCGGCGAAGGCGCTGCCGTTATTGCCCGTGACCGAGCTGTAGGCGTAGAGCATTTCACTAAAACCGTGCGGGCCGTTGTTGCTAAGCCCGGCTTTGCCCCAATCGCTGACGCAGGCCCAGGCAGTGAAGCCGAGGATATCCATGGCGAGAACCAGCAGGACCAGCATGGACATCTTCACCTCGAAGGACTGGATCTTTTTGCCGAGATACTCGGGCGTGCGGCCGACCATCAATCCGGCGATGAAGACGGCGACGATGACAAAGACGAGCATGCCGTAAAGGCCCGCGCCGACGCCTCCGAAGACGACTTCGCCCAACTCGATGTTGAAGAGCGGCACGAGGCCGCCCAGAGGCGTGAAGGAGTCATGCATCGAATTGACCGCGCCGCACGAGGCGTCCGTGGTGATGGTGGCGAAGAGGGCGGAATTGGTGATGCCGAAGCGGACCTCCTTGCCCTCCATGTTGCCGTCGGCGGGATCGACGCCGAGTTGCGTCAGGATGGGATTGCCGACCGCTTCGTAATGCCAGCAGACGAAAAATCCGGCGAGAAACAACAGGCACATTGCCGCCCAGACGGACCAACCATGGCCGGGGCTTTTCACCATGCGGCCCAAATAATAAGTGAGCGCGCTGGGGATCGCGAAAATCGAGAGCATCTGGATGAAGTTTGAAAACGGCGTGGGATTTTCAAACGGATGGGCGGAGTTGGCATTCGTGTAGCCGCCGCCATTTGTGCCCAACATCTTGATCGCCATTTGCGACGCCATCGGGCCCTCCGGGATGGACTGGGTATCGACCACCTGCGGAACCATGACCGGATTGCCCCGAGCATCCTTGACTGGATTCCCACTGGCGTCGTTCTTCTGCACCTGGACCGTTTCTTTCTCGGTGAGGGCGGCGGCGTCATAGGGCTTGAAATTCTGAATCATCCCCTGCGAAACGAGGAAGAGCGCATAGATCAAGCAAATCGGGAGGAGCAGGTAATAGGTGATCCGAACGAGATCGACCCAGAAGTTTCCCACCGTTTCGCAGGTGTGGCGCGCGATGCCCCGGACGAGGGCCGCCGCAATGGCGATGCCGACCGCGGCGGAAAAGAAATTCTGGCTGGCGAGCGCCACCATTTGCGAGAGGTACGACATGGTCGATTCACCGCCATAACTCTGCCAGTTGGTGTTGGTGGTGAAACTCATCGCTGTATTGAAGGCGAGATGGTCTTGAACGCCGGAAAATCCCTGCGGATTGAGCAAGTGTTGCAGGGGAAGGATGGCCTGCAGGCGCAGGATGGCGTAGGTCAACAGCATGGTGACGAGGCTGAAGACCATCATCGAGACGGTGTACTGCTTCCAAGGCTGTTCCTTGTCGGGATCGATGCCGCTGAAACGATAGGTCAGGCGCTCCAGCGGCTTCAAAATCGGATCGAGCCAGGTGCGACCTTGCGCGTCCAGAACTTGAACCAGATATAAGCCGAGCGGCTTGGTAATGAGCAAGAGAAGGCCCAGATAAAGAGCCAGTTGAATCCAACCTAATGCAGCGTTCATATATAATAGAGGATTATTGAATTAGAAGTTTTCCGGCCAAAGCATCGCGATGATGAGGTAGACCAGCAGGGCCAGTGAAATAAGGCCGACAATGAGTGTTCCCATAATTCTCCTTAGAGTTTTTCGCAACCTTCCGCGTAGGCGATGCCGATGGCGAAAAGGGCGATGGACACGACGACATAAATAATGTCGGTGTTTCCCGCAGCCAATAAAGCCACGAAGACGAACAGGGCTACGATGGTCGATACGATGGTTCTTTCTTTCATATTATTTTCCTTTTTTGTTGTTTAAATTCAGGTCAGCGCGGGGAGCGTGAAGAAAAATTCACTGCCTTTTCCTTCGTCTCCTTCCACACCGATGCTTCCGCCATGCGCGAGAACAATTTCCCGTGCGATGCTAAGTCCCAGGCCGGCTCCTTCATCGCCGTTTTCAGAAATTCGATAAAATTTCTCGAATATTCGGCCGCGCAATTTCTTGGGCACACCATGGCCTTCATCCTTGACCGCAAATCGAACATTTTTGACGCCATCCTTTTTGGCGGAGAGCGCAATCACGCCCCTGGCCGGCGAGTATTTGACGGCGTTGGAAATGAAGTTGGCGAAGACCTGGTCGATGCGGGAAAGACTGACGGCAACCGGCGGCAGATTCGGTTCGATTTCCACTTTGAGCTCCAGGCCGCGTGCGGTGACAAATTCCTTTTCCCGTTTGACGACTTCTTCGACGAGTTGCTTGCTGGGCACGCTCTTCTTGTCGATCAAGGCCGCGCCGCCTTCAAAGCGGGCGAGGTCCAGCAGGTGCTCGATCATTTCGAATAAACGATCGGAGTTGTTCTGGGCGGTGATGAGCAACGCGGTTTGCTTCGGCGAAAGAGACCCGACTTTCTCATCGAGCAGGAGATAAATGGCCAACTGAATGCTGGTGAGAGGCGTCTTGAGTTCGTGGCTGACCGTGGCGATCAAATCGGTTTTGACGTCATCCGCCACGCGGAAGCGGGTGACATCCTGGAGCGCCACGGCCACGCCAATGGGATTGCCCGTTTCGTTGCGGACCGCCATCACCCGGGGAAGATAAAATTTTTCCACTCCATCAACGTTCACCATGAGCGCCTTGTCGAAGCTGGTCGGCTGAAAATCGCCCGCCCCGCTCAAGCTCTGGTCGATATAGGACGACACGCCCTTGAGGGAATCGAGGCCCCCGTCGAGTTTTTCCAGAAAGTGCTCCGCCGCCGCGTTTCTGAATCGGATTTCCTTCTCGGGCGAGAAAACCACAATGGGATCGGGGAAGGCGCGCAGGGCGCTTTCCATGGTTTGCTGCGCCTGAACAATTTTCTCCGTGCTGCTTTGGCGATAGGCGCGCAGCTTGGCGGCCATTTTATTGAAGGCTTCCGCCAGTTTGCCCAGTTCATCCTGAGTTTGAACCGGGACGTGCTGGTCGAGATTGCCCTCCCCAAGCTGCTGTGCCGATTCCGTTAAACTTTGCAGCGGCTGAGTGAGGGAACGGGCGAGCGCGTAGGTGACGCCGGCCGCCACAACAAATCCGCCAATCAGCGTGCCTATCATATACCGTGAAGCTGCCTTGCTTTGCCTCCGGGCTTCGTTATTGGCCTCGACCATATTCTGCTGATTGATTTCGAGGATTTGATTGGCGGTTGCCTTGACCTCAGTAAAAGTGGGCAGCAGTTGGTCGAAGTAGAGGGAGCGCCGGGCTGGGTCAGCAGCCGGGAGCGCAAAGAACTTGGCCGCTGCATCCATGTATTGGGCGTGCAATTGCTGGACCTTGCTCTCGAGAGCTCCTTCCCCCGGAAGCGTGATGTTATGCGCTTCGGTATCGGAATTCTTTTCAAAGACGGGCACGGAATCGTGGAACAGCTTTTTGCCTCGCTCTTCCTCACCGCTGAGCATGAAGATCAATCCGGAATTCATTCCCTCCGAGGCTTCTTTCATGTTCTGGGAAGCGACCACGCTTTGGTAGTTTTCGCGGAGAATGACGTCAATGGCCCCGCCCAGTTTCGAGAACAGAAAAATCGCGTAAACGCCCAACGCCAGGAAAATCAGCAGGATGGGGGCGATGCCTAAAAGGAGGCGACGATTCAATGTCATCACAACCTTTCTCTTAGCTGCCACTGTGCCGACAAATTATTGATGAGCTCAAGGCATTGATCTTGAGTTTTTTATAAATGACGTGATTCGAATATGACCGGACAAAGCCCGTCGCAATCGGGGAGAATAACCGACTTTGGAAAAGCAGTCGGGGATTTTACCCGATGTTCCGAAGCGTCCCGATCAGAGATTGAGACTCTTGCGTTTTCGAAGCAGCGTCGTGGGATCGAGCTTCAAGATCGCCGCGGCCTGCTGAAGATTTTTGCTCCGCGCCAGGACCTTTCGGATATGTTCCGCCTCGATTTCGTCGATCGAGTAAGTTCCGCCCAAAGTGGGATTCTCGACCTGAGTTTCGCTCAGCGAGGTCGGTAGATCATGAAGATCGATCTGCTCGCCGGAAGTCAGGATCGTCGCGCGCTCAATCACATTGCGAAGTTCGCGAATATTGCCCGGCCAGGAATAATGCGCCAACGCGGAGCGCGCGGCCTCCGAAAAGCCCTTGAGCGAACCACCTGTGGAGCGGGCAAGCTGCTTCAGTTGGGCTTCGGCGATGGAAAGGATATCATTCGGCCGCTCCCGCAAGGGAGGCAGATGGAGAGAGATCACATTGAGGCGATAAAGGAGGTCTTCGCGAAATGCCCCGCGCGCGACCGACTCCTGTAAATCGCGATTGGTGGCCGCGATGACCCGAACATCGGCCATGCGTATTTTTGATTCGCCGACGCGTTCATATTCGCGCTCCTGCAAAAGGCGCAGAAGTTTGGGCTGGATTTCGAGCGGAAGTTCTCCGATTTCATCCAGAAAGAGCGTACCCCGGTCGGCCGCGGCCACCTTGCCCCATGTCGTTGCGATCGCGCCGGTAAACGCGCCCTTGACGTGCCCGAACAGCTCGCTTTCCAAAAGATCGCGGGAAAGACTCGGGCAGCTCACGGTCACAAAAGGCTCGCGGGCGCGGGAACTCCAGCGATGAATTTGGCGGGCCAGCGCGCTTTTTCCCGTGCCGCTCTCGCCCAGCATTAAAATCGTGGCATTGCTTGAAGCGCTCTTTTTCGCCACCTCAATGAGGCGTTGCATTTTTGCGTCATGGGTGGCGACCAACTCGGTGTCGGGGCCGGGCCTTGAAAGCTGGCCTTCGAGGTCGGAGATGCGTGTTTCCAGTTGCCGGGTTTTGGCGATGCGCTCGAGCATCTGCGCGATTTGCGCCGGCTTGAAGGGCTTGGCGAGGTAATCAAAGGCGCCGCGCTGAATCGCGAGCACGGCGGTTTCGATTGAGGAATAGGCCGTGATGACAATGACAGCGAGCCGGGGGGAGAGCCTCAAAAGATCGGGCAGGACATCGAGTCCATTCTCCGATCCCAATCTGATGTCGAGAAATGCGACTTCAAAACTTTCATTCCGCAGTTTCTTTTCCGCCGCGGCCTGATTGGCCGCCGTTTCAACTTTATGCCCCAGGTTTTCCAACGCAGCGCCCAAGGTCTCGCGGATGCCAAGATCATCGTCGATAATGAGCACGTTCATTCATGACACTCTAGGGCGTCTCTTCAAACTTCGCAATCCACGCGCTTGCTTGGTAGTGTCTTCATTTGCAATCAGTCAGTTTTCGGAAGGGTAGAGTTTGGCATCTCTCAAAAAGGTTTCGATTTCCTTTGTGCTCGCTCCAGCCTGCCTCAAAACAGATCGCACTTAGGCTTCATCCAAGAAATCCTTGCGAGGTGCATGGATAATATGCGTGCCGCCTTTTTTGCGGTACCTTTCCTGATAATGAAGCTGCTCTTCGAACCGCTAAAGCTCCAAATCACCCCACGAAGTAAGACTGCCATTGGAACGGCGAAAGAGCAAACCCCCAGCTTCATCCTATTTTTCCCGGCGCTGCCAGATCAGTCCGCCCACGAGGATCAGCACGAGGATCGTGACCAGGGAGGCGCGGCCCATCCAGTGCTCGACGATGGACCAGTTCGCGCCGACAAAATAACCGAGAAGCGTGAAACAGACGGACCAGAGAATGCCGCCCGAGATATTGAAGAAAAGGAAGCGGCGGTAGGGCATGTCCGAGGAGCCCGCGGCCAGGGATACGAAGGCGCGCATGAGCCAGGTGAAGCGCCCGAGGAAGACTGCCGCACCGCCGTACTTGGCGAAAAAAGCATCGACCCGGCGGAAATGCTTTTTGTTCAGGCCAATCCGCCGGCCATGCTGGATAAGCCCCGTCCGGCCAAATCTCCGGCCGAGATCGAAACCAAGGCAGTAACCGAGGATTGCGGCAGCCGAAACGATGACCATGAAAGCTTTGAGATCAAGGAGTCTCTGCGCGGCAAAGAAACCGCCGATCACGACAAGGGTTTCGGCCGGCAGAAAGAAGATCGCGGCGCTTTCCAGAACCACACAAACAAAGACGGCGAGGTAGCTCCACGGTCCGATGCGGACAAGAAAATGGAGCAGATGTTCATGCATAGCTCGGCTTGAATTTCACCCGCAATGGAGCATGGCTATGCACTCGAAAAAGTCTGCGCGGCCCAGCTTGATATTGCAAACACGCCCTATAAATAGTCTGTTTGAATAAGAATGGAGAACGGACTTTCAGGAGCGGATATCAGCCGCCTGGAAGCTCTGCCCTATCCGAATAGGAGCACGGTGAAACGCCAGGCGGGGCTGCGAAACTCCAGTTCTCCACCCACTCCATTTTCGTTCACGGTCAAAGTTTCTCCGGTTATGAGATCCACCGCAGAGCGCGCCGGTAGGAAATCTTTTTCGAATTGCAAGGTCAGGCGATCCGCGTCAGGCGGAAAAAAAGACAAAGATCAATCGCTTCCCGCCGGAAATCCCCGACTTGATATAGAAAAAGGGTTCATACGGACCAGCCGAAGTCCGCACTTTGATTTTTGGTCGCCAGCCTGAGCGGTTGACACAGGTTTGCCCGAATTTTTCGAAATCGACCGTCGGCTTTTCCCGATAAACATCGCCGAGATAACAGCCGGCAAGAATCAGCCTGCCCCGGCCACAAAGCCGTAGAATTTTTTCGAGAAGGCGACTGCGAACAAATGTAAGCGCGTGCCAAGCACCTATATTGAGATGACTCGCATTCCTACCAGGTGCTCCCATTCCGCACGCCGTATCTGGCCTCCCTGTCGGAAGGAGCTGGGGCAGCTCTGTGATCAGTAAGCGGCCTATACCTTCTCCTTCGGTTGAGCGGCAACACCTCCCGTAGGCAGGGAATCCGGCAAATCAAGACGAGCGACGCCGATTCGATTGTCGGCCATCCCGTAATAGACATCGAAGCGATCGGGCTGGGCGATATCGTCGCGGCGGTCGATGCCGGTGGGGAACACGACGTTGCCAATCGTCCCGATGCGTTCCTGCGGGAGGGTCGGGGTCAAGATCGGTTCCGCCGAACGATAGAGGACCTCGCGCGGATGCTTTTCCGAAAGCACCATGACGCCCGCCGAGTAGCAAAGGTGGCGGGCCTTATCGCTCGACCTCGCCATTTCACTCACACCGTGGTAAATGATCATCCATCCGTGCCGGGTCAGGACCGGAGGAGTGCCCGCGCCGATTTTCAATCGTGCCCACGAAGCGACTGGCGCGGCCAGGCGATGATGGGAGTTAAAAAGGCCGTGATACTCCTGCTTCTCTTCTTGCGTGGGCATCGGGCAGTACGAAATCCAGATGCTTTCGTGATCCAAATCGACGTCGCGGGGTCCTCTATGGCGGGCGGTTTCTTCAGGACGGGTCCCAGCGAAAAGGGGGCGATGCAACAGGGCCATCTGCATCTTTCCGCGGTGATTGGAAATCGCGATGGGAAAGAGACTGGCATCCTTGTTGTTGACATGGACAAAATCGATTCCGTCGTAAGGCGCGAAAGTTGCAAGCCCCCATCGCTTCCAATGCAACAAGTCCTCCGAAATGGCGAAGGCGATCCGAGGGCCATTGGACGAGAGCGCCGCGTACGTCATGACGTAGTGCTTGAGCGGTTCCAAGTAGGTGACGCGCGGATCCTCACACCCCCCACCGCCATGCGCCGTTTTTTCGTAATCAGCTTCCGGCTCAAGCGCGATCCCAAGGCGATCGACTCCGCTCGGGTCGCCCGCTTCGTTGAATTTGACACGGGCAATGCCGATGCGGGAATAATTGCCCTTCGCGACCATCCGAGGAAATAGATAAAGATGTCCGTCCGGTCCGCGAGCGACACCCGGATTCAGTACGCCTTCGACCTCCTGCGGATTGCCCGGTTCCGGCTCCATGAGCATGCCCAGGCGCTGAAGCTGGAATGGGATGTTCAACTTTCCTCCAGACAAGCGATGATGGCTTCGATGACCCGCTTCGTCTCATCAGGGTCTCTCACGCGGATGGACAAAGCGCCGGCTTCTTTGGCCGGGTAGTCGTTCCCTCCAGGAAAAACAGCATCTCCGACAAAAATCATTTCTGGAATGGGAATGCCCAGAACGTCCCTCAGCTTTCGAATTCCGTAAGCCTTGTCGATGCCCTGCTTGGTGACGTCGATGGAAGTCGCGCCGCCCAGGCGCACGGAAAATTCGGGAATGAGCTTATCGAGCAGCACCTTGATCTTCTTGCGTCTGGCAAAATCGGGGTCCCATTTTTTCTTCTCTTCCAGAGGGGCCTGTTGTCCCAAGCCGGAGAACGTGATCTGGCTGCCCCGGTCTTGTGTCAACTCACCCCAAGTTTTTTCGGGCTTTAAATCGGGTGTCTCGGTTGCCAGGTGCAACGAGGCAAGGATTTTCTTCTTTTCCGCTTCGTTAAAATCCTCCGAATAGAGCAGATCCCATTTCGAGTCATATTGGTAGAACTTCGTTCCGCAGGTCGGCAGGAGGGAGAGGTTCCTGAGGCGCTCATCCCGAGAGAGGTGATCAACCACCTGCTTTTCGAATTGAGACCAATCCCCGCCGGAAATGACGGAGACCTTCACGATGTTGAGCAGAGCATCGAGGAGCTTAGCCATCTCCGCATCAACGGCGGACTTGCTTTCGGCCAGCGTACCATCCAGATCAAAAACAATGAGCTTTTTCATGCGTGACGAAATCTCCGGAAATGAAATTTCCAACAAGGTGACCGTACCGTTCGGTCGACAGCGACACGCCCCGACAACGGCTGGCAGCAGCACCACGTCGCCGGTAGCGAACGGGTAATTGGCACCGGCGTGCTCCAGTTCCCCGCAGTCGTAGAGTCGAAAGGTGACGTCGCTGTTTTCCAAGCCCGCGAATCGTTCAGTGAAGGTGGAACTGCTTTCATCCATGACCAGCAGGCCCTTGTCGTGGCGACCAGCGCCATGGCTCTTCCACCAAGCTTCCGCACGCTCACTTGGAGTTATCCCACTTCCAGTTCCGGATTTCCGGCATATCTTCGCCATTTTTGTCGATGTATTGCTTATGCTCGATCAGCTTGTCCTGGAGCTGTTGTTTGAGATAAGCCCCCTGGCTCCCCGTTTTTGGCAAGCGGTGGATGGCGTCCATCACGAGGTGAAAGCGATCCAGGTCGTTCAGGACTGTCATATCAAAAGGCGTGGTGATGGTGCCCTCCTCCTTGTAGCCACGAACATGGATATTCGCGTGGTTGGTCCGGCGGTAGGTCAGCCGATGAATCAACCAGGGGTAGGCATGAAAGGCGAAGATAACCGGCTTGTCCTTAGTGAAGAGATCGTCGAAATCGTTGTCGCTCAATCCATGCGGATGCTCGCTTTGAGGTTGAAGTCTCATGAGGTCGACCACGTTGACCACCCTGATCTTCAAATCAGGTAGATGCTCACGCATGATGGACACGGCGGCGAGTGTCTCCAGCGTCGGCACGTCCCCGCAGCAGGCCATAACGACATCGGGGGCTGAGTCTTGGTCATTGCTCGCCCATTGCCAGATGCCGATGCCCTCCGTGCAGTGCTTAACGGCGGCGTCCATCGTTAGCCACTGGGGTGCCGGATGTTTGCCCGCAATCACCACATTGACGTAATGGCGGCTGCGCAGGCAGTGGTCCATCACCGAAAGCAGGCAGTTCGCATCCGGCGGAAGATAGGCCCGAACAATGGAAGCCTTTTTATTGACGACATGATCCAGGAAACCTGGGTCTTGGTGAGTGAAACCGTTGTGATCCTGCCGCCACACGTGCGAGGCCAGCAAATAGTTCAAGGAAGCGATCTTCTTTCGCCAGGGTAATTTCGACGTAATCTTCAGCCACTTGGCATGCTGGTTGAACATCGAGTCGACGATGTGGATGAATGCCTCGTAGCAATTAAAGAGACCGTGCCGACCGGTGAGCAGGTAACCTTCAAGCCAACCCTCACATTGGTGCTCGCTGAGCATTTCCATGACCCGCCCCGCTGGCGCAAGAAATTCGTCGTTAGGTACGGTCGCGGCGTCCCACTGGCGTTTGGTGACTTGAAAGAGAGCTTCCAGGCCATTGGAAAGAGTCTCGTCCGGGCCAAAGACCCGGAAATTGCGCTGCTCACCGTTCAGCTTCGCCACATCGCGCAGGAAAGGTCCCAGTACATGCACGTCACCGATACCGGATGAGCCGGGAGTTGGGACCGCTTCGGCGTAGTCTTGGAAGTTCGGCATCTGGAGATCGCGAAGCAAATTTCCGCCGTTGGCATGCGGATTCGAGCCCATACGTCGTGCGCCCTTGGGTGCAAGTTCCGCCAAATCCGAATTGAGGCGGCCCTGCTCGTCGAAGAGCTCCTCCGGCCGATAACTTTTCAGCCAGTCTTCGAGCAGCATAAGATGTTCGGGGTGAGTAGCCGGATCGGAGAGCGGCACCTGATGCGCGCGGAACGTGCCCTCTACCTGGAGACCATCAACCATTTTCGGCCCGGTCCAGCCCTTGGGTGAACTGAGGACGATCATGGGCCAGCGAGGCCGGGTCAAGTTACCATGAACACGGGCGTCTTCCTGAATTTTCTTAATCTGATCAACCGCGAGATCGAGCGTCGTGGCCATGGCTTCATGCATCAGATCCGGCTCGTGACCTTCAACGAAATAGGGGGTCCACCCGTAACCGCGAAGCAACTGCTCCAATTCCTCCCGGGTAATGCGGGCCAAGACGGTTGGGTTGGAAATCTTGTAGCCATTCAGATGCAGGATCGGCAACACCGCACCATCGGTGGCTGGATCGAGAAACTTGTTGGAATGCCACGCCGTGGCGAGTGGTCCGGTTTCCGCCTCTCCATCGCCGACGACGCAGGCGACGACGAGATCGGGATTGTCGAAAACCGCTCCGAAGGAATGACTGAGCGAGTAACCCAACTCACCGCCTTCGTGGATTGAGCCGGGAGTCTCCGGCGAGGCATGGCTGGGAATTCCCCCGGGAAATGAAAACTGAAGAAAGAGCTTCCGCAGACCCGCCTCATCCTGGCTGATATTGGGATAGACCTCGCTATAGGTGCCCTCGAGATAGGTGTTGCCCACGACGGCCGGACCGCCATGACCGGGGCCGGAGACGTAAATCATGTTGAGATCGTACTTTTTGATGACGCGGTTCAAATGCGCGTAAATGAAATTCTGGCCTGGAGTTGTGCCCCAATGTCCCAGGAGCATGTGCTTCACGTCGGCCAACTTCAGCGGACGCTTCAACAGCGGATTGTCGTAGAGATATATCTGGCCGACCGACAGATAGTTGGCGGCGCGCCAGTAGGCGTTTATCTTTTGAAGGAGGTCAGGTGTAAGCGTGGTTGCGTTCGCGTGCATGGTCAATCCCTGGGTATTAATTTTTTGAATCTTGGCGGTGACTGCTCCACCACATTAACTTCGGGAACCAAGGAAGAAATGGGGTAAAGACCCCATATAAAAATGGCGAATATCGGCGACAGTTGCGAAAGTTTGGGAAAGCGCCCCCGCACCTTACCCATGGCAGGGAGTGTTCTGGTTTACCAATATCTGAAGGAACTTACGGAGTCACTTTTAGCTAGATGCCGTAGGCGCGGCGGACGAGGCGATAACGATCTTTCATGCTGCGTTCTCCTGTGGTCTCGAAAGCCTATTCGTTTCGGAAACATGTGATTAACGGGTAGTGGTGATTGGCGCCGGGATAGCAGGCGATTGGATCGTCTAGATGGAGAAAGGCCCCTTGCGCATCAAAGACTTGACGCAGAGGGCTCCGGAGGTAGGGCTCGAACCTACGACCAATCGGTTAACAGCCGATCGCTCTACCACTGAGCTACTCCGGATTTGGCAGGGGAGGTGAGAGTAAATCACACGCCAGAAATGGAATCAATCCTTTTACCGCGAGATTCTGTTCGCTGGGCGGAGAGAGGCAGAGAGCCGACGGCAGGATGGGGTCGCCTCTATTTCCGAACCAACGACAGCGCTACGGCGTCGTGGTTGTCGCATTGGGCCCGGCAGGAGTTGAATCTGGTTCTGGAGAAGCCGTGTCCGGGCCGGGGGAAGTGGCATCGGGGAGGGCAGAAGTTACATCCGGCTTTTTCTCGATTTGTCCATTGGCCAGTTTCTGGCCGTCCGAGAGAGTTTCGCGCGGGATGTTGGGATTATCCTCGATGCCGCCGATGACGACGATACTGCCATCATCAAGCTTGGTCAGGCGCGGTGGTATGGTTTGGAAGGTTTTGAAGATTCCCTGATGCACAACTTTTCCGCTTGGATCGGCCCGGCTATAAAGATAGGTGCCGTTGGCTATGGGATGCATTTCGTGGAGATTGCCCTGCGGATCAAAGAAGGCCTGCGGGTTGATGTAGGCAACCACTTGGCCGAGGGCCAGATTGGCCAGGACCATGTTTTCACTGGGATCTTCCACGCGAAGGTAGAGGTCCGTCTCGTCGGGCTTGGGCGAAAAGCGAATGAGGGAATAAACTCGCTCGGAGCCATCGACGGGGCGGGTTTCGCTCCACACGTTCCGGCCGCGCATGACGGTGAAGGGAACAGGGTCGGATACGATCTGGCCCTGGCCGGGCAGGTCGATGACGGCGGCGGCGGTGTAGTTTCCTTCGTCGCGAAAAGAGAAGAGCGGGGTGAGGTTGATGCGCAGCGTTTTGGTTTCGCCCACTTTGAGGGAGACGGGCTTGAATGTGGCCCCGCGCTCCGGGTGAACCGGCAGGCGATCCTGCCTGCTGACGAGGAAGGAGAGCCATGGCTGGCCCTCATCGTTATTGAGGACCAGGTCGTTTTCGCCCGCATTGGTGATGGAGACGATCAGGTCAACCCGCTCGTAGAGAAGAAAGTCGGTCCGTGCGGTTTGGGCCGAGACCTGAATTTGGGCCCGGGCGGGCAGCGCGGTGAACAGAAAGCTAAGCGCGCCGATGGCGGCCAGAAGTCGCATATTTGTGATGATGTTAAGACTAAAGGTAAGAAAAACAAGATAGAACTGTCCTGCGGACGGACCTGTGGTCGGCAGTAAGTTTCCCTCCCTAGCATCGCTCGTGAGAGCATGGAGGGTGATGGAGATTCCCGCTAAAATCTCCGCCGTCTCACGACGGCAGCTACATTCGGCGTGACCCGAGCCGCCTTTTCGGACACCCTTTCAAGCCCATGCCGATCGAACTTTCCGCGCCCAAATTGACGGTGACTGTTCTCGGTTCGGGCACATCGCAAGGCGTGCCGATGATTGGATGCCGGTGCCCCGTCTGCCAGTCGACTGACCCGCGGGATAAACGGACGCGGTCCTCGATTTATCTTGAGGCGCCTCAAGGCAATATTCTCGTCGACACGACGCCGGACTTGCGGCAGCAGGCTCTGCGCGAAGGCCTGGATCATCTCGATGCGGTGTTCTTTACGCACCCGCATGCTGATCACATCATGGGTTTCGATGACCTGCGCCGATTTTGCGATATCCAGGGCGGGCCGCTCGATATTTATGGATCGGCGGAGACGCTGGGGCAATTGGAGCGCATCTTTTTCTACGCCTTCAAACCGAAGACGCTGGTTCCCGGATACGTTCACGTCCTACCGCATATCATCACGGAGCCTTTCGAGTTCGGTGGAATTGAAGTGACGCCGCTGCCCGTGCCGCACGGAGCGGTCTCGACCCTTGGTTTTCTTTTTTCGAGGGCGGGACGCAAACTGCTCGCCTACCTGAGCGACTGCGCCGCCGTTCCGGAACCGATCCGCGCCCTCATCGCCGGGGTTGAGGTGCTCATCATCGACGGCTTGCGGGACAAGCCGCATCCGACGCACCTGACCGTTAGTGCCGCAGCGGAGGTCGCGCAGGCTGTCGGGGCCCGGCGCACTTTCATCACGCACCTGACTCACGAGAAAACCCATGTCGACCGCCAGCGGGATTTGCCCGCCGGAGTCGACGTTGCCTACGACGGGATGAAACTTGAGTTTGAGTTGTAGCGGCGGTCCATGACCGTCGCCGGCGCGGCGGCTTGCCTCAAGGGCATCAGCATTACATAGGCTTCATGGATGGAAATCGGGTTCGTCATTCGCGGTGAGGCGGGTTAGATTATTCGATCTCGAAAACGATTGGAACCATCATCACGCGGGCAGATAGACGCCTGTTCGGAGTACCGTACGGGCGATGTCTCGGGTGGTTTCTTATTTTCGCAGCCGGCTTCGGCCTGCAGCCGGTGGCGCTTGCGGATGGCACGAACGACTCGACGACTGCGCCGGATGTTTCGACGAACACCGTTCCAGCAACCACGCCTGCGCCCGCTTCGTTGTTGCGTCCAATCCTCTCAACCAACTCGGCCTCGTCCACTTTTCTGCAAATTCATCCCGAATTGGCCGAGCCGACTCCCGGGGATCAATCGAGCCTCTCGCTCCACCCGGAAACCACCGCCACCAACGCCCCGCCTGAGGTAATTCCACCCGGCACCGGAATTTTTCCTGAAACCGTCCAGCCGCCCAATCCGATGGCCGAGACGGAGGATCTCGCCGACCACTTGCTCGTCGTCTACAACACGAACGATCCCGACAGCCAGGGGCTGGCGCAATACTATGCGTCCAAGCGCAACATTCCGGCTGAGCGTGTCCTTGCCATTTCGACCTCAGACTCGGAGGAAATCACCCGCCAACAGTTTGAGGATACCATCCGCTCGCCCATCGTTTCCTATCTTTGCCAGAAGGATTGGATGGCGCGGGAACCGCAGACGGTTCGAGTCGGTGGTCGGATTCTCGATCTGCTCGTCGCGACGCGAAATGACATCTGGGCGATCGTATTGATGCGGGGTGTTCCGCTGAAGATTGCCCCTGATCCCAGCGACGAGGACAGCATGCAGGATCAGCCTGAGTTGCAGACGAACGCCGCCGCCGTCGACAGCGAACTGGCGCTTTTGCCCGTCTTTGGCCTGCCCAAGGGCGGCTTCGTGCCCAACATTTTTTTCGACGACCAGATGGCCGGGATCAAACGGGTCGGCCCTGAGCTGGCCCGGAACATGGTTCTGGTAACGCGGCTCGATGGTCCCACGCCGGCCGATGTGCGCCGGATGATCGACGATTGTCTCTATGCCGAGCAGACCCGGTTGGCGGGCCTGGCTGTCATCGACAGTCGCGGCCTCACCGATGTGAAGGACGGCTATACATCGGGCGACACCTGGCTGCGCAGTGCCCGCGACACTCTGGTGCAAAACGGGTGGGATGTGAAATTCGACGACAAGCCCGATGTACTTCCGGCGACCGATCCCTGTAATCAAGTGGCGCTTTACCTCGGCTGGTACAACCAGACCGCCACCGGGCCGTGGGTCACATCGCCCGACCGGTTTGTGCCCGGCGCGATCGCGTACCATCTCCATTCCTTTAGCGCCAGCACCGTGCGGAGCGCGACCAGCAATTGGGTGGGGCCGCTCATCGCCCACGGCGCCGATGCCACCATGGGCATGGTGTATGAACCCTACCTTCCGCTCACGCCGCACGAGGATATCTTCACGCGGCGCTTGCTGCAGGGCGATTACTTTGCGGAGGCCGCTTACGCCTCGGAACGGGCGCTGTCCTGGATGTTGACCGTGGTGGGCGACCCGCTCTATCGCCCCTTTCGGCAACCGCTCGACGCGGCCCTGGCGCAGGCGAGCACGCCCCATACTCAGCACGATGACTGGCTTCTGTTGCAGAAAGTGGGACGCGAAATCACGGCCGGGCAGATCACGGCAACCACGCTAAGCCTCACGCAGGCGCTCGATGTCCCCGGAGCCGGGCCGGTCGCGGAAGAAGGGCTGGGCGATTTATTGGAAAACGTGAACGAGCCGGCGGCAAAAGACGCCACGGGGCGAGCCTACAAAAAAGCCCTCGCCGGAGAGGCCGCCGCCATCGACCGGATTCGGGTCGGGCTGAAACTGGCCCAGTACTACAGCAATCACGGCATGGACGCCCAGGCCCAGTCCGAGCTGGACGATCTGCGGGAGCTCGACCCGAAAGACGCGAGACGTTTTGGCGTTCCCGACTCGCTGGTGCCCACCTCCATTCCGTCGGAGCAGCCCGCGGTGAGTAATAAGCCGGAACGAGCCCGCTCACCCTCCGGGATTCCTCGCCCGCCTTCCCCGCCGACGCCTACACCGATCTCGCAGTAAATCTAATTCTGAGGCGCGGTGACCGGCGCCGAATAAATCGGCTTGGGCGGATTTGCCAGGATGACAAACATCGCGCTGCGGAATTTTTGGTAATCAGGAAGCGCGAAGATTTGCAGGTAGGCATCGATTTCCGTTACCTGGCCATTCTTGATCACGTGGCCGACCCAGGTGAAGACCTGCGCGGTTGCAAATTGCGCATCCTTGGCCCGGAGCGCTTTCGTGGCGTCCGGATCGTAGTTCAGCAACAAGCGCTTCGTGAGCTGGCCGTTCGAGTCGTAGGTTTCGGCCATCCACACCGTGTTCGGCTCCTGCGTATAGTCGAAAAACTGGCTGATAACGACGTTCTCTCCATAGGCGCCGGCTCGCTCCCGCACAAAGCAGAGCGAGGTGGTCAATTCGGGGTTCTTGCCGCTGTCATGTAATTCCTCAAAATCGCGGATGAGCAACTCGACTTTTACATCGCGCTTGAGCGCCTGGTTGATCTGGATCAGCAACTCGATGGCCTCGGGAAAATCGGGGACTAGTTCGTGCAGCCGCTCGATGTAGGCATCGGCCTTGGCCAATTCGCCCAGCTTGAAGCTGATCCTTCCCGCCTCCAAAAGCGAACGCTTGGCGTTCGGCTCCTCGGCCAGAATGCCGTCGTAAATCGCCCGTGCCTCGATGAGCTTGCCCGCCTGCTCCAGCGCATAGCCATCCTGAAAACGCTTTTGGAATTCCGCGATTTTCGCCGGCTCGACATTGTCGGCCGTTACGGAGGGTTGGGCCGGTTGCGGCACATCGACGACGTGTGGCAGGGGAGCTGCGGGAGGTGGCATGGGCGAGGAGTTCGTCTGCGCCGAAGCCCAGCCGCACATGAAAAGGGCGGACGGGATGAGAAACGTGCGCGCTTTCATCCGCCGGCCCTGTTTCGTTATGATTTTCAGGCTCCCGGTTAGTACGATGCCTGCGCGCCGCCGATATTCTTTTTGCCGATCCACGGCATCAAGCCGCGTAAACGCGCGCCGGTCTTTTCGATCGGGTGCTTGGCGCCGGCGTTAAGCAGCTTGTGGTACTTCTTCTTGCCGGTGGTCGCTTCCTTGATCCAGCCCTTGGCAAATTTGCCGTTCTGGATTTCGGTGAGCACCTTCTTCATCTCGGCGCGCACCGCCTTGTTGATGATGCGCGGCCCGGTCACCACGTCGCCATACTTGGCCGTGTCGGAAATGGAGAAACGCATGCCCGAAATTCCCGCCTCGTACATCAGGTCGACGATCAGCTTCAGCTCATGCAGGCACTCGAAGTAGGCCATCTCGG
>Ga0116229_10002934_pt1 | contig 27923 bp, 12 predicted proteins | sample S1TSphgellanicum_3_FD_87313 | JGI IMG/M metagenome (GOLD analysis project Ga0116229, IMG submission 87313) | Host-associated microbial communities from peat moss isolated from Minnesota, USA - S1T2_Fc - Sphagnum magellanicum MG | ecosystem: Host-associated > Plants > Peat moss > Unclassified...
AACATGTAGTTCGTTTTTGAAATTTTTGGCTTATTATTTAATATATTGGTTAATCATTTTCTAATTAATGGTTTAGTCAAAAAAAATATTTTGAAATTAACATGTATATATATAAAACAAGAAGAAGAAAGAGAGGATTTCATAACTTCTTTTTTTTTTTTGTATTTTCTTTTAAAATTTGGATGGAAAGTATTTACATTTAAAACTTGCATTTTGTTTGTGAGAGTTGCAATTTTTTTTTTTAACTATAATTCATACATAAAATTAGAAATTTCTTTGTTGTATGTATCTATTATTGTAGATTAGAACCTATTCTGGAAGTAGAAATTTCAAAAAACTTTGATGGGAATCGCCAAAAATCCCATTAACACCCCCAACCAAACTTTCATGACCATTGCCAACCCCATCCCTAGCAAAATGCCCTCCACTTCATCCATTGAACACAATGTCTATGTGATTTTTTTTATTACACTCATTAATCATCAACATTGATTGTTTCCAAGGCAAAGAATATTTGCATGAATATTCTAGTTAGATCATGGTTCACCTGTACCCTTATATTATTTCATATACTATTCAACTTTAAAGCATGGAAAAATAAATTAGGATGCACCAAATTTCACAACTTAATGTACATGATGTATATAAGGCATATGGTTTGTAATATCCCCAATGGGCAATAATGCAATGTAGTGTATACATATCATCATTACAATTTCATATGTATGTACCCTATATGCCAAATGCCCATCAACCAAGCATTCACTTGGGATATTGAAATTGGATACATACAACTCCACCATGGGAAAGAGTTAATCTACAAAATTCACAACCCAAAAGCCATGTTCATACTATCACATAGTAAGATCACCCCGTGTGTTCAAGGGGATCAAGAAGCATCAAAATAACACAAGTTGAATGGAATAGTATGTCACAACCCATGTACCAATGATCCATACCAATAAGGTTTTGATCTCTTGTTGAACTTCAATCACTTGCCTAAATATGCAAACAACACCAAAGTCATATTTCAAATGTAATATGGGCCCCATTTCACATGGCCCCATTACCATTCAAACCATTATACCAAATGAATAAGGTTTTTAAAAATTAAATTAAGAATTGGAAGACCATTGAACAACCACCATGTGGAGGTGGTTAGGTGGCAAGTGAGTGGAATTGTTGCCACACGACCCAAACCAAAGTTGCAAAAAATGGTGATCTTAAAATTTTAGAATAGTTTTTTATTTGAACAAGTTTTTTTTATTTATTTACAATAAAATCCAAATGGTGTCCAAGATTCTCAATGTGGTTTACCACCATAGAATAGCACTATGCATCAACAAAGCTCCACACACCATTGAAACACCACACATTCTCAAGATTTACTACATTGTGCATCACTAAGTTTTATATTCATTGTGCACCAACAAAGAAACATATATTATTAATTTTATAACATTATGCACCACCAAGTTTTTCAACCATTGTGTGCACCACTAAAACAAAACACATTTTCAAGCTGTAAATTTGATGTTAACTAGCAAAAGCTTTTAGAAGAAGTTTCATGAATGTTATTTAATAGAAATTTATAAAAGGCTTAGTTGACAAAAAAATTTAAAAGGTTAATATGATTTTCTAGAAATTTTCATTAGATATTATTAAAAAAGGTCTAGAGAGCACCACCCCATAATCTTGTCAACACAAGTTGTAAGCTTAGACTCCTAATCCATTTCACACCTAGTTTACATCATGTTTTGTTCAAGTAATAAAATTATTTAGTTCATTTTCATTGTTTAATTACTTGTTTGTTTATTTTGTTAATTTTTTCCAAGGTATATATTTGTCTTGTTTTGATAGGTGTTAAATGATCTTAGATTCAAGAGCTCTATGAAAATTGATTTACCTATAAAGGGTTATGAATAATTTCTTTGTGGATTTGTCATGGAAATTTGCAAGGTAATTTCACAACATTAAGGGTATAAATCTAGTGTAGGGATAATTATTTCTTTAACTTATATTGTACTATTTGTTTTTGCAACCATGATCAATTTATCATTTTTGCCCAACAACCCAAACTAGACTAAAACACTAATAGCAAGCTTTAATGAAATTGAAGACTTTATGATGAAGTAATAATCAATATAATAAGGGGAGCTTTTATTTTCAAATTGTGCACAAGGCATTACCACCTTTGGTAACATGAGTTGCATGTTGATCCATGTTGCCAATTTTTAGAATAAATTAGTTTCCAACACCTAGATTTATAGGAAAAAAAATTTGTTGGTGAACCTAACTTTTTGTGTTTATGGTAAAAAAGCAAACATATTGTTGTTATATTTTAATTTGTGTTATGGTAAGAAGCAAACAAATTGTTGAATTTGAACTCATTTGCCCATGGGACAACCCCCAAATCACAAAATTTGTGTGTAGTTGTAACCTCCTAAAAATAAATTGGTCTTCAAGTTTTTGACACTTATTATTACATGAAATAAGTAGATTATATAATTCCATAACCTGCTATTTTATAAATTTTGGAACCTTAAACTTTGGAACTTTAAATTTATGTGGGTGTTTTGATTCCATGTTGAACATTTTTCTATACTATAAGGTGTTTTTTTTTTGGTTCGTGAACACTGAAATTCTCAAGTTTGCAAATTTTAAAGGTGATTGGAAAAAATCAAGATTTTGTTTAGGGTATAGGTTTAGGGTTTGTTCAAGGGTTTCACTTAAACATTTGTATTTTCTAGGTGTAGAAAGGATGAATTGCTAATGATATAGCGCATGGGATTATGTCATGGTGATTGACAACCATAATGCATTAGGCAAAAAGAGGTTGAAATGCAATTTCTATGAGGTGGAACATACAAAGGTGGGCACTTTAGGATCAAAACACATTTGGGCAATCTATGAGGCCATGTCATTGTGCCTTGTCCTAATCTCTATAGCCCAAGTTGTCATATTGACTACAGTTGCAAAACCATGATGCCATGTGGCATGTTGATTTTTTTGCCATTACTTAATGATTGTTATGACTAAATAGTTATAAATGTAGTTGAAAAAAACAATAATCATTTTTTGTCCGATTCAAATGACAAGATTTGTTGTACTAAATGTAAAGTGTTTAGACTTACATCTTGATGCAAAAAGCTACATTCAAGGATTGGACATCATCTCTAACATAGTGACCGACCAATAAATGTTTCACTTTATCCAAAGTAGTGTATGAGTAATCATGTTGACTAATAGTCAAATATTTTATTATTGTTAGAATGCCAAACATGTATTTTACGACTAGTCATATTCAATTGTAGTCATTTTTCTAATTTTTTAAAAGTCATTTATGCCATTTTCTAATCCTTTTTCCCAATGTAATCGAATAAGACAAGTCATAAAAGACATGTTGGAATGCCACATCATCATGTTGTGGGATTAGAAAACATTTATTTTAGTTGCAAAAGTTAGGGTATTTTGAATTAAATAATTTTAATTTAATTAAAACATGTTATTACAATTTTAAAAATAATAGTATATCTATCCAAAAAAGCCCACTAATCATCATACTAACTATAGTTGCAAAATCATGACATCTCAATGGCCTTTGCAATTACATAGTGATTTTTGTGACTTCGTTACAATTGTAGTCAAAAATGACAATAGTTGTTTCTTTGACCAATCAAAAAACCCATGATGTGTTATTATGTTGACAAGTTGAGTCAAAATAATTGTTAAGAATAAAAAATAGTGCCTTGTCATTTTTTTGCAACAATCAAATGATTGGATGGCAAATGGAAGGGCAAAAGTTATTGTGAATGGAAATGTCAACTCATGTAATATGGATGAGTTGGATGTTAAGGCTATTGAGTCAAAGAAAAAAATGTTGAATGGAACAAAATGTTTAAAATAGAATTTGATGAAAATCTAAATGAAAAGACTACAAAACATGTTTTTCGATCATTTAGAATTTCTAAAGTTGATTGCAAGGCAAGTGAAAAGAAGTTAGAAAAACAAATCGCACCAAAGAGGTTGATGTTGGTAAAAGTAGAGACTTTGAAAACAACATAACAAGTGAGAAAAATGAAGCTAAAAGACAATTTAAGCTTATGTTTAGCCCTCATTTTGTTTGATTTTAAATTGCTTAAAAAAACTTTAGCATTCTTGAATGCTTGTCCAATATGTGATCTTATGGTATATTTGAAATAATCATCTTGTAGTTGAGTGTGGGCACTCATATCACCCATGGTGTATTTGGAGCACACCAAATATTGTTCTAGTTGTTTCATTCATGAATGCAACATGCCATATTTTGTTGAATGGTTTAATGTTTGGGGCATTTTCAACCACATTCAAGATTGGGTAGTCACCTTTTGCAAAGGAATACAAATAAAACTATGCATTTACATCGGATATCTCAAGATGTGCAAAGGAGTATGTCAAATCAAATAACACAAAAATGCTAGATATCTCAAGATATGGTGAAAACTACATTTTTGCCTAGGAGTCCAACTTGTCTTTTTCATTAAAATCCTTATATGTGAGTTTAAAGTTTGATGATCACAAAAATTTCAAAGTCCAACTTGTCTTTTTCAATGAATTCTTTATGTGATTTTGATATGACAATCACAAAATTTGAGGAGGTATAGTTTGTCTTTTTCATTGAAGTCCAGTGTGATTTTGAGTTGATGATCGCATAATTTGAAAAGTCAAGCTTGTTTTTTTCATTGTAATCCTATATGTCCTTCCAAGATTTAGTGATCACAAAATTTGACAAGTCCAATTTATTTGATTTATTATGCATAGTCATTATGTAATTTTGATTTGATGACCACATAATTGAAAAGTTTTATCTTATTGCAAATTCTTGGACATTGTAAGTCTTTTTTTTTGTGGGTTGAGTTCCTATTTTAGTTCTTGTTTTGAGGCACTTTGAAGTCTTACAATAATTCAAGAGTATTAGGATTTTTTATATTGTGGATGGTCACTGGACTAGCAAACCATATCCACTCCTATGTATTTTTCTTTTCAAGTTTCACGACTCTTTGAAGTCATGCTTTTTCCTTAATGTCTAGTTCCCACCAATGAATTTTGATTAAATTTGAACAATTGTTTGTAGTCCTACTTACAGGTTGATTTGTTTTTTTAGGACATTTCAAATTTAACATCTAGGACATGTCCATATTTTTATGTCATTTATTTGATTTAACTCATGTTAACAAGTCATTTGTCTACTTTCATTTTTTTGTAAGTCCTACTTACAAGTTTGCATGTTTTAATCAACACATTTCTTAAAGTCCTAGATGTCTTACAATTTAACAAATTCCTTTTATTTGTTTTTATGTCATTTCCTTCCTATGATTCCTACATTAGAGTCCTTTGTCAAGTTCATATGTTATATGCAATCTTGAAATTTAGGAATTTTTTGCGAGAACCTCAAGAATTTAAATTTGATTGAAAATGTTACTTCTTGGGAAATCTTAGGAAAATTTATGACTTGCGATTTGATAATATACTTTACAAGTGAGCTTATTCAAAGCTTGAGGGAAAGTTGAGTTCCAAATCAATAAGTTATTGCCCCTCTATAATTCAAATTAAAGTTTAGGAAACTTGAAATATGTGTTATCATTTGTTCACAAAAGTTCCTATTCATTTTCCATTTACATGCAATATACATTGACACAAAGTTCAACCCCATCTGATTGTTATGAAATTCAAATTTGGCTAGTAGTGATGCGATTGGTGACAAAATCAATGTACCTTCAATTTACCCCAGAGTATAACTTATAGAAAATATTTATGGGGTTTATACTAATGAGCTTTAAATTCAAGCATCTCCAATGCCCAAATGAAATTTAAGTGCAATGTAGCTTGTATTTCAATCATCCAATTGCCATTAAACTTGAAATACAAAATAATTGTGTTTATTACATTGTTTTATATGTGCCCTTTGTTTACCATCTTGTCTTTAATTACATGTATCATTGTTTCATTGTGAAAAGTTATGACCATTAAGATTTCTACTTTGCTTGTGTCCAAGGATTGACATCTTGTCCAAACTGATGTGGCAACATTATGGACAATTAGAAATGCCTCAAATATTTTGTCCCATTAAACCCATTGGTCTTGTCATTGAGTGGGGCATTTGATCCTTCAATTGTTATTGACATCACACAATTGAAATCTATATTAATTTTTTTTGTAAAACAAATGTGTTAACCTAGATGTTTAGGACTATAATGAAGAAGTATTGAATGTATCAAATGCAACCTAAAGCAAAGTAGAAGGTGAAAATTTTATGATATCCATCATTGAACTTATAGTTATAAAAAAAACAATTTTATTTTTGAAATCTAGTGTAATGAAATATTATAGTAATTTTGTTGTGCAAGAGCCAAAAGGTGGGCTTCAAAAAATGCTAGAGCTCCATTTACCTTTGCCAAATAATAAACAAAAGTCATTGGACTAGTTAAAGCAATAAAAAGAACTTGACAAAGCAAGTAGATTATAATTTGAGTATCATAATTCAAGACTTGCAATATATACATATTTTAAATATGTTATTATCCTTCAATTTCAATTCCAATAAATTTTTCATTAATCTGAAGTCAAGTTGGCTACAAATTGGTGGTTTTTATAAATGTTCAACAATCTATGTGCATCTACAATTCAAAAAAACTTAGGTTTAGGTTATATTGTTGTAAAATTCTAAGTATGGGTAAATGTAGCAATGCCCTATATTTCTTAGATGTCTTCAATCAAGAACTTCAACTAAGAAATTTTGTTGCACTATCATTATTCTTGTCTCTGCAACATTGTATGTTGATTATGCTTTTTGGGACCCGTGTTTCATTTTTTAAAACTTGGACAATATAATGGTCACAAGTTTTTGGGAAATATTCAATGTTCATTTAAGGAGATTAAAATTGTTGTTGTTTTTGTCTAATTTGGTTTAGAATGAATCAATGTTGGTTATGGTGGCAAGTTGCATTTGGTAAAATGTGGTGATTGGAAGACATTAATGGCCACATCATTAGGGGCACAATATACCTTTACTAGGAGAAAACCACTATTAACAAGTAAAAATCTCTAGACTAATTAGTTCCATAGGTCTCTTAGTTACTACTAATTACTAGTGGTAGATTTACTATCCCTTACCCAAGGGGTGAAGCTAGTGGGATTATGTAGCTCTGATTAGTGAGTGGTTAGGGGTAATCCACCCAATCATCTAGGAGATTTTTAGGAAGGGAATAGGATAAGGGCCTTATTTTCTAGGGGTTAATGTGGGCCTTGTGTGTGGTATGTGGGAAAGAAGGACTAAGGGAAGTGGGGGAGGATGGAAAAATTCATTCAATATTTGGGGGAGTGGTGAATAACTTGGGAATGTAGGACTTTCATGGAAAAGGATGAAAGGAATGAAGAAATATGTATGTACTTGGAGTGTGATTTTAATGGAATATGGTTGAAGGATTCATGTCTCTTGTGATGTATTGTTATTCTAATGAGTGAGGAAGGTAAAGTAGTTGATCATTTACAAGCGAGATGCTTCACTAAGTTAGTAGTTATGTATTTTTTTTAGGATAAAGAGTAACAAGGCTTAACCTTTGGTAATCTCTAGATAGCCAAGCTATTAACCGCCACTAAAAGGTAATAGCTAGTCCTTGATGGTAGAATGCAATGGGAAGGAAGATCAACAAAAAGTCATTTGCAAACTGAAAGGTTCCTTTATAAGTGGTAAGCAATGGCTATGAAGGAAAGCAACGAGTTATAGATGGTAAAAAGCAAAGGAAAGATTGCATGAAGTGCTATAGGTGACATGTTAAATCACCAGAAGACCTACATGGCCAAAAGAGTAAGGATAGTAGTAGTAGAAGGTTTGCAAACCCCTGAGACACCATCCAAGAGTGTTGCAAATATTGTAGAATTAAGGAAAGTAGTTACTTTCATGTTTTGATAAATTTTCATGTCTCCCCTTTCTACTTTCTTCCTATTACCCCTTGGTTTAAATTACTTATAAAAGGGTAGGTCTAATTTTAAGTAGTAAACCCTTACCTACCTCCTTCCTCTTAGTATGATGTCTTACTTACTACTTGAGTAGTTGTAGTAAAGTAAGTTAGTGAGGGTGGTTTTTTTGTGGATTAATAAGGTGTTGACCTTGCCCCCTGGTCTTACCCCCTAGAGGACGGTAATGATCAGGGGTTGCAATTTCACCCCTTAACAACCACCAACTAACCTCCACCATGAGAATTATAAGTTTATGTAAACAATTATTATCATAGCCACCTTCAATTGCACCCCCTATTAGTTGATTTGTTCCTTGTAGATGTTCAATAATTGATAAAGGCTACATTTTCATTTGTTGTAAAAGCTCAAGATTCCACCTTGATGAATTATTGTTGTAAAAGCTCAATGTTGTAATGTATGTGAATTCTAAAACCTTTGGGAAGAATGATAAGTCTCTTAAATTGCAAATATTGCATAAGTATGTTTTGAGAAACACTTTGCACTCTTATTGAAGAAAAATTGCTATTACCCATTAGTCGCAAATGTGACCATCTCATTCCCACTATTAATATCATAGAAAACCACCTAGATAGTTGGAGGTGAATTTAAAGACTTTGGTCAATTGCACCTTCAAAATCAAGTTGTCCAAACTTCAAATGCTTCTTTGAAGAGCTTGTTTAATATATAAACATTTAGTCTTGCCTTATGAGTACAACATTTGCATATTCATGTTGCATTCATCTACCCATACCATGAAGGTTCAAGTCACGATTTAGTTTCCCTCAATATTCCATCCCTTTTAACTACAAATGTTTTTGTCAAACATTGCACAAATGTTTATTTTATAGATTCATAATCGTCTTTTTATTGTTTTATCATCTCATTGATACATTTTTAGTGGGTTAAGGTGCAAAAAATTACTCAATCACATTAAGCTTTGATTATCTTAGGAAAACTTTGCACCCTTCTTAGTTAATAATGACAAGTTGGAATTTCTAGATGTTCAATATAATTTGACGTAATACAAGATTAATGTTTCTTTAGTGGTTCTTCCAATGCCTTGGAGTTCTTTAAAAAATTCCTGAAACCCATTAAGTCTTTATAGAATTAGTTGTTGGATTAAATGAACATGGTAGGTGATTATAATAAAAATGCAAGATTATTATAAGAAAAGATCTTTGAAGGCAAATTGGTGGGTGTAGTCAAACTACAAAGAACTAGTGAATACAAAGCCTAGGTGCTTTCTAATGACTAGGTTTTATCATGTTGAAAAAATGGTTTCCATGTTTTGACTAATTCTCATAAAAGGATAATAATGTCATTTTCAAAAGTTTAATCCACATGTGTTTCCATGAATTTTCAAAAAAAATGTAATTATTTATGTATTTATAAGATAATTATTCTTTAAATAAATCAAATGTGTACATTTCAACAAAAATAGACATCTCAAGTTTTTTATTTTGTTTTGAAACTCTCAATTATATATTATATGTTAAAACCAAACATACCTTTCTTCAACATCATTTTAAAATACAATAATCCAAATTCACCATATATATAAGTAATCCCACATAAAACATGTCCAATCTTCTTGAAAATGAAACCTTGCCTCTCTTGCACAACAAAAAAACATTTTGTTTTTGAAGAAAAATTCAAATTATGTAGCTTTGGTGGTAAAAAACACATTCAAATATTTTTTAAAAACTATAATAGATAACCAAATTAAAACATATATTCAAGTTCTTTTCAATATCATGCTCTCATAATCATCAATACATGGCCATAAAAAAGATCAAAATTAATGGTTAAATTTTACATTGGATAAAAGACATTCAAAGTTTAAACCCCCAATTGACATTGAACTATTCACTAAATGACTCATGAAAGATCTTGTAATTACACAAAAATCATTGAGATGCAAATTCACAAGTATAAAAACATTATACATTCTAGATCATTAAATTTTTAAGCTTGGAGCTCATGCAATAATTTTTCAAAGTCAAGGGGGTGTATGAATTTATTACATTCAACATAGTCCTTGGTACATTAAATAAGGATTGCATGTAAAAACAAATAGTAGTGGTTGGTTTAATTTAAATTTTAGATAAATCACTAAGGTATGAATATTGGTGGCTAGAAGGTAGTGCGAGTGGTGACGGTGTTCATATCAATCAAATTGAATGCTCACTTTTGACTTGTTTAGTTTTCCTCAAGATGGAGCCCCTATGGAATCAAATTCAAATCCAAGGAGGATTCATGGAGCTATTCATTGTTCACCTATGTGATTGAAGTTGTTGAGACACAAAAGTCTTATTCACCATAACTTAATCAACAAAATGTGAAGCAAAATACAAAAAGATGGGAAAAAATACAAGTAGAAAATGAAACGATGGAAATGAAGTTATATCCTAATATATTTAGTCTATAATGGGTGAGGTGTGTATAATGATAGCCAAATCATGATCAAAATAACTACTTTAGATCAAATGGAATGTAAACAATTATAAAATCTAATGGTTATTTGGATGTGAAAATTTTGGGTGGTTGAAGAGGCCTACCTCTTAATACTATTTTAAATGTATGTACCGTATTTACAAAACAAAAAATAGAACTCCAAATAAAGATGAAAATTGTTTAATAAAAAAACAAATTGTGGAAGGAAAGTTATTGTAGGGGCTAGCTTCTTTTCACAAGAAAAAATCCTCTAAAATGCAACCATGCATTTTGCAATTATTTGAAACTTGTCAACTACAAGTACAATTGGTTGTTTTTTCTTCCATTGGTCATATTTACAACTTGAGGTGCAATTAATGGTAACTAATCTTTCCAAGTGAATGAATTGTGAGTGATTTTTCATCAACCTAGCCCATCACATATCACAAATCTATTGCAAATATAATCAAATATTAATAACAATGATGACATGGATCTAAAGCCCCTAGTTGTATATTAAAGTTTATTAGGGGTATACTAAAGGTATATTATGTAAGGGTACATATTTAGAGGTATTGGGGTGAGTTGGGATTGATGATAGGTAGGTATAGGTACCTACCTACTTAACCTACCTACCTATGTTTACCTGTTGTTAAAGAAATAATTATAATATCAATTAATGGGACTATTTTTTATTATTTATTGTGATTTAATCATCCAAAATTATTGATAATAGGTGGGAGTGGTTGAAAAGTCATTTTTCCATTGTTTTAAAAGGTTTAATTGACATAAAACCCCACTACTTTAAAGAGTGTTTTAAAAAAACATTAGGTGCCTTGAAAATAGGAGCTTGGATGATTTGCCCAACTATCTTCCCTAATTGAAAAGGGGTTGCCAAAATTTTATGAAACAATACGAAAGTCAATGGGGTAGAAAAATTAAGGGGAAAATTAGTGAATTTGAACTATGAAGGTAACATCTTTTAAAGTAGGAGTTGGCTATCTCAATGAAAGATAAATGGATGTAGGATGAATTTTTTTCTATGGTGGGGCTTCCTCACCCTTAAATCTTTAAAAATGGTAAACTAAATGAGGATGAAGGATGGGCTTGATCGATCATTAGATGTGAAGGTTTTCATCTTAACATGATTGGAGGGGAAAGAAAAATGATGAATTTTTTTAATCCTCATTGGTTCATGCAATGGAATGAAGCAAATGATTGGAGGAAAAAGCAAGGATGAGATTCCTTCACGTCCATTAACCAAGGAAAAGAAGCACATTCTTAAACAACAAGGAGCTCCATGGGAGAAGGGGTGTTGTGTGAATGGAAAAAATTGAAATCACAATCTTCAATAAGAGATGGAACAAGGTATGAAAAAAATGGAAGATACTTGGATGATGAATTTCCTATGTGATAATAGTGTATTCAAGCTTGATAGCTTTTGATTTGAGTTGACATAACAAAATTGAGGTTAGTTTAAGTCTAAGGAGGTCCCAAATTGTGCAAGAACTTCTAGACCCTTAGCATTCAATTCCAACAATATTCCAAGATCCATCTTTGGATGGCCTTGAAATTTCAAATAGTTTTAAAACATTAGTGAACACATGTGTCCAAAAGTTTACAACATTAATAGAACTTCAACCGGGAAGAAAATGACAATCAAGTGAACAAGGCATAATTAAAGACCAACAAGATTCAAGAAACTACCTTTACTTCTATCTTAATGTTTTGAACCAATTTTTGGTGTGCAAAAAGATGTTAAACTTGTTTATAAAGTTCTAACTCATTAGTAAAAATTATATGTTAGAATTTATGTTGGATGCAATTGAACTTGTGGTGTTTGAACATTTTGATGCATGAGATCCAATATTGGATCTTAATGAATATTTGTGAATGTGAAATAAAAAATTGTTGGATATTCTAGTTAAGTTTGCAACAAGGAACTTGTGTGATGTTGAATTAACCCAAACTTATTGCCATCTTAGATCTTCAATTATTCATTTTATCCTTGGTGATTTAATAATCATTGTTTTGATATTTTTGCTAAAATGTTTTTTTGGTGCAATGTAATTGTGATCGTTCATTGAACATCTTGACATGATCTCTATTTGAATAAGAAGATTAATTTGGGGATAATTTTTGACCATGGACTCAATGCAACATAATAATTCATACTTTTAATTTACTAAATTTTTGAGTAATTTCCATAATCATTATGAGAAAATTGTATCCATTGCAACTAAAAAATGTCTAATAAAACTAGATTACAACTAAATAGCGTTGCAACGAACATGATTTTCTCATAATGAATGTTGATAATGTGATACATTTATTCCCAACCCAAATTCATTGTGAAATATCTTGTATGCTTTGTAATGAAAATGTTTATGAAATATTTCACATTTTTTGTGCATTTGCCAAGAGGTGGTGTTACTAAGTTGAACAATGTTAATATTTGCATAGGAAATTGCAACAAAAAAAGGGCATACATAAACTTGGAACCACTTTAAGAAATAACAATAAATATATTTTTGTTCATTCATATAGGAGCCATATAGATTGAGGATTGTTATAACCATTGTCTAGTCCCCTTTTTGAGGTCATACCAAACTAAAAACCAACATTAAAATTATTGACATTGATGGATTAACATACTCCAAACCCCCTCTTTACCAAGCTATCATGATCTTTTGTTATAGCCATTTAAACAACATATTTACATAATGCCCTCAAATTTTTCACATTTTACCCTTACTGAACCGAATTGACATACAATATTGAACCAAAATTGGAAATGGTGTGAATAAAAAAACATTTTAATTCAATGACAAATTACTTATTGATCTTCAAATTCCCTAAATCTTTTCCCAATCAATAAACATAATGCTAAAAACTCCCAAGTGAATATGTAGTTGACCCCCCCATGTATAGTAATGCAAAACACAACCTAAGTATACTAAGTTTGAATGGAATGAGCCACAAATAAACCAACCAATCAAACCCCCTAAAACCTTTCAACCTTTTCATCAAATGTCCTTATAGAGCTTATAGTGACTAACATCATAGATTTAAAAAAATTATGCAACAAAATTCAAGATTTATTTAAAATTACTAGACACTAACTTTGGGCATTCTTCCCAAGATGAATGCATAACTTATAACAAACCACCTTCCAAATCATTAAAAAAAAATAGAAATAAAAGAGGATGTTTAGCGTTGGAAACATGTTTTTTTTAGCCATCACAAACTTCTATCCATTGTTGGCATCGTTCACATCCACATTAAAAAAAAAGAAACACATTTTGTTAATCCCTAACATCTTACAAATTCATAACACCATAGCTATCACTTGTAAAAATATTCACAAGTCATAGGGCATTCATGTGCATGATAATAAAAAAAATAGGGAGTAGTTTTTGACATTTATACAATTATCTTTTGTCTATCTAGTTTTTCTGTTTTCAAATGATGTAAGAAGAGGATGTGCAAATTAACACCTCCCCATTCACACTATAACCTTAAAAGATTGTAGTACATATTTTTGGGTAAAAATTAACTTCTTTAGACATTTATTTAAGCTTGTTGAAGATTAAAATGAAAAATTTAGAACATTAATTGTGGAACTCTTTTATTATCAAATATGGTGTTCTTTGCATTTATATTTGAGGTTTGGGTTAAGGAGCAAGGAGGGAGTGTGATTAAACATGTTGCTTATAAATAAAATTAAAATTTTCTTTTCATAATTCACTCAAAATAAAATCTAATTGAATGTTAAGGAAATTTTTTCATTCCATTGAATTGTTATTTGAGGAAACTTTGTGTGTTATGATAATTATTTTGAATTTTCCTTTAAATTTTTTGGATGGTGAAGTCAAATTAATGATTAATGTGATTATATCTTATATAGTAATATAATTGAATTAATGATTAATATGATCATTTTTTATCATTGACCTTGAAAATGACAAGAATGATGGTTTAATAATTTACAAAAGTTTGTTTGTTTGTAAGTTGAACCCACATATTGCCCTTAATTTTATGTTATCCTTAGTTTGATTTGTTTAAATGAGTGGTTATTTTATGTTGATATTTCAAAAATAATAATTTGTTGAGACCTTTAGTTAGGATAGCAAAGTAGAAAACCTTAATTAAATTGATTTAAAATGAAGGATGATGTAATAACTTAATGTCAATTTATCTTGGTAAAATTTTAATAACAAAAATATATAATTAAAAAAAAGTAATATCACAATTACTATGAAAATTTAAATGCCCACCAATATTAAGTTCTAAATTTTTTTGTTAAATGATGGAATTTTAATTCTATCAAAATAATTGTCAATATCAAGTAAGTTTTAAAGTTTTCATTTATTCAACTTAAATTAACATGGTTTCCCAATGGTTGTTAATCAATTGAATCCATTATTCTCAAAAGTTGTGAACTTGTTGTTCATAGTTAATTCATCATTAGTTGTTAATCATTTTCACATTATAATTAATTTATTAGCATCTTTAAATTTAACCATAAATTCAATGATATTATTTATAAGTGAATTTTTTTTTAATACATTCATTTGAATCATTTTAGATTCCTATAAAATAATCACATCTCATTTTTAAAAAACTATTTGTGCATGCATAATCACAGTAAACAAGATTAAAAATATATCTGGAAAAAATGAAAAAAACACCCAAAAACAAAAAGTGTGTACCACTTTGACCATGTTAATATCTCAAAGGATGATATGATTAAATTACTTAATATTATTTTTAAATTTTTTATGTCAACCATTATATCACTTAATTTACTTAAATTTTTAGGAATTCAATAACCCATGTCGAATGGTTTATGAAAATGTTCATTACAAGCTTTGTAACAAAGCTCAACTCTTATATAATGTGTTTCCCTACAACCTTAAATATTTTTCCTTATGCTTAAGATAAATCTCATAATGTTACAACCTTTGTTTCATGCTAAGAATTATAAACAATTTTTTTAATATTATTTATTTTGAAATGAATCAATAAAATGTCTTGATGCATCATATGTGCGACACTTTAGGGTGATTTATATTACGTTTGTGGTCTAAATGTTTATTAATGATATTATCAAATATTATTTTGTTGAATGATTTACAAAAAAATTATCATTCAAAATATTTTGAATTGATGTTTTATTACTTTGAATGACATCATTATTAATCATTGGAAATAAATATTATTGATTAAAAGAATGAACACATGTGAATGCATGAAAAGAACTTGATTTTAAATTTCATTTTGTTATATCATTGACTTATAAACACTTAAGTGAAATTTGTATTTGAATATTTGATTATGAAATCATTCATTCTCTCTATTTTAACACTAACACATTTGTTGTTGATACTATTGTTATAATTTACTATCACCAACTTGTTTTTAATATAAGTTTGATTTAATGAATTATCATTTCTTTAAAAATCAAGTTAAAATTTGTGGATGAAATTATAAAAGTTTTACAAACCATAAGTGAATATAAATGTTCTCATTTTTTAAAATTGTTCTTTTATGATGATGATTTGTTGGTCACATTCACAATTATATATATGTTTAATCTCTTACCAATACAACATCATCATTATGAATTGCAAAATGAATAGATCTTAACATATAAAATTGTCAATTTGTATTTTTTTTTCAAATGGGTTCTAATCTTGTATGAGAAAATTAAAAGATTCACCAAATAAGGAACTTGATAATGAACAAGAACTAGATAATTTTATTATTTAAATAAGGCATGATGCAAGCTTAACATGGGATGAATTAAAAGTATAAATGTCATAACTTGCATTGGTGAGATTGAAGGGTGGTATTCTCTTGATTTTTCTTCTACTACCCAATAGAATCTTTTAAAAAATCATCAACATTTTTGTAAGGTTTTATAAAGTAAACATTTTGCAAGTTTATATTAAAAGGCATTCTAAATTTTTTCTATTGACCATGTTTTCCAAAACAATTTATCAACCATGTCTTTTAGAAGCTTTTAGAAAAAATTGTTTGACTTTTAAAAATTATTCTATAAACTTTTGCTAATTTTAAACTTATTTTTCATGAATCTTTTTGAAACTTTCTAAGACTTCCTCACCATATTCTTTTAAAAAAAAATTTGAATTTTTTTAGAAACTTATACTAAAATTTATAATAAAAACCTCCAAATATATTATTCATTAATATTTTTGGAAACTTTTTTAAAACTTAAAAAATTTCAACATTATTTTTCATTGATATTTTTTAAATTACAAAAACTTTATATATATATATATATATATATAAATTAAAAACTCCTTTGTAATTTGTTGTCCATGATAGTTTTGAACTATTTTTAACAATTGATAATTATTTTTTAAAAAATTATCTTATTATGAAACGTTTAGTTTCGACAATTTTTTTCTTTCAATTTCTTAATTTATTTCATTTCTTTTCCAACTTTTTTTTTATTTTTTATTCCTCGTTGACACCTTTCTTATTTTCTCACAATGCATCTTCTTTTTTTATGTTATTTCAATGACTTGTAATTTGATGTCAACTATTATTATTATTATTATTCATCTTACTACTTTGAATCCCTTTTGTTAATGAATTTGAACTATGATGAATGAGAAGAATATATTTGTATAAAAATAATTAGTTAGAAAAAAAATTCAAATTTGTAATTCTCCAAGACTAATCCATAACAATTTTGAAAAAAATACACTTTTCGATGATCAACAATCTTTAATTGAAATAGAAAATGTCAAAAAGAAAATAAATTGTATTTTCCATAATATGATAATTGAAATTGTGATAATAGAAACACGATTGTTATTAAATGTGAAAATGATGGAATTTGATATTTGTGCACAAGGTTGTAATCAACAAGTTACTATAAATGAAGTTAGAATCATTTTTCAAAATTTTCAAATCATATTTTCATTATTTCATGATTTTTCATCATATGCCAAATGTTTTTAAATGAACCGTATACATTTTTTAAAAACATGAACAATTGTCAAAACGAGTTTTAACAATCAAATTGAATTATGCAACCTCAAGGTTTTATGAAAATTTATTAACATCACCATCATATATTACAATTTACAACTTAAAACATTAAAATCTCAATGCATAAAAAATGTTGATGATAATTTAAAATAATTAATTCATCATGTGTTAACAATTTGGGTTGAAAGGTGGTTCACATGATGGCATATTGGCCCCAATTAATCCCATATTTCCCAATATGCATGTTATAAAAAATTGTTTTTGGTATAAAAAAAATCATTATTCATGATTGAAACAAAAATATGAAAATCATACGGACACAAAATTTAACAAATCAATTCTAGACCATATATGAAGATTTCTTGAAAATTGAAAGTCTTCTTAAATGCTACCAATTTTCTTTTAATTGTAATTGATTAGCAATGACCTTGAAAATTGATTTCATGATATCAATCAATTCTTATGTTGCATAATTTTTTTAATATCTCTCATTTTGATCAAACTATTTGGGTACCTATAAATGATTCATAACCTAATGACGCATGCACATATAATTTTAATTCTAAATTTTCTTAGTAAAGTTATGGCCAACCCATTTCACCTAAATTGAATAAACATTTGTGATTAAATCTAATTTTAAAAATTAAATCCACAAAATATGACAATTAAATAATATTTCATAAATATCATTATACCCATAATTTATGAGCCAATGATAAGTAAATACCTAAAATCATTTATCAACTAAAAAAATAGTTACTCCAACATGGGAAACATAGTTGTCATCCAATTTTAAGTTGACATAACACAACACTTTTTTTTATATAAAAATAATCAAATAATCACCTTTGGGAAAGGATGTTTAATGCTAGATAACCCACATAAAAAACAATAATCTATACCAAGATATGGGGCATAAGTAACATGGATCACATGTGCTAATGATCCATTGATGTAAACAAATAATATGTAAACATAAAGACACATCCTTAGAACATGAATAAAGACTATTTAAGTAGAATAGTTTTAAATTGTGTTTTAAAGGAAAAGAATTATAATTAACTATACATATCACACAATTTCATTTATGTCATGAATGAAGGTGAAAAGCAGAAGTATAATTCATTTGTGTTTATTTCAATGATAAAAACTCATATCCCTCCAAGGTTGACAACATCCCCAAGGAGTTATAATATATTATCAATTATTCATCACATCAAACATTATGATAATTTTTTTAGTGTTAAATTTGCCAAGGACATCCCTAATTTTTTTAAGTTAAATCTGACATCATGGTATAAAAATTGGTGTGTGAAAGTTGGTGATAATATAGTCCATTATCACAAGGTTTGATAAGTTTTTTATAAATTAATCAAACTTTATCTTTAAACTTAAACTTCAGAGGCCAAACTTCAACAAATTTGGTCAACTAATGAAGAACATTGATGAAACACATTCACCTTTTGAAGTAACATGCAAAAGCCCTTTTAGATTTATTCCCTGGTTCTCAAAGGGCTCTAATGGTGGATTTGAATGCAAAGGTGCATTTACAACCAACTTATTGCTATAAGCTAATAAGTTGTACAATTTCAATAAGGATGTGTTTCTATGGAATATACACCATTGCTAACTTGCCAATCATATTCCCTTGATCATAACTTTCTTTAAAAAATGTTATTTGCTAAAACCATCATAAAATTCATACAAGACTCATTGCACATCTTTACTTTCCAATAGCCTTTCAAAGAACACCATCTCATCCTTAGAAAAAATAACAACCATCTCATTATAATGTAATGTGAAAAAACCCTCAGCTTTATTGGTGAAGAAAAAAACCACTATTGGAGCTTTACTCAATGACAAGGGAAAAAAGTTGAAGGAAAACACTATTGCTGCTTGAACCAAAACAAGAAAAAACAACTTAAAAGCCCAAAGTTCTCACCTAGAACTGATGACATTTGGAATTGAAGCAACAGATCCTCACCAATGTTGAAGAAAAAAATGGATTTGGAGCTTTATCATCCTTTTTCTGAAAGCAACAAACAGACAGAATCAAATTGTTAGAATAAATTTGAACCAAAAATGTATAATGAGTCCATTTGCAATTTTACACAATCACATGTGACCATGGTACATCCCAAAGTTAACCATTTATCTTTGTAACATCAACTTACGAAATAATCACATGCGACCATAGTACATTGCAAAAGTCAACACGTTGTGTCCAAATTACATCATCATCAATAGCTCAAATGGGTGGGAGTTTTGGCTGGCTACCTTGCAATTGCATATTAATTCAATTCATCATTCATCCATGCCTTCATGTTATCTAGTGTAACCCACTTAACAACTGAGCCAACCACCATAAACAATGCCAGTACCTAGGGTGGGGATGAGAACTAAATTCCTCTTTTGTAATGGCAACTATAAAGATGACTAAAGGAGACACTGGCCTTACCAAATGCTATTGTTGTGGAAAACCAATCACTCAAATCTTGTCGGCAGGTTAAAAGTTTTCCCTTCTTCCTCTTTTGTAATTAAATAAGAACCTGAGGAACAACCACATATTATTCCATTAGAGTTCTATACAAGAAGTACTGATTCAACACCTGCTTTGGACCCATAGCACTTGAGAGACATGTATTCAATCTATGAACAATGCATAAAAACTACATCACCTTTGATTGTATGTAAAGAAAATGTCTGAATACAAGGATATTATGGAAAATGCATTTAATGGATCATGGGATTTAACAAATTGAATCATGATGACTTTTTTTTTGGAACATTGGATAAAACTCATGTCCAGGTATTTTGGGCTGCGTTTTTATAAATAATATCTTCTTAAGTACTCAGAATTTCTCAATAGTTACAATTAAATGCACCTTGAAAAGAACTTTATAAAGAATTCTAGAAGGGTCAATGAACAATTTTACAGCCAACAGGAGATCTCTGCATGTTACTTTCATAGAAAAGGACAGCCAATCCGTTGTAAAGATCCACAAAAACAGTGGCAAAGGTTAGAGCAGAGGTACAAAATACATCCTGCTAAACTCTTTTGCACCTCTGGGACTCTCTGGCTAGCAGATGCACAAATACATCCTGCCAGCACAGAGCTGCAAAAGAGGTTCCAAGAAGAAGGTTACAGAAGCCCAAGTCAAAGACTTTGAGAGTATCTAATAGAACAAGAGTGTTGTCACAGAACATTTAACAATGAGTTTCTCTCTGCATGGTGAAGAGAAATGGTCTTAACACCATTATTTTCAACCTTATTGTATGTACACATGGTAATATCAGAAGTTGGACTGATTCCCCCTTCAATTGAACAAATTAGCGGGTGGGGATTCCACTCAAAAGGGTGGACAATTGAGATTGGTCACTTTTACCAGTCCTTGAAGAAAGATCTGTGAACCATTTCCTCTGTTGTAGACCTGATGGATGTAAGACAGTTTGGTGCAGATCAGATGGTCTCCATTGTTGCCAGTCTCTTGTAGACAATTCCAGCAATAGTTGGCAACCAGATATTTGGCTGGTGAAGCTGTTGCCATGCTCCTAGCTGACAACCTAAAATAAGCTTGACAAACATATTCAACCAGTTAGCAATCCAAACTCATGTCAAAAGAAAACAGGAAGTTTGGGATTGGGCTCTGTGCCAATTCTGCATTCTGCAATATCCCACAATCTACCCAGGAAAAAACCACGTCAGTATGTCATGATGCTCACTATGTGCAGTCAGCTAGCAACTCAAGAATTTTACAGTTCAATTGTGCATAAAGGGCAACTTTTACTTGCATAATGTCTGGTATGCTGATCAAAGACAAACATAAAACATACAATCAAATGTGCTATATATTTCAGAGACACTTTACTTCAACTAATCACCTACAAAACACAGGATTTGAATACCTATCAGAAAAGCCGGATGGCATGTTAGAAATGTAAGAGGCAGAAGCCAGACAAGAGCCATAAGCATACAAATTCAAACAAATTCTGCTTTCTCTGAAGACGAAACAATTGTAATTCACAGCTGCCACTTGCCAAGACTCTCATACAAAGTGCCTTTATAAAACTTGTAGGGCACCACCACAGCAAATACAAACTTCAAGACTTTCCAACCATCAGCAGCAGAGCACTGTCTGGCAGATCTAACTAGAGTTAAAACAGAACAGTTGTCAATGGCCTTTCAATTGGCAAAAAAAGGAAAGAAAAGAACACCTACAAGGTTTAGTTTAGACCTCTGCTGAAAGGGAGATCTGGTAAAGAGCATCAAGGTTCTAGCCACCAACTACAAGCACCTTCCAGAACAGGTGCATGAATCTCAACTTGGGAATCAAAAGCTCTTTCGAAGGCGATCTGTTACATCATAACAAACCTCAAGATCCTCCATGCGTGCTAGACGTGAAAATATCTACAATTATGGCCAAGAGGCCAAATCTTAACAGATAATGCCTTAAAATTTTGCAGATGTTTGATATGACCCACATAAACAGTGACTAGATCAAACCTTGAAGCAATAAAAAGAGACACAAACAAGCTATGCCAATAATGTTGTACTGTAACTGAACTGTCAAACTCTGCGTCACGTGGATGGTAGAGAATGCAGTTGGCTTGCAGGCATTTCAAGGACAAGCTATAATAAATCAGGTTCCTCAACCTCCTTCAATTTCAACGCATTCTTCGCACGCAACAGGAGTGTGGTTTTCCATTGATCCTGTTATCATGCAAATGGAGATCTGAAATCAATATCTGGTGCCCACCATCATGTTAAGGGGAGGAAACATAATCAACTATGATACTGCACATCTGTGCCCATGAAGTAGTATACTGGGCAGTGCTTTTTTCTTCCTATATAGAGTGCCTATGACCCATTGCAAGGATACAAACATCCTTCACCATTTGCTCACAAACTTTGGAGTCTCTATCAATGAATACAGCATTCTTAAAGAGCTGAACTTGGGTAAGTATCCACTAGCAGAAAAGAGCTGTGAACACCAGATTCCCAACTTAAGCTCCAGTCACCTTAAGGAAAACACATACAAATGAGTTCTCATGACAGGAAGAGAACTTACAATGCGACTCATGCTGTCATATTCCTTCACAATGTCTGTGAACTTAACAACATCCACCTCATCAATAGCACTTGCTAAATCCTGAATCACCAACCACATCCACAGGTTACATAAAACATCCTCACAAAGTAAGTTGCTCTAACATTGTCATTCCTTCAGGAAAAATCCAAATGGCGAGCAAGAATATCCTTCTCCACGAGATACAAAATCTGCTGGAGAAAACTGTTTCACAAAATATGGAAAGAAGAATAGATTGATGCAACCACACCATCAAAAACTTGAACTCCCGTGTGCTTGAAAAGGTTGGATCCAGCTCCTGCACCACAGTAAGCACAGACAGCAATCAAAATTGCAATTTACTTTTCTTGCCTTCAGCTGAGTAATCAAAAGCATCCAGAAGGCAGGACTGGTAGAAACAGACCTGATACTTCTCAAGTGCATTGTTGATAGCCACAACATCTTTTCCACAAATCTGGCAGAGGCCAGCATTGAGAAGGTAACCTTTCACACTATACTTCAACAGATTATTGCTCATGGATTGCTTCGCCACATCCTCATAAATTGCAATTGCCTTATTGTATCTGGCCAAAATTTCACCATTCCCAAACCTAAGTCTCCATCCATGCTTGCAATGTAAAAACCCAAAAAATAGAATTGAAGAAGAAGTCAGTTGTGTATACCATTGGAACAGCAACAACACAAAAAAAGAACAATGCAAGGAATCCTCCAGACCAGCAAATTCAGGTTGCTTACATGGCATACAACAAGTTCTTCATGCCAAACCCACTCAAATAGCAGCACAGACAAGAGAAGCTATAAAGACGGTACTAAGGAGGGAACAGAAATGTACTGTTCAAGCTGTGCAGCAAACTGGGCAACCTTTATCTTGCATTGGTTGGCAGTGCTGTCAATACCCTCACCAGAATAAAGCTCAGCAGCCTTCTCATAATACTCCATTGCCCTCTGAACATTTTCCTCCTTCTCATAAATGTCTGCAATATCCTGAACCATAGAATGCCAATATCTGTGAGGTAAACAGTGTGCCTCAAAACTGGTCAGTAAACCATGCATAAACTAGCAGAAAAGATTGAGATTCATCTGAACTCCAGAGTTTTTGAAGGAATCAGAAATGTCCAACATACAGTATAACAACCTCACAGTACCTTGTAATGTTTGGCAGCCATAGAAAGACGTCCAATGTCCTCAAACATGTTGATAGCCAAGTTCAACATCCGCACTGCCTCTGCATGACACAAAGAATTCCCATGGAATAAACACAGCCAGAAAGTCTAGATGTAAAGAACCAAAACAGCTTATTTTCTGATTGTCACAACAAAACACTTTCATAGCTGATTAAAGAATAATTGCTCAAACCTTAAGACACAGATAAAATACAATCCAACTTATGTTCTGCAAATCTGTGGCACACTGACCTTGAGGCTGTGACTTCTTATAACAATTTGCTGCATCAACATATGCTGAAGCAGCTTCATGCTTGCTGTCCAGCTGCTCTCAACAATCACAAGAACATACATTACACATAGATAAACCTCAAGAAAGCAAGTTCATTGGACTAAACCATCTCTTAAACCTAAAAACTGCAATCCCCAAACAAAAGAAACGATCATTCGTGGACGTAACCCTAGAAACTGCAATCCAAAACACAACACCTCATGATGCATGCACAAGGAAAGCATTTTATACCTTCAATTGGCAGTTTGCAAGCTTGATATAAACATTTGCAGCCCTATTCCCTGCGGCATCAACAATGACAAAACCGCCAAGAAAAAACCAAACCTAAACAACGAGGCTTGCAAAGATGGATAAGAAGAAACCTAAGAACAAAGGAAAAAGCCCAGAATCAAACCCTAAAGGGAAGGAAAAAAGAAAGAATCACAAACAAAAAGCACGCACAAATTGCTTACATGATTTGGCAAGTTTGTAACTATTTGCAGCTTTCTCGAGAAGATCAGCAGCATCGTCATACTTGCCGCCAAAGACAGACCATCCACCCAGCTTCTTGTCCGCCTTCTTCTCAAACTCAGCTCCCCTTGCCTCCGAATCCGCCATCAGTCACTGCCGAGTGCACAAACGGGTACAGAGATTTAACTCGAAAGAACACACACAATCTTTGATCGCTTGATACCGGTCGCTCGCCCGCTCGCTCGCGCGTTTCGTGGGATATCGCGACAAAAGTTTGCGTAAAGGCGGGCGTAAATCCGCAACGAGAGCGGAACTTGGGTCAATTTCTGTTCGGCCGCGCGACAGCCGACGACGACGACGGCCCGGAAGGGAGTGGCGTGCATTTCAGCCTCTCGTTCAAGATCTCGTTCGTCTGCCACAAGTGTCCAGTGCCAACCTCTCGATCTCGACACCTCGTTATGCTTAAGACCTAATTGGTGTCTCCTGTAATCACACATATAGATCTAGTGTTTTAAATATCTTAAATGGCTTTTATAAACTTGGGTTCTGCATTGCTGCACAATAGGATAGATGCGCCTATCACTGAACACTTTGGCAGATTTTTCTCAAATTTTCTCCTTTTTGAGTGATTTAAAATGTTATAGGAGCGCCTTCTCAAGCTCTGCAAATCATCTTTGAAATGCAAACCCAAAGGAACACCAAAAAAAGAGCAGTAGAAAAAATATGCTTTTTCAATTGTAAAATGTGCTTTTTTTCATTTTTCTTCATTTTGACCACTCTTATTTCATCCGTGCATAAATTTCTCATTTTTTTTCAAATTGAGCTATTTAAATTGCTCTGAAATCATCACATCTTAAGCTGTACAAATCATCTTGTAACTCGAAATGCAACATAGTAACATAGTAGCCTAATTTTTTGAGGAGTTCAAAAATAGGCTATGAGCTTTTCCATCAAGAATTTTTTGTAAAAGCAACCCCCCTATTTCAGGAGGTCATAACTTTCTAGCCTCTAGTTTGTTTTTGCTGATTTTAGTGTGACAAATACACCAAAAGGAGGACTCCATTTACTCTTTGGACGCCATGAACAATAGGGCCCTCTTGCAAAAATGGTGAGAAACCTTACCATATGTGTTTGATGATAGGCGTATCTACCTTATGAGTGACAATGAATCGACCAAAATAACTGAGTTACACTTGTGAAAGTTAAGTTATATTTGAATGATATCGAATGTCATCACATGCAAATAGAATGGAATTGAACTCAAATTTAATTCAATTTCAATTTCAAAACATTGAATGGCATTCAAATCCAATTCAAAATTTAATTAGATTTAAAAAATTGAATTGAAGATAATTGAATGCAAATTTGTGCACAAGGTATTGAAAATATGCTTGTCACTTTCATCATTTGTGACTATGGATTAGGTAAGCAGTACGGAGAGGACATTCGGCTTGAGCTAATAACAAAACATAACCTTATGTTCAGAAATTTGAAATTTCATAGCCTTCATGTGGATGGATGAACAATTTCATAACTTTTTTTGTAAATGGATGAAAATGCATATAACCTTCCTTTTTGTAGATGAAAATCCATAATTATTCTTTGTCTGGATGATGTGTGTAAAATTTAAAAAAATAAAATAAAATTATACATTGTGAAAGATGAGGGGAAGGCCAATCACAAGCTTGAAAAGTTTTTAATTAAAGATTATGGTGTAAAAGAATAGATTGTGAAAAAACACCAAGTTCCATTTCATCTAGAATAGGTTTCAAACTAAAATTTATTTTGATGAGACAAGCCTACTAGTGGACCCTAAACCCATTTATCATATATTAGTTCCAATGTTATCATTTTCACTAAAATTGAAAATTTTATAAGTCAGTACTTGTTACTTGAGTCTAAAGCTTGATCTTAGAGCCTAAAGTTGGAACTTGGGATGGTGAAATGCATTTTCCCCTATACACATGCAAGTAAAACCCAAGAATTTAACCACAAAATGAATGTTATATAAGTAAACCTATAAGCAAACATGGGGATGAATGTAAGCATTCATCCTCATTATGGATGAATGATTTTTTTCATTCATTTAATGTATGGATGGAAAATTTAATTGAATTTATATGTTTAATATATATAACTTCCATCAAATTTATGGATGAATGTTTTATTTAATCATTAAGTTCTTATCAAAAAAAAAAATTCCCCTAGTTTTAATTAATTAGAGTTTCATAAAACATAATTTAGTTTTATATGATATAATGTTTGTTGAATAATATAATGTAAATTACATATAAATATATTTGATGGCTATGGTTTTAAATGCCATTATTTTCAATATGTCCTAACTTATACTACTATTATCATGCTAACATCCACCTTATGGTCATTGTTTTAAAATTAAATAAATACAATGTTTTTTTTTTTTTTCTTCAGGCAAATTAACTTAGTGACATTGACTCCAATGAGTTTTTTTTTCCTTTCCAAAGGTGCCACAACTCCTTTCAAACCTATTTATAAGTATTGTGAAAAACAATGGGGGATTCTTTTCCATTATTCTTTGAGGGTGCCTATTAAGGGGGTAAGATGAATATGTGATTTTGGATGAACAAGGCCATTAGGATAGGGACTGATTAGGGAGCTTTGTTGGTTTGAATTTTGAATTCTTGTTATTTTGATCATGATGATGTAACTTGGGATAATTAAAGGTTAGAGTTCTAGGGAACATGGGAGAAAAATGATGTGATATAACTTTTTTGGAGAAAAGGAAGAAGAGTTGTAAATACTTGTAGTAAAAAACCACAGACTGTGTTGGAGATAACATATATTTTAAGTGTTTTTTTGGATTTTTTTAACAAAACATGAAACTATGTTATAATTTTGAAAAAGGTTTCAGTAATACAAAGAAGCACATACTTCTACATTGAATTTTATATTCATCTTTTGTGTGAATTTTCTATAGTATTAGATTATGATGAAATGAATTGTAATCTTGTTTTTGGAGTTTTCTATAATGTATTATGAAATGCAAATTTTAATTATATGCAATAACCATGAATTTGATGTTGGAATGAATGGTAGTGTTAAGTTTGTTGAGACTTAAGACAAAAATAATGAACATATGCATGTGAAATGCAAATATGTTGTTACAATAGTGTGAAATATTTTACAAGAATTTAAATTTCACTTATACCAGTGCCACAACTTTTGTCAAATTTAACTATTGTTGTTGACAATGATGGGTTTTGATTGCTTCAAAATTATTTAAACTACCTACCTAACTATCATTGATGACAATGGGTTTTTTAAATAAACTAAAATTAAGTTTCAAGCACTTTAATTAATTTCCTACAAACAACCTACTATCATAAATGATAATAGGATTGTTTTTTATTTTTATTTTATTTTCAAGGTGCTTTAATTTTTCACAAAATACATATATAATGTTGTTGAAAATAATGGGGGGGTGGGGGGTTAACA
>Ga0116229_10002938_pt1 | contig 27913 bp, 26 predicted proteins | sample S1TSphgellanicum_3_FD_87313 | JGI IMG/M metagenome (GOLD analysis project Ga0116229, IMG submission 87313) | Host-associated microbial communities from peat moss isolated from Minnesota, USA - S1T2_Fc - Sphagnum magellanicum MG | ecosystem: Host-associated > Plants > Peat moss > Unclassified...
CAACCGTCATGGGCCATGCGACAGATCACCGCACCGCCCCGGCAGGGCAGGCTAACCGCTGGAACGGGCTAGGGTTTGCCGGGATTGGGGGAGAGCAGCGCGGCCTTACCCGGCTTGTCTTTCCACTCATCCGCGTCCTCAGGCGCCTCGCCCTTGCGGGTGATGTTCGGCCATGCCGCCGAGTAGCTGCGATTCTGCTCCAGCCACGCAGACGCCTTGTCGTCACTATCCGGCACAATCGCCTCGGCCGGGCATTCCGGCTCGCACACGCCGCAATCGATGCATTCTTCCGGGCTGATCACCAGCATGTTCTCGCCGACATAGAAACAGTCGACCGGGCATACCTCGACACAGTCCATGTATTTGCAGCGGATGCAGTTTTCGGTGACCACGTAGGTCATCGTCGTCTCCAGTGGCGTGAGGCCGCGGGATATACGGTCTTCTGGCGATGGCGCAAGCCGATCAGGCCGGTGGCACATCCTCATACAACGCCCGGGCCTCGGCTGGTGAGCCGCGGCGGGTCGGCAGGGCGAGCACGCGCACCACGCGGACGGTGCCGCCGGCGGCCGGGACGGTCAGCACGTCGCCGGGCCGCACGCGGGCATGCGGCTTGTCCGTGGGCTGCCGGTTGATGCGCACCAGGCCGCTGGCGGCCAGGCGCGCGCAGCTTTCGCGCTGGGACGCGAAGCGGGCGCACCAAAGAAATTTATCCAGCCGCTGATGCTCCATTCACTTTTCTTGGGCTGCCGCTGCCAGCGCTGCATAGTTCGGTGCTGCTTCGGCGGCGTAGCCGGCCAGCAGGCCGGCCTGGTCGGCAGCGGATCGGTTCTGCCCCAGCTTCCATTTGCCGGTGAGGGACGCGATCGGCAGCGCCACGCCGACGATCGCGCGCAACTGGCTTTCGATAAAGGGCTCGGGCGCATCGCTGACCGCCCAGGGTTTTGCGCGCGGGCCTTCGTGCCGGTTGGTCAGCCGGGTCACCAGCGCGTGGAGGCGTGCGGCATCCTGGTAGATGTCGGGCGTGCCGGTGGCGTGCACGGTGACATAGTTCCAGGTCGGCACGACGCGGCCATGTTCTGCCTTGGCCGGATACCAGGACGGGCTGACATAGCCATCCGGGCCGGCAAAGATCACCAGCGCCGGCCCGTCCGCCGCCGCCCGCCACTGCGGATTGGCGCGCGCCAGGTGAAAATGCAGCGTGCCAAACGGTCCCTCGTCCGGCGCCAGCATCATCGGCACATGCGTCGCGGATGGGCCGTCCGGCGTCAGGGTGACGAAGATCGGCAAGCCGCATGCGCGCATGGCCGCGTGCAGCACCGGCAGCCGGTGTTCGGCGAACGCTTCGGGGACGTACATTCAGGTTCCAGGTGTCAGATTGCCAGGTGTCGGAGCCGCCGGGAGGGCTAGCGCCCCTCAGTGAAAGCTGACAACTGGGAACTGGACATGTTGACGCGGCTTCCGCCCCGCCGCCAACGTCGGCGCTTCATGGACCTCTCGCGCGACCTGCCCCTGGACCAGATTCTGCGCGGCGAGTGCGTCGAGATGATGCGCATGCTGCCGAGCGCGTCGGTGCATTGCGTGTTCGCCGACCCGCCTTACAACCTGCAATTGCGCGGCGAGCTGCGCCGGCCGGATGATAGCCTGGTCGATGCGGTGGACGACGACTGGGACAAGTTCGCCGATTTCGCCGCCTACGACGCATTCACCCGCGCCTGGCTGACGGAGGTGCGGCGCCTGCTGCGCAAGGACGGCACGCTGTGGGTGATCGGCAGCTACCATAACATCTTCCGCATCGGCGCGATCCTGCAGGACCTCGGCTTCTGGGTGCTGAACGACGTGATCTGGCGCAAATCGAACCCGATGCCGAATTTTCGCGGCCGGCGCTTCACCAACGCGCACGAGACGCTGATCTGGGCGGCGCGCGGGCAGGACAGCCGCTACCGTTTCAACTACGCCGCGATGAAGGCGCTGAACGATGATTTGCAGATGCGGAGCGACTGGCTGATCCCGCTCTGCACCGGCGAGGAGCGGCTGCGCAACGCGCACGGCCTGAAACTGCACCCGACGCAAAAGCCCGAAGCCCTGCTGCACCGCGTGCTGCTGGCCAGCACCAGCCCCGGCGATGTGGTGCTCGACCCGTTCCTCGGCAGCGGCACCACGGCCGTCGTCGCCAAACGCCTGCACCGCCATTACGTCGGCATCGAGCGCCACCCCGCCTATGTCGAGGCCGCTTTGGGCCGCATCCGCCGCCAGAAGCCTGCGCCGGCGGGCACGGTGGACCCGACCCCGACCCGCCGCGACACCCCGCGCATCGCCTTCGGCAGCTTCGTCGAGCGCGGCGTTCTGCCGCCCGGCACCGTGCTGACCGACAAACGCCGCACGGTCGCAGCGACCGTGGGTGCGGATGGCACGCTGGTCTGCGGCCCGCATCGCGGGTCCATCCACCAGGTCGGCGCCGCCGTGCAAAACGCTCCCAGCTGCAACGGCTGGACGTTTTGGCATTTTGAGCGCGATGGGGCGCTGGTGCTGCTGGATACGCTCAGACCGCAGGCTGGGTGACGGATGCTATTCCTTCAAGGCGGTCGACAGGCGCACGACCGTCCCTGCGTCGGTGCCAAGCGTGTTGCTGCCGCCGTAGAGCGATCCGGTGCCGTAGAGGTACTTGTCCGTTCCCTCGATCAAGGCCGCATACGGCATGGCGCCGACCGTGCCGTTGAAATCGGCCAGAGCCTTGAATTTGTCGTTGGCCGGATCGAAGCGATACAGGACGCCCGAATCCAGGCCGAATGTCTGCTCAATGGATCCGAACAACGTGGTGCCATACATCATGCCGTCACGCGCCAGCACCAGGCCGGCCACGGGGTCACCCGGCGCATTGGAGCTGAGGGGGAAATTATAGCCCACGTGGTAGTCGGTGCCATTTGTCTTCAGCGAAAAGACGCATCCGCCCCCGCCACCCCCGGACGAGGCCGTTCCATAGAGTTTGCCGTTCGCGCCGAAGATCAGCGCACCCTGCGGCGTATTGCAGGCGCCCGATGCGTTGCTGAAGGAATACAGGATCGTCAACGTGCTGTTCTTGACGGCGAACAGGACTCCACCGCCACTTTCGCCGCCCTTCGCGCCACCGCTTGCGGTCGTGCCGTAGAGTGTTTCGCCGTCCGGCCCCACCAGCAAGGCGGCGATAGGATCCGAGCCGGCGGTGCCGTTATCAAAGGCGTATAGCGTGGTCACGCCGCCGCTGGTGGTGGCGCAAAACACCGATCCGTTGTTGCCGACGCCGCCCTCGGCCGTGGTACCGCACAGCGCCCCGCTGGGCGTCTGCACCAGATGGGCGATCGGCCGCCCGCCTTCGCTGGGGTTCGGGCAGCCATCCCCGGAGCAGAATTGGTGCAGCAACTTGAATGCGCCGGCGGTCGAGATGCGGAACATCGTGCCGCAGCCAAGCGCGCCGTTGCAGCCGCGGAGCCCGCCATCCTGCGCCACCCCATACAAGTACCCGTCGGCCCCCTGGATCAGCCCCGCGGTTGGGAAAGCGCCGTTTGCCGCCGTGCCGGTGGTGGTGTCGTAGCCAAATGAATAGAGCGCCGTCACCTTGCCCTGCGGCGTCATTTTGAACACCGTTCCGCAGCCCAGAACGCCGCCCGTCCCGTTGTTCGGGCACAGCCCGCTGCCGCCATAGACGGTGGTGCCATAGAAGTTGCCGTCCGACGCCTGGAGCAACTCCGACTCGGGCGTGCCGCCGAGCGCGTAGTGGCTTTTCGTGCTGTTTCCGGTGTCGGCGAAGCGATGCAGCGGCTTGAGGGTTTCGGCGCGCGCCGGCGCGCCGGTCACTCCGATCAGCACGGCACTCAGCCCGAAAACAATTTGGAAGCTGCGCGACAAAGACATGGTGGTAACTCCGGCTGAGAAAATTGGCTGATCACGCGGCGGCCGGGGTTTCAACACGCGTCGCCACCAGCCGCCGCGTTGGCGTTACCGCCGCAACCGCCACGCGCCGAATCAATGGTTATGAAAAGTTTTGAAAGTCAGGCCGATGGCGTGCCAGGCGCCTTCTCCCCAACCGTCACCCCGGTTTCCAACCGCGCCAGGATCTCCGGCAGGATCGCCACCTGCCGCGCCAGCCGCTCCAGCATCTCATACCCCGGACCATCCGGCCCGGGGGCCGGCGGCCGCGGCGGCAGCGCGCGCTTGCCCGCGATCGCCGCCATCGCCGCCACCACCCAGTTCCCCAACGGCCCGCATCGCGCAGGCCCGGTCAGCGATATCGCCACCAGGCGCCCGGCAATGCGCCGCAACGTCGCGTCGGCCACCAGGGCGGCATTCAGCCGGTCCCGCTGCCCGCGCCGCGGCTCCTGCATCGCGCGGGCCAGCGAGGCCTCCAGATTGTTGCTGGCCAGGCCCGCGGCGCGGCGCGCCGCGTCGGCGTCGATGCCGGGCGCCGGATTCAACACCGCGCTCGCGAGCGCGGCATGCGCCGCCAGTGCCGCCGCGAGATCGGTGCGCACCCGGTCCGGCTCCCAGCTGGGCCACAGCACCATATTGGCCGCCACCGCCAGCAACCCGCCCAGCACCGTGAAACCCGCCCGCGCCAAAGCGATGCGCCACGCGGCACCGCCCGGATGAATATTTTCCACCAGCAGAATGACCGTCGGCGTGTAGACGGCGATATACACCGCGTAGCTCACCTGCCGCACCGCCAGCGCCAGCGCGCCCAGGATCGGCAACAAGCCGGCGACATGCAGCCGTGACCGCATCAGTGTCGACAGCAGCCCGGCCACCGCGCCGCCCAGCAACGTGCCGGCCACCCGCTCCAGCGAGCGGTGCCAGGTGGTGGCGAAAAACGGCTGCATGACCAGCACCAGCGTGATGGTGACCCAATGCGTGTACGGCCCGTGCCAGATCAGGGTTGCCGCCAGCGTCGGCGTCACCACCGCGGTCACGCGCGCCGCGTGCCGCAGCGACGCGCTGCGCCAGGTCAGGTTGGCACGCAGCGGGCCGCTGAAACGTTCCGTGAATGGCACGTCAGCCTCACCTTGCGCGCCGCTGCCGGGCAGATATTGCGCCGGATCGACATATTTCGTCGCGGTACCGAGCCGGTCGGCGATGATCGTCGCGAATGGCCGCAACGATGCGTCATCGGACAGCTCGACCGCGATGGCTTTCAGCGTGCGCTCAAACCGGTCCGGGCGGTCCAGCCGCTCCCGCTCGGTCGCGCGCGCCATCACCGTCAGCAGTGCGCGCAGGCGTTTCAGCATCGGAACATAGCGCAGCCGGTCCTTTCCCTGTTCCAGCAGGTCAACCAGGCCGATCAACGCCGCAAAAACCTGGTCGGCCGCCTCCAGCCGCAGCAGGTTCTGCGCCGCCGGGCCGCTGGCCGGACCGCGCGCGGCCAGCGTGTCGAGCAGCGTGCCGCGCGCGCGCTCGATCGCCTCGCGCACCGCGCCGCGGCCGGCGCGCGCCGCGTGCTCCCAGTCGGAGGCGGGGGCTTGCGTCGTCAGCAGACGGCCGGTTTCGCGCGTCATGGCGGCGAGCTCCGCCCAGACATCGGCGACCGCGCGGCGCGCCGGGCCGTACGGATAAATGCGCCAGATCGCCAAAGTCAGCAGCAGCGCCCACAGGCCGCCGGCGACAAACACCGCCCCATTCAGCGCCGACTGACGGAACAACAGCGGATCGTCCGTCCCCAACAGCAGCACCACGGCGAGCAGATTGCCGAGCGCCTGCAGCGGTTGCCCCCACACGCGCAAATACGCCAGCACAAACAGCGTGGGCGCGGTCGCCGCGACGACAGGCACGACGCCAGCCAGTCGCAGCCACTGAAACCCGCCCAGCACCAGGCCGCCGCCGAGCACGAAGGCCAGCAACACGGGCAGACGCCGCCGCATCGGCCCCGACGGATCGCAGATGCATGTCAGCAACGCGCCCAAGGCCGCCAGCGACAAGATCGGCTGATCGAACCATTCGCTCGCCGCCACCGGGATCGCCGCCGCCAGACCCGCCCGCACTCCCTCGATGAGCGAAATGGCCCGCAAATCGAGCCCCGTCGGCAGCCGCCTTGGATCGGCGCCGGGGTTGCGTGTGCTGCCGCGCTGGGCCACGGGTTATTGGGGCGGGGCTTGGGGAGAAGCAGGCGGGGGCTCCGCCCGCTCGACCCCCATCCTGCGCAGCACGCATGCGCGTGACGGGGTCGACGGGCGGAGCCCCGGCCTGCTTCTCCCCAAACCCCGCCCCACTAACGCCGCCCCACTAGGTAGGTAGCACCCCACACCAGCGCCACGCCGCCGACGGCGGCCAGGGCCGCGGCCAGCGCCGGGCGGGCGCGGTTCAGGCGCGGCAGCAGGGGCGGGGCCAGCAGCCACACGACGAACGGCGCGGCGGCGGCCAGATCCACCGGCACGAAGCGGCCGCGGTTCGCCGCAGCGATGGATGCGGTCGCGACCAGGATCAGTGCTTGTGCGAGCGGAGCGGCGGCTCCGGTGCGGCCGAGCAGCGCCAGCCCGGCAGCAGCCGGCACCAGCGCGGCGCGCGACCAGTGCGTTGCGGCACCTGCAAGCTCCAGCGCCGCCGCGAGGGCGGCGGCCGCGGCGACAGTGCTGATGGCGGCATTGCGTGCCGCCAGGCGCCGCGCGACCGCGCTCGCGGCCAACAGCCCCAGCACGACCGGCACCAGGTTGACGATATCCGGCCCGTGCAGCGGCGCGCCGCGCAGCCACCAGGACGCGGCGCAGGCATAGAGCGGCAGGCCGAGCCAGGCGGGGAGCGGCACGCGGCCGCGTGCCGCCTGGGTGTAGACCAGCAGCAGCAGCGCGGCGCCCGGCAGGCGCGCGACCGGGCCGGCGGCGGTGAACGGATTGAGCGGCAACACCAGCGCCAGCCACCCCGCCAGCACCGCGAGCGCGCCGGCAAGAGGCGCGCGGGATTGGCCCAGCAACCGTAGCACCAGGCCCGCGGCGAACGCGGCGACCGGCGGCCGCCACAGCGGCGTCAGCAGAAGTCGCAGCGCCAGATGGTAGACGCGGGCCAATTGCTCATGCATGCACGCGGCATGACCGCCGTGCGCCCGCGCCGTCAACTATGCCATGTGGCACGCCATGGACTCTGAAACAGCGCAGCGCCGCGTGCGTGTGTGGGATCTGCCGACGCGGCTGTTCCACTGGGCCCTGGTGGCACTGCTGGTGATCAGTTACGTGACCGCGCAACTGGACGAGCTGGACTGGCACATGCGGTCAGGCGAATGCATTCTTGCACTTCTGCTTTTCCGCCTGCTGTGGGGCCTATTCGGCAGCGACACGGCGCGCTTCGCCACCTTCCTGCGTGGCCCGCGCGCGGTCTGGCGCGCTCTGCGCGGCGCCGGGCCGGATACCGCGCTCGGCCACAACGCCGCCGGCGGCTGGGCGGTAGCGGCGATGCTGTTGTTTCTCTGCGCGCAGGTCGGCACCGGGCTGTTCGCCGACGACGACATCAGTGAGCAGGGTCCGTTCGCCCAATTTATCGCGCGGCCGGCGCGCAAATTCCTCACCGGCCTGCACGACCGCAATGTGAATATTCTGCTCGGCCTGGCGGCGCTGCATGTCAGCGCGATCGGGTTTTATTGGGCCGTGCGGCGGAAGAATCTCGTCTGGCCGATGATTGTCGGCACGAAATGGGTGCCGAGTTTCATTGATGCGCCGCGGATGCGCGGTCTGGCGGTCGCCGTCGGCGTTTTTGCGTTCGCGGCCGCGGTGGCAATGTGGGTCGCGTCGTTCCAAAGCTAAAGGGAAGTCTTCTTTTTTGAAAAAAAGAAGCAAAAAACTTTTGCTCCTGCACCCTATCCACCTGGCGCGCGCCTGGCGAAATTAACGTGTAGGTAAATGAGAAAAAGTTTTTTGGTTCTTTTTTTCAAAAAATGACTCTTCCTTACGTCTTCACCTTCGCAGCCGCCTCGCGCGCGCGCGCCGTCAGCGGCGCCAGCGTTTGCTGCGCGAGCCTGAGGCCTTCGTCCATCAGAAGACTGCCTTCGTCGAGCGCGCGGCTGGCCGCGTTGCGGGCATATTGAGTCTGCAACGTCACTGCCTCGTGAATGGATTTCACGCCGGCGAGCGCGCGCAGATGGGCGATCGATTCCTCGAATTGCGTCTTGCCGGTGCCGGCAGCCTGGGCGGCAAGATGTTGCAAACCCTCGCCGTAGATTTTGCCGGCCGCGACGACGGTTTCGAGCGCCTCGCGCTGCACGTCGGCGTAGGCGCGGGCGAGGTCGGTGGCCTGCGCCAGGCTGAAACGGACGGCCTCCTGCGTGTCCTTGAGTCCCCGCGCCGCAGTGCCGGCGGTCTGTCGGAGGTTTTCGCTGACGGTTTCAGCCGCTTGCTCGAGTTTTGCGCCGGTCGCGGTGCTGCGCGGCGTGGCATGTTCAGTGTCTGCCATGAAATTCTCCTGCTGCGTTGACGCACCATCCATGGGTCGAGAGCGCGGGCGGTCTGCGATGGTTCTGGATGCGGCGTGCGGAGACGGACGGTAGGTCCCGCGCGGACGGCGCGGCGAGGCTCGGAAACTACCTAACATGCACTGCCGGCCGGCATGGCGGCTTTACGCCGCGTCGTTCTCGGGCGGTTCGGAGAGGTCAAGGTCGGCGTAAAGCTCGGCGAGCGGAATTTCGATGGCAAGCTCGGGCAGCGCGAGCGCCGCGCCGTCGCCGGCAACGATATCGGCGAGCCAGTCCGGTCCGCGGCGCGAGAATACGGTGGCGCCGGCGTGGGTCTGTTGCAGGATCACGTAGCGCTGGATCGACGGCGTCGCGCGGTATTCGGCGTTTTTCTCCACCATGTCGGTGGCGGCGGTAGTTGCGCTCAGGATTTCGAATACCACGACCGGGTCGGTGACCCATCTCCCGTTGGCCGGGATCGGCGTGCAGACAACGAACGCGTCCGGGTAGCGGATGCGGCCTGCAACCTGGATTTTCAGGCCGCTCCCATGCGGTCGGCAGGGTTTGCCTTGCAGACGCCCAGTCAACACGAACAGCAGGTTACGCTGTATGACCGAGTGCGCGACGGTGCCGCCGTTCATGGCGACCGGCCGAACGCCGTCGAATTCAAAGCGCAGCTCCTGCGTTTCCTCCCAGGCGAGGAAACGCTCCATCGTCCAGGGCCTGTGCAGTGCCACGTTCATGCGCTTAGCCTAGCACGTCCGCAGCACGGTTGCGCATGGTTTCTGCCGCGCCGCGCTTCAGGATGCGGCCGCGACGCTGCCGCGCGGCGCGCGCCAATAGGCACGCAATAGGAACATCGTCCAGCCGAGATAATAGCCGGCGACGCCGCCGGAAAACAGGTTGGTGGCGAAGGTCAATTCGGCGCGCCGGTCGGGGTGCATGGCGATCGCCACCCCCAGGCCGTAGCGCACCACGAAAATCAGCAGCAAGCGGAGCGGCGCCACGATCGACGCCGGCACGCGCAGCGTGCGCGCGGCGCGGTCGATTTCGGTCGGGTGCGGCGCGGTAAAGAACCCGACCGGCAACCAGATCAAGGCCATGACCGCCCAGCCGATACTGTCCTGCGCCGAGCGGATCGACAGGCCGGCGACACCGCCCAGGATGAGCAGCAAGGGGATCAGCAGCAGCCCGAACAACGACACTGTGCGGGCCCGCGCGCTGCGAATGGCGCGCAGCATCAAAAGCGCCAGGATGACCCAGACAAAAGGCGGCGTATGGGTAATGATCGGAACCACAGCGCCCATGGCTTACCCTTGCTTGAACCGAGCAAAAGTTTTTTGATTCTTTTTTTCAAAAAAGAACAAGATTTCTTTTTTGAAAAAAAGAAACAAAAACTTTTGCTCCCTGTCGGGGAGTCCTCAGCTTGCCTTGGGGCCGACGAGGCAAAAATGCGCGGCTTGTGGGTCCTGTGCAAGCACGATCCAGGTGCCGGGGACCTGCTGCGGGCCGTTAATCACGGTGCCGCCGGCGGCGCGAATGCGCGCCGCTCCGGCATCGATGTCGGCAACGTTGAAGTAATACATCCAGAACCCGCTGGGTCCTGGGGACATCTTGTTGACGAAGCCGCCGATGGCGCCGTCGCCGCGGCCGAACGTCTGATAGATGCCCATTGGGCCCATGTCGTGCGCATCGAATTTCTGCCAGCCGAACAGATCTTGGTAGAACGGCCAGACCGCTTGCCAGTCGGTCGCGTGCAATTCGACCCAGCCGATCGTGCCGGGCGCGCCGAGCGGCGGCGCCGCTTGCGGGTTCTCCGGCTCGGGGTCCGGCTTGAAGACGATGAATGTACCGCCTTGCGGATCGGCGACCACGGCGAAATGGCCGACGCCTGGGATCTCGTGGGCGGGCCGGCGGATCAGGCCGCCGGACGCGGTGATTTTGTCGATCGTGGCGGTAAGGTCGTCGACATAGATATAGCCGATCCAGTGCGGCGGGGCCGGGTGGTCCGCTGGCAAGGCTGCGATTCCACCGATCACGGTGCCGCCCTCGGTCCGCAACATGGTATAAGTTTCGCCCGGCATGTTCGGGTCGAACGGTGTCAGCTCGGCGACGGACTGATAGAATGTTCCGGCCGCGGCGACGTCGGGGGTCATCAGTTCATACCAGACAAACTTGCCGTGGCTGGACATGGGTTGCCTCCCGTTTTTTGGCGCCGGGCAGTCGAGGCCGGAGGCGGCGCGCCTCCGGCCCGTGTTACGCCGTCAGTAGCGGTACAACTCGTGCTTGAACGGGCCGTGCGCACTTGGCAGCCCGAGATATTCAGCCTGCTTGGCAGAAAGTTGTGTCAGTTTTGCACCGACTTTCGCCAGATGCAAGGCCGCGACCTTCTCATCCAGGTGTTTTGGCAGCGTGTAGACTTTCTTTTCGTACTGGCCGGGCTTGGCCGTGTAGAGTTCGATCTGCGCCAGCACCTGGTTGGTGAAGCTGGCGGACATCACGAAGCTCGGATGGCCGGTCGCGTTGCCGAGATTGACCAGGCGGCCCTCGGACAGCACGATCAGCCGCTTGCCGTTCGGGAACACCACCTCATCCACCTGCGGCTTGACGTTTTCCCAGGTGAAATTGCGCAGCGACGCGATCTGTATTTCGCTATCGAAATGCCCGATATTGCAGACGATGGCGCGATGTTTCATCTCCCGCATATGGTCCAGCGTAATGACGTCGACATTGCCGGTGGCGGTCACGAAGATGTCGGCACGGGACGCTGCGTCATCCAGCGTGACGACCTCGTAGCCTTCCATCGCCGCCTGCAACGCGCAGATCGGGTCCACTTCGGTGACCAGCACGCGGCAGCCGGCCTGACGCAGCGATGCGGCCGAGCCCTTGCCGACATCGCCGTAGCCCGCCACCAGCGCCACCTTGCCGGCCATCATCACATCGGTGCCGCGGCGGATCGCGTCCACCAGCGACTCACGGCAGCCGTACAGATTGTCGAACTTCGACTTGGTCACGCTGTCATTGACGTTGATGGCGGGAACCGCGAGGCGCCCTTCCTTGGCCATTTGCCAGAGCCGGTGCACGCCGGTGGTGGTCTCCTCCGACAGGCCGCGCACGTCGGCGAGCAATTCGGGGTATTTGTCGTGCATCAGCACGGTCAAATCGCCGCCGTCATCGAGGATCATATTCGGCGTCCAGCCGTCCGGGCCGCGCACAGTCTGTTCGATGCACCACCAGAACTCGTCCTCGTCCATGCCTTTCCAGGCGAACACGGGGATGCCGGCCGCGGCGATGCCGGCCGCGGCGTGATCCTGGGTCGAGAAAATATTGCACGACGACCAGCGCACGGTGGCGCCAAGTGCAATCAGCGTCTCGATCAGCACCGCGGTCTGGATGGTCATGTGCAGGCAGCCGGCGATGCGCGCGCCGGCGAGCGGCTTTGACGCGCCATATTCGGCGCGCAGCGCCATCAGGCCGGGCATTTCGTCCTCGGCCATGGAGATTTCCTTGCGGCCCCATTCGGCAAGCGAAAAGTCACGGACCTTGTAGTCGGGCGCAAGCGAGGTATCGGGCATGGAAGGCTCCTGGAGTTGGCCGCAAAGAGCAAAGCCGGCGTTTTTTTGCAACCGGCGGCGGCCAATGCATTGAAAAGAAAGGAAATAAGTATTATATTTTGAAAAAAAGAACCAAAAAACTTTGTCTATTTGGTTCCGCGCAAGCTGAAGCAGCGCAGGAGCAAAAGTTTTTTGCTTCTTTTTCTCAGAAAATAAGACCTTCTTCCATCACGCGATCGTTCTACACGCAGTTTATTACTGCGAGCTAAACGCCCATCCCAACGCCTCATCGCCAGTCGCATGCACCATACCGAAAGCGCCGACCGGCGAACGAGCGAGATCGGTCAGCGCGCCCGTTTCGTCGGCCGGCACGCGGGCGAGCACACGCGGGCCGGCGTCGGTGCGGGCGATGACGACGCCATGGGTGGGAACGCCGTCGCGATCATAGATTACGGTGAAACTTTCGAGCCGCGCCGGGCCGGTTTCGGTGGTGGAGAAGGGCGGCACCGGGCCGCGGGCGCGGTCGGCTTCGCCCTGCACGGATGGATCGGCGAGGATCTGTTCATTCTGTGGCGGCTCGGCCGATACGACCAGCGCGTGGTGTTTGGTGACGAATTCGCCCTGGCCGTAGAGCAGGCCGGTGCCGCCGCCGGCGCGCAGGCGGCGGACCATCGCGCAGGCCGCATGCGTCATGTAGGTGTTCAACGGCGCGCCGAAGAAGGTGAGGCCGCCGGCGACGGTGGGCACCACGCTCTCGGCGAGGCCGAGCGTGCGGCGCGCCATTTTCGGCACGCAGGGGAAACAGCTATAGAGTTCCACCGCATCGAAACCGGCCTCTGCGCGCATGTGCATCACGGCATGCAGCACGGCATCCTGTGCGGTCGAGGCGTGATAGACGTCGCGTTGCAGATAGTCGCGCGGTTCGGCGGCCGACGCGCCACCATGCGCGAAAATACATTTTTCCGCCGGCACGCCGGCGGCGCGCGCGACAGCGAGACTGGTAACAATGACCGCGCCGCCCTGGTTTACCGACGGATTCGCAACCATCAGTTTTGTATAGGGCCAGGCTATAAGCCGGTTGGCTGGCGACGGCGTGACGATATCCGCGGCCGCATGCACGCGCGGCAGCCAGGCATTCGGATTTTCGGCCGCGACGGCCGAGAAGGCGGACCACAGCGCGCCGCTTTCAGCCTGCGCTTGCGCCGGAGTCTGGCCCCAGTGCGCGGCCGTGGCGTTTTCGTAGAATGGATAGATCGTGACCGGCATGAACGCGCCGAGGTTAAGCGCGGCGGCATGCACGAAACCGGCGCCGCGTAACGGATTTTCGTATGTCTCCGGTTTTGGCGTCCAGGGCAGGCGGAGCGACGCACGGCGCGCGCGGTCGAGCGTGTTCTGCGCTTCGGCGCCGCACACCGCGGCCACCTGGCTTTCGCCGCGTGCGATGCGGGCGGCGGCCTGGTGCAGGAAGCGCACCGGCGATTCGCCGCCGACCGGGCCATAGACAGCGTGCGCGGGCGCGGCGCCGATGCGCGCGGCCAACTGGGCCGGCATGTCCGCGTAGGGCCAGGTGATCTGGTTGACGATAAACAACGAATCGAGCTCGGGGAGCAACGCGGCGCCGGCATCGTCGGCGGCGCGGCGTAGCGCGTGTTCCATCAGCGCGAGCGGTTCGAGGCCGGCGGCAGGGTCGGTGGGGCGGTCGGTGATTTCGCCGACGCCGATGAAGACTGGGGTGGTTTCGGGGGACATGGGAACCTGCAACAAAGAGGAAGGGAGTTGGTTTTCTTGTGACGGTGGGGATACGACGCATTATCGCAACGGCCGCGATGCCGCAGTGAATATCTAACCGCCAAGAACGCAAGGATCGCAAAGGGATAGGCATGAAGAAGAGATCGGCATGGTCCTGCGTTTGCGCCCTCCTCCTTGTGCTACGACTTTGTGATCCTTGTGTTGTTCGTGGCTAAATTCTTTCTTGGCTGCGACGATGCCCGACATTGGCGGCGTGCCGGTCCACCTGGAGTGTTACGTTTCTTCAAGACAAAAGTTCTTTCTTCCTTTCCTTTTCTTCCGCGCGTTGCAGCCCCGGCCGCTCGCGCAATTTTGCCCAATAGGCTTGCGCTGCCGGCGGCACCGCGCCGGCCAGGCCGATCGCATTCGCGAGCCTGATGCTGTAACCGAGCGAAATATCCGCGGTCGTGAAGCGGTTCGCGCAAGCATACGAAGTGCCCATCAATGTCACCGCGGCCTTGAAGCGCGAGGCGAACCATTGCGCGTAGTCGGCGGCGGCCTGCGGCAGGCGGCGCGCTTCAGGCTCCAGGGTCGTGTAGCGCAGATAGATCGTTTGCGGAAAGGTCAGCGTCGCCTCCGCCATGACCAGGAAATTCAGGTAGGCGGGGTAGGATGGCTCGTCCGGCGTGACGGCGAGGTCGGTCGGACCGTGGCGTGTCACCAGATATTGGCAGATCGCGGTGGATTCGGTCATTTTGGCGTCGCCGTCGAGGAACGTTGGGACGGTGCCGAGCGGATTGATGTCCAGGTAGCCATCGCGCAAGAAACGCGGCGGGAATGGCATCATTTCGAGCTCGTAGGGGAGACCCATTTCCTCCAGCGTCCAGAGCACGCGGAAAGAGCGAGCATTTTCACAATGATAAAGTTTTAGCAAAGAATTCGCTCCCCAACCACGCGGCGCACCTAGAAAAGGGCCACGTCCACCCATGAGCAAAAGTTTTTTGGTTCTTTTTTTCAAAAAAGAACATCTTTCTTCTCCTCCCTTATTTCCGCCGTATGCTCCCCCAGCAACGGCGCGTGACGAACCTCGATATCGAGCGCCGCGCTGAAGCGCACCGGCGGGCGCGTTGCGAAATAATCGCCCTCGGTCGGGTGGGTGCGGCGGCGGAAAAAATCGGTGGCCTGCAAATGCGGGTCGGCCATGATGTCGGACAAATCGCGCACTGCCATGGCAGGCACGCGCGCGGCGTTCAGCGTGCGCACCCAATGGCCGGTGGTGGCGGCGGGCGTCAGCTTGGCGATTTCCGCGTAGAGCGCCGACACGTTGGCGGCGCGGTCGGCAGGCGTGGCGAATTCGGGGCGGTCGAAGATATTGGGGGCGCCGAGCACGGTGAAGGCGGCGGCCCAACTTTCGGCGGTGTAGGGGACGATGCTGATATAGCCGTCCTGCGTGGGGAATGGCTGGCGCGCCGGATCGATCTGGCGGCTGTAGCCGACCGGGCCGGTGGGCGGATCGAAGGTGGCGCCGAACAGATGCTCCTCGTAGAGGAATTGCACGAAGCCTTCGAACATCGGCACTTCGACATGCTGGCCGGCGCCAGTGCGCAGTTTGTGGATGTAGGCCGCGAGGATGGCGTAGGCGGCGTGCATGCCGGCGATTTTGTCGGCGATGGTGGAGGGCACGTAGCGCGGCCGCGGATCGCCATCGGCGCGGCTGAAAAAGCTGGTCATGCCGGAGGCGGCCTGGATGACGTCGTCATAGGCCTGCAGGCCGGCATACGGGCCATCACTGCCGAAGCCGACGCAATGAACATAGATCAGGCCGGGCAAGTCGGCGCGCAGCGCGGCGTAGCCGAAGCCGAGCGTTTCGATGGCGGCGGCGCGGACATTATGGATGAACACATCGGCGTCGCGCAGCAGCGCATGCATCAGGCACGCATCCTCGGGGGATTTCAGGTCGAGCACCGCGGAGCGTTTGCCGCGGTTCAGCGTCATGTGCGGGCCGCCCATGCCTGGGGTTTTCGCGGGCGTGCCGGCATAGCGGAAGATATCGCCGGCGGGCGGTTCGATCTTGACCACGTCGGCGCCCATGTCGGCCAGGATTTGCGTGCAATAGGGGCCGAACACCACCGACGTCAAATCGACAATCTTGATACCTTCGAGCAGGCGCGGCGCTGGTGCGTTCGGCATGGCCTCCCCCCGGCACGTTGTTTAATCGTGCGGTTAACATCAATTGCTGGGGGCGGCAACTGAGAGAAGGGAGGTCTTCTTTTTTAAAAAAAGAAGCAAAAAACTCTTGCTCCCTGGCAGTCGTGGCGTAGGTCGAAGGGCGCGGTGTGAGCAGCATTGCGCGGCTAGAGATCGGCTTTACAAGACATTTCACGATGCGCCAGCGGTCACACCCGTTCCGATCCGGACTAGTCGCCGCCTTCATGGCGGCGATGCTGCATATCGTGCTTTGGGCCGGTGTGCTGTCCGGCGCGATCGGGGCAGTGGATGGCAGCCGGCAGGCCGAGTTCCATGCCTCGATCTGCGGCACCGCCCCGCCGCAGCATGAGGCACCGGCGCATCACGCGCCCTGCGTGCTGTGCCCGGTTTGTCTGGCGCATTCGCTACCCGGCACGTTGCCCGCGCCCCCGCCGTCGCCGGCCCCTGCCCGGCTGGCCGGACTCGCGCCCGCCTATGATGGCGGTATCCATTTCCCGCCGCCGGCGCTGCCGCAAGGCGCCGCCTATCCACGTGGTCCGCCTCTGACCTGAGACGACCCTCGCTCCGTCGTTCTCACCGCTCACCACGTCAGGATTTTCCTTATGCACGACCAAAACAACGCGCCTTGGCGCGCCCGCGCGCTTGCGCGCATTTCAAGAGTTGCGCTTGCGCGCATTTCCAGTGTTGCGCTTGCGCGCATTCCGTCTATCGCGCTGGTCGGCGCTTATATGTTCGCGCCGGCACTGGCGCTGGCCTGTGCCTGCGGCTGCGGCATTTTCGATGTCGGCGGCGCCAGCGGCATCATGCCCGGCACCGAGGAAGGCGATTACTCGCTCTATTTCCGCTACGACTACATGAACCAGGGCACCAACTGGGAGGGCGATCACAAGGCGCCGCGCAGCGATAACCAGGACAAGAACCTCAACACCAGTTTCTACTTCACCGGCGCGCAATGGCATGTGAACCCGGACTGGACACTGATGACGGAGCTGCCGGTCTATGCCAGGCATCTGACCACGACCGACGACGGCACCGTCCAGGGGCCGGCCGGCAGCATCTATACCGGCAAGATGGTGTCGCTGGGCGATCTGGAGGTCATGGCCGATTACACCGGCCTGTTCGCCGACAAGAACACCGGGCTGATCTTCGGCGTCAAATTCCCGACCGGCGATTTCTCGGGGCCGAAGGGGCCGCTGGGCGGGTATGAATTCGATCGCGACAGCCTGCCGGGGACCGGCAGCACGGACCTGATCCTGGGGATTTATCATGACGGCGCGCTGACCGAGGACGGGTCGGTCGGCTACTATGTGCAGGCGCGCGGCAATATCCCGGTGCTGACCCAGGGCGGCTACCGGCCCGGCAACGAATTCGATACCGCGGCTGGGATCGACTACAGCTTTCAGCAGGTCGGGCCGTTCAAGAGCATCTCGCCCGTGCTGTCTATCCTGACCAGCTACCGCCAGCGCGATACCGGGCCGGCGGCGGATTTTTTCAATTCAGGGTATTATCGCGTGCTGGCGGCACCGGGCGTGCAGTTCCATTTCGCCAATCTGCGTTTATATACCGACGTGGAGTTGCCCCTGTATCAGCATGTGAACGCGGCCGGAAACCTGGCGATCAATGGCAGTTCGGGACAGATGGTGGCGTCGGCGCTGTATAAGATTCAGTTGAATTACGATTTCTGAGATGGGGTAGCCCGCGGCGTAATCAAAGTATCCGCGCCAGTCAGGCACATCTGGCAGGCGGGGGCAAAGAAATTTAACCACGACGGCACGTGGCGCACGAAGGATTTCACGAAGAGAACGCAATCTCTTCGTGATATCTTCGTGCGCCACGTGAAGTCGTGGTTAAATTTCTTTCTTTCAGCAGGCGAGATTTCGCGCGCGAGCCTGCTGTATGTCAAACCCAACGCGGTATAGTAGAACGCCATAAAAATCACGTCATAAAGGCGCAAGAGCAAAAGTTTTTTGGTTCTTTTTTTCAAGAAAGAACATTCTTCCTTTCTTGCCAGCTAAATGTCAGCTCGTGCTTGTTATGAAACAAATGCCGCACGTCCCCACCCGGAATGCCGGCGAACGCCTCGGCCGCCTCATGGTCCGTCGGCCCCTGGAATTTCAGTGTGCAGATGATGTTACGGGCGCGGCCGGAGTCGATCCAGGCACGCACCAAGGTGAGCATGCGCGCGGGGTAGGCGATGACGTCGGAGCAAAGCCAGTCGACCGGCGGTTCGGCGCGCGGGTCGAGCGCGAACGCGCTTTCCTGGCGGATCGTGACGCCCGGCATGGCGGCGACGGCTGGGTCGAGCGGCGCCTTGTCGATGGCGGTCACTGAAGCGCCCAGGCGGGCGAGGACAAAGGTCCAGCCGCCGGGGCTGGCGCCGAGGTCGAGGCAGCGCGCGCCCGGCGCGGGCCATGCGCGCAGCAGCGTCAGGATTTCCCATAATTTCAAATAGGCGCGGCTGGGCGGGCCGTTGCGGTCCTCGGTGAAAATCGGTGCACCGTTGATGAACGGGCTGCTTTGGGTGGGACTGGCAAGCAGACGGTCGGGCGCGAGCAGCGTCCAGGCGCCGAGATGGCCGGTGGGCGCGGATTGTGGGAAGGTCAGCGGTTTCGGTTGCAGCTTCGGCAGCCTGGCGGTGATCAACGCGGCGCGGCGGACATGGTCGGGCGTGTAGGCGCCCCAGTTGCGCTGGAGGGCGCGCAACGCCGTCGCGGCCTCGCCGATCGACGCAATCGCGTGTTCGCGCGGTGCCAGCCAGATATTTTGCGCCCAGGCCGCGGCCACGGGCGGGTCCGGCGACAGGGCGAGGTCGCCGTGCCAGTCGGAGATCGTCACGCCGCGGCGGGTGAGTTCCTCGGCGAGCGGGACTGCGAAGCCTTCGGGCGCGAGATAGGCGGCCTGGATCAGGATTTTGGACCGCCCGGCAGCAGCGCGCTGGCGGCGAGCAGGAGCCAGCCAGCCATGAGCAGAATGCCACCGGTGGGGGCGGTGCGGCCGAGACTAATCCCGCCGAGGTCGTGCGCGTAGACCGCGCCGCAGAATAGCAGCAGGCCGAGCGCGAACGCGCCGCCGGCAAGGTTGGCGGCAAGCAGCGCGGGGCCGGTCAGCCGCAGCGCCAGCAGCGCCGCCAGAAACAACGCGATGGCGTGCCACGCCTGCATCTGAATGGCGCTTTGCACCGCGGCCAGCGCTTTCGGGTCGAGCCGCTGCGGCAGCGCGTGTGCGGCCACCGCCGCCATCGCCACCGCGCCGCACCCGGCCACGCCGCCGAGGGCAACAAAAATGCGTGACCAGAGCGGCAACATCGGTGTGACCTTCATTTCTTGCCCGGACGACGGTAAGATTACCGTCATGCCGCGTGGAGACCTGTTTCCGGAAATCGGCCCGTTCGAAACGGGCTATCTGCCGTTGACCGATGGACATGTGATGTACTGGGAGCAGGTCGGCAACCCGCGCGGCCGCCCGGTGCTGTTCCTGCATGGCGGACCCGGCGCGGGCGCGGGCGCCGTGCACCGGCGGTTTTTCGACCCCGCGCACTGGCGCATCGTGATTTTCGATCAGCGCGGGGCCGGCCGATCGCGGCCGCTTGGCAGCCTGGAAAGCAACAGCACGCCGCGGCTGGTCGAGGATATCGAGCGGCTGCGGACCTATCTCGCAATCGATCGCTGGCTGCTGTTCGGTGGCTCGTGGGGGTCGACGCTGGCGCTGGCCTACGCGCAGGCGCATCGCGACCAGGTGGTGGCGCTGGTGCTGCGCGGCGTGTTCCTCGGCCGGCGCAGCGAGGTGGAGTGGTTCCTGCACGGACTGCGCGCGGTGTTTCCGGACGCGCATGCGCTGTTCACCGGCCATCTCACGCCGGAGGAGCGGCACGATATACTGGGCAGCTATCTGCGCCGGCTGACCGATCGCGACCCGGCCGTGCACATGGCCGCGGCCCGCGCGTGGTCGGTCTACGAAGGCAGTTGCAGCACGCTGCTGCCGAGCCCGGACACGGTGAATAGTTTCGCGCAGGACCGCTCGGCGCTCGGGCTGGCGCGGATCGAGGCGTTCTACTTCGCGCATGATCTGTTCCTGCCGCCGGAAGGGCTGCTGGGGCATATGAGCCGGATCGGGCATTTGCCGGCGGAGATCGTACAGGGCCGTTATGACATGGTGTGCCCGGCGCTGACCGCGTTCGAACTGGCGGCGAACTGGCCGGCGGCGCGGCTGACACTGGTGCCGGATGCGGGGCATTCGGCGCTGGAACCGGGGGTGCGGCGGGCGCTCGTGGCGGCCGTGGAGCGGTTTCGGCACAGCAAGTAAGAGTCAGGAAGACTTATTTTTTGAAAAAAAGAAGCAAAAAACTTTTGCTCCTGCGCTGGGATCGGCACGTCGGCTGGCATTGCCAGCAGTATTGTTGCCATCGGCAATGTTATATGCGGCAATACAGGATCATACATACGGCTACGAAACGTGCTGCGGCGCGCAACGTGACCGCAGGCGCTGGCGTTTTCTGTCCGCTATTGGGCCGATGCAGATATTTCGGGTGGGCATTGATATGAAAAGAAGAAAGTGTTCTTTTTTGAAAAAAAGAACCAAAAAACTTTTGTCTGTTGGTTATGCGTAAGGTGACACAAGATGCGCGAGGTGGGACAGCCAAGAGCAAAAGTTTTTTGCTTCTTTTTTTCAAAAAAGAAGGCCTTCTTCTGCCTTTTGGGAACCCTTCGCGACCCCGCGCCGTCATAGGCACGGCAGCCGCCGCGCGCTGCCAGGGCCACCCGCGGAGACCAGCCTGCCATGGACCAGACACCGCAGACGTCGCAATTCATGTCGCTTCCAGCCGCCACGGCCGGCCGGCGGCCGCTCTACCCGGCCCTGGTGCCGTGCGCGATCGCCTTCTTCGCCGCGGCGCTGGTGACCGACCTGGCCTACTGGCGCACCGCGCTCATGACCTGGGAGACGTTCTCGGTCTGGCTGATCACTGGCGGGCTGCTGGTCGGTCTGGCCGCCGCGATCGCCGGCCTGGTCGATGTCGCGCGCGGACGCCGGGGGCACATGCTGATGCCGCGCTGGCCGCGGGTGCTGGGCGACCTGCTGGCGTCGCTGCTCGCCATCGTCAACGCGTTCGTCCATAGCCGCGACGGGTATACGGCCGTTGTGCCCACCGGGCTGATCCTGTCATTCCTGGTGCTGCTGATCCTGATCATCTCAAGACTGGATCAGCCGAATTTGGTGCTCGCCGGACGCGAGCGGCTGGTGGCGCGGCGGCCGCGCGGCCCACTGGCAGCGCTCGCGTCGCTGGTGGCGTTCGGTCTTGGCCTGTTTGCCGTATGGGCATTTTCCGGGCCGGTGGCCGCCAACATAGACGCATCCGCGCAATATGGCGCCAATCCGCCGCTGCCCGCGCCGCACCAATATCTGCTGCCGCCGATGAATGTCGCGCCGAAAGCCGGCTGGGCCGCGGGCGAGACGCCCACGGTTGCCGCCGGCCTCAAAATCCAGCCGCTGGCCACGGGGTTCGAGAATCCGCGCTCGCTGTTCGTGCTGCCGAACGGCGATGTACTGGTAGTGGAGACCAGCGGTCCCGCAGCACCCATCAACCGGCCCAAGGACTTCATCATGGGCTGGATCGAAAAATTCATCGGCGCGCGGACCAAAGGCGGCAACCGCATTACGCTTTTGCGTGAAAGCAATGGGAGTGGCGCGCCGGCGCTGCGCACCGTGTTCCTCGATCACCTCAATGCGCCGTTCGGTGTCGCGCTGGTCGGCAACGATCTTTACGTGGCGGATACCGACGCGATTTTGCGCTTCCCCTATGCCGAGGGCCAGACCAGCATCAGCGCACCAGGGACGAAATTGACCGATCTGCCGGGCGGTCCGATCGACCATCACTGGACCAAGAGCCTGGTTGCCAGCGCCGACGGCACCAAACTTTATGTCGGTGTCGGGTCGAATAGCAATATTGCCGAGAATGGCATGCCGGCCGAACTGGATCGCGCGAACATCCTGGAAGTGGACCGGGCGACCGGCGCGTTCCGGGTGTTCGCCAGTGGATTACGTAACCCCAACGGTTTGCAATTCGAGCCGCAGAGCGGAAAATTATGGGCGGTGGTGAATGAGCGCGATGAACTCGGGCCCAATCTGGTGCCGGATTACCTGACGTCGGTGCGCGACGGGGCCTTCTATGGCTGGCCGTATAGCTATTATGGTCAGCATGTCGATCCGCGCGTGGCACCGCAGCGGCCGGACCTGGTCGCGAAGGCAATCGCACCCGATTATGCGCTGAGCTCGCACGTGGCGCCGTTGGGGCTGGTGTTCGATACCGGCAATACGCTGCCCGCACCCTACAAAGGCGGCGCCTTTGTCGGCGAGCACGGCAGCTGGGATCGCACGCCGCTCAACGGCTACAAGGTTATCTTCGTGCCATTCACCGACGGACGGCCGAGCGGTGGGCCGCAAGACGTGGTGACCGGGTTCCTGAACGGAAAAGACCAGGCGCGCGGGCGGCCGGTTGGCCTGGCGTTGGACAAGCAAGGCGCGTTGCTGATCGCCGATGATCTTGGCAACACCGTGTGGCGGGTGAGCAGCGATTTGCATTGAACTGCGGCGCGGCGTGATCGCCTGCCGCGCTGCGTCGGTGCCATGCATAAACCCCGCCGGTGGCAGAAACCGGCGGCGCGCAACGCGCGGTTGTCGTGGCGGCGCGCAGGTGCGTTGACGCGCGCACGCAAAGCGACCGCGGCAGGCGAGAAAGTTGTAGTTATAATCTAGTACATTCAGGATTCGGCGCAAACGCGGCCGATTAGGCGGCGTGGCCTGTATCACGTTCGGTTGATGACCGCGAGTTTACCGCTTCATTCACGCATACGGCATGCTACTTAACACCTGACCACTTTTAGGACGATGCATCGCTCTTTGAAGCCACGTGATGCGCGCTGAGGCGTTCAACACGCGCGGCCCATGTCCCCGTCAGCTAGACCCGCCCCAACATGCGGCGGCCGAATTGTCCTCGATCCGCCTGCAAAGTGCCGCGAACGCGCACCGGCGATTCGTTTCGACGCACGCGCGTGTGCTGTGACGTACATGCGCGTGCCATTGCTTGCCGCGTCGCCGCCGGCGCTTCAATTTTGATCAAATAATCTTGTAGTCTGAATAAATCTATTTTCAAACGCGCATGCCGCGTTTATGCGCAGTCCGGGCATATCGCAGAGTTTCTCGGTTCCACTGTATTATTTGCATTTTTATGGTTCATGCCCAGGGCAACGTCCCATCGGCGGGCCGAGCGACGGATATAAGGATCAGCACAATCATGACAGTCACTTCGTTACGGTTATTTATTATTGTCGGCATGGGCACGCTCGGGCTGGCGGCGCCATCGGTAGCGCAAGCGGCCTGCACCGGCGGGTCGACATTGAACGGCTATTACGGCTTGGAAGTGAACGGCCAGACCCCCTCCGCAGTCGGCAAGTTCCTCAACGGTGTGGTCTATTTCAACGGCAGTTGCGCGCTGCAGGCGAATGTCACGATTGGCGAGAACAGCAGCGTCAACGCGTTCGCGAATTTCAACGGCACGTATAATACGAACCCTGATAATACGATCACCATCAGCTTCACGCTGCCGGGCGCGAGCGCACCGGAGACCTACACCGTCGGCTACAGCCCGATTTTCAACGAGGCGACCGGCGTCGAAACCGACAGTTCGGCGATCGCGTCGATCGACCTGAAGGCGCAAAATTATCCGGCTTCAGGCAACCACAATGTCTACACCACCGCGTCGCTGAAAGGCACGTGGGCGGCGACCTGCACCGGCGCCGGCGGCACCTACAGCGAGCTGAACTACGTCACGTTCGACGGCAGCACGAGCAATTACGGGGTGTTCGGCAACGTCACCGGCATCGATTACAGCAATGATCTGGCGCAATACGGCAACCAGTCCGTAGCCGGGGAGTACGGCGTCAATCCGATCGGCAATTTCGGCGGCTATTCGGTGGTGGGGTCGACCACGGTGGGCTTCAGCGGCGTGATCGATAACAACCTGAACGAAATCCAGTACAATGTCTCGACGGCCGGTTCCACTGGTGCCGATGTCGAGTCGTGCGTGGCCAAGCGCGTGCGGTAAAGCAGCGTTGGGGGGCGGCCGCGCAACGGCTGTGGCTGCCCCCCGCCGACTGCGTGACCTGTCGGCCTGTCTCACGCGCGGGCTGCGGGCAGTGACCTTAGACTCCGAAATTGTCAGCTTCCAGGCTGGCAGCATGCACTAACGAGAAAACGCAATAAGATGGGATCTATATCTATGGTGGTGACTCGTTCTTGTTCCGCTGCACTCGCGCGGCTGACAGTGCTGGCCATGGCGGTTGGCGTGATCGCCACGCTGCCGTTTTCCGCGCACGGACCGGCCGCTCTTGCGGCAGAATTAAAGTTGCCGCCACCATTGGGCGGCGCCAGAGTCACGGGCCAGGTCATGGGCCTGGTCGGATCGGCACTCCAGCTCAAGCTGCGTTCCGGGCGGACGGTCGCGATCAATCTGCATGCTGCGCGGGCGCACGCCATGGTTCCCATGCTGTACGCGGGCGAATTCGTGCAAGTGCAGGGCACGATGACCGGACACGGAACGATGACCGCTGCCGCCGTCGAGCGCGCAAAGTCGGCACCCGCCGTGTGGTATCCGGATATTCCGTAATCGCATTGCACATCTATTCAACAAAATTCGGCGTTGGCCGGCCGTATTGCGCCGCCTTCCGGTCTTTGGAGCCTCACATGCGTTCATCTCGTCCAGGCAGGAATTTTGCGCGGCTGCTGCTTGCCACATGCGCGAGCACGGCATTGGCCACCGCCGGCTACGCCGCCGACGTCACCACGTACCATTATGATGCGCAGCGCACCGGGCTGAACAACGCCGAAACCACGCTGACGCCGGCGGTGGTAAGTTCCGCCGCGTTCCATAATCTGCATACGATCTCACTGCCGACGCTGGTCAACGCCCAGCCCTTGATCGTCTCGGCGGCGACCATGTCGTCATGGGGCTATGCCAGCCAGTTTCCGCACGACGTGGTCTATTTGGCCGACGACGCCGACAACATCCTGGCGATCGACAGTACGACCGGCGCTGTGCTGATGCAAAAGAATTTCGGCACGCCCGTCGCGATCCAAAACCTGCCCGGCCAGTGCAGCAACAACGCCAACACGGTCGGCATTACCTCCACCCCCGTGATCGATCCGGCGAACAAGGTGATGTATTTCATCACCTACACGTGGGAAAACAGCAGCGCTGTCTACCGCATTCATGAAATGAATCTGGTGGATCTGTCGGAGAAAATTCCCTCCGTCGTGGTCACCGCCACCGGCAAGCTCAGCGACGGATCGTCGTTCGCCTTCAACGCCAACACGCAGCGCCAGCGTCCGGCGCTGCTGCTGGCCAATTCGAACCTCTATGCCGGCTTCGGCAGCTTTTGCGACCAGAACCTCAGCACCACGCGCGGCTGGATGCTCGGATGGCAAGCCGGCACGCTGACGCCGCTGGCCGCCGAGCTGACGCAACAGCAGACCGCGGCGCAATCCACCAACAACCCGTATGGCGAACCGGGGCCGTTCTTCCTGTCGTCCGTGTGGATGTCCGGCTTTGGTCCGTCGGCCGACGCCGCCGGCAATGTCTATTTCGTGACCGGCAATTCGGACGGCATTCAGGCCAACAACCTGCCGGACAGCCTGGTGCGCATGCCGGCAAACCTGTCGTCGGTCACCGATTTTTTCACGCCGGCGGATTTCGCGTCGCTGGACGCCGTGGACGAGGACCGTGGGTCGGGCGGCGTCATGGTGGTGCCGCCGCTGTCAAACGGGCCGCAATTCGCGGTCAGCCAAGGCAAGGACGGCCGGCTCTTCCTGCACAACCTGGCGGCCAATCTGGGCGGCTACGTCGCCAACGGCCCGGATGTGCCAAGCGCCGTCAATGCCGGTTCGTGCTGGTGCGGGCCGGCCTATTTCGTCGGCGCCGACGGCAAGCAGCGCGTCGTGTCGGCCGGCGATACGCAAGTGCAGACCTGGATCGTGCCGACCACCGCGTCCGGCACGCTGACGCCGGAGGGCACCGCGCCCGAACTCCCGAGCATCGATGGCCAGGACCCGGGCTTCATGGCCAGCACGTCCTCCAACGGCACGACGGCGAATAGTGCGGTGATCTGGGCGGTGTCCCGCTCCAGTTATGGCGCGGTGTTCCTGCAGGCGTTGGCCGCCACCCCGTCGGGCGGCGCGACCTCCGTATATGACAAGGCTGGCAATGTGTGGTCGTTTGGCGCGCAAAGCACCGGCACGCCGGGGAATGATCAGATTTTGCTGAACGGGTCGCAGGCCTATGGCGCCTATGGCGCCGACCTGGTGATCGATTCGACCGGCACCGCCTGGCATATGAACACCCTCGGCAACTGGTATAGCTACAACGGCAGCGGATGGACCGGGCAGGGCCAGACCACGCCGGATGTCGCGGCGCAAAGCCCGGCCGGCGCGACGGTGACCGGCACATCGGGCGGGACGGTCACGGATGCGCAGGGCAATATCTGGTCGCTGGGCGCACAGGTCGGCAACGACTATCCGGTGTTCCGAAACGGGTCGCAGGTCTCCGGCGCCTACGGCGTCAAGATCGTGATCGATACGTCCGGCACGATGTGGCACACTAATTCCGGCGGCGGCTGGTATTTCTGGAACGGCGGCGGCTGGACCGCGCAGCCCGCCGGACCGAACTTCGCCGTGCCCTCCCCGGCCGGATCGTCGATCATTCCGGCAACCGGCGGCGTCGTGACCGACAAGGCCGGCCGCATCTGGTCGTTCGGCACGACGAACACGGGCGTCAATGGGAACTACCAGGTGCTCGTGAACGGCAGCCCGGCTTATGGCGCCTGGGCCATCAAGATCGTGATCGATAGCGCGGGCACCATGTGGCACACGAATATCGCCGGCTATTGGTATTATTATAACGGCAACGGCGGCTGGACGCAGGCGAGCGGGCCAACATTGCCGCCGGCCTGGAAGCCGGGTGCGACAATTTCGGTGCCAGGCCGTTTGCCGCGCCTACAGATCGTGCAGGCTGGCCAATGGCAGCAGCCGGACGCCAATGCCAACCTGCAGCCGGTGGTGGCAAACGGGAAAGTTTATGTTGCGAGCTTTGGGCAGTTGCAGATTTGGGGGGTGGCTAACTAAGAAAAGAAAGAAAGGCCTTCTTTTTTGAAAAAAGAAGCAAAAACCTTTACTCTTGCGCTATCGCAACTTGGCGTCAACCTGCTCGGGCTTGCGCGGAACCCAACAGACAAAAGTTTTTTGGTTCTTTTTTCAAAAAAGAACATCCTTCCTTCTTTCGCTTTCTTAGTATTATGGGCGTCATGTAAGCGGCCGCGGGAACGGCGTCAGTTCCGCATTGCAGGCATTCGCTTCGTATGAGATGCTGAAGGTGAAGGAGATAGGTCATGGACGGAGCCGCAAATCCCGCTTCGATAGCGTTATCGATCTCGATAGGAACTTCGCTACTCGCGGGAATGCTCAGTGTGTGGGTGGCAATGCGATCGCGCAACGGCCCGGCCGCCAATCGCGACAGTGCCGTGTCGATCTTATTCGGTATCGCTGTTTTGCTGATATCGCTCACGGTCGTCTCGTCCGCTCTCATCGCGGTCTCGGGCATGGCATATGCGGGCGTGTTAAAAGCCACCCTCCTGCTGACGGCGGCTTTTGCCGTCGTGGGCATGGTATTTGGGCTGGTGCGCGCGATACGGAGCGGACGAGCGATCACGACACAGCGCGCATGATGCGGCCGCCACACGCCTAAGACCGAAGGGCAGACCTGGTCGGCCTGCACAGCAGCCTACGCTTGTGCCGGGCGTCTTACCCGAACAGTTTCGCGATATCAGCCATAGGCCGAAAGATCTTCATCGGCTGATCGGACAACGACAAGAAACCTTCGCGCTCATTAAACCGGCATCCCGACATCCTCTGCACGAACGGCGCGTTCAAGGTGCTTGCCCTTGGCATCGTTCCAGCAATCGTTCTAGCACAGGTGTTGGCC